>Ga0123342_1009884_pt1 | contig 11173 bp, 9 predicted proteins | sample Turbeawhitnodule_FD_89960 | JGI IMG/M metagenome (GOLD analysis project Ga0123342, IMG submission 89960) | Root nodule microbial communities of legume samples collected from Mexico - Turtle bean Mexico white nodule | ecosystem: Host-associated > Plants > Roots > Nodule | place: Mexico: Nepantla... | reverse complement strand
CTCCCCCCACACTCGGACGTCAGATATGTATCTCTTCACAGATGCCCTTGTAATACATTGGTGGAGACTTATCACCAATTCTGATTCCCACTCAAATCTATTCCTCCGCCACTGTAACCTCCATTGCCACTGTTAACATCATATGTTTTCTTTCTGGTAACCACATTATTGTTGCAAATGGGACTCGTATCCCAATAAATGGACTTGGTAATATTTCTTTTTTTTCATCCCTTAACCTTAAATATGACAATTGGGTTCGAGCCATGAATGAAAATGAGTGCCTTAGAAAAGATCTAGACATGGGACATTGTTGACTAGCCACAGGATAAAAAGGCAGTAGGATGCAGGTGGGTTAATAATGTAAAGTATAAATTTAATGGCTCATTGGATCATTACAATGAAAGATTAGTTGTTAAAGGTTACACTCAAACTTATGGTGTTGATTATGAAGATACATTCCCTCCAATGGCAAAAATGAATACGGTTAGAATCATTCTCTCACTGACAGCTTATTTTGATTGGGAATTGCAACAATTTGATGTAAAAATTGCTTTCTTGCATAGACATCTAGAGCAAGAAGTCTCATGAAAATTCCTCTAGGTTTTAGGTCTATTGGAGATGGGAATAAAGTGTGCAGGTTGAAGAAAATATTGTATGGACACAAGCAGTCGTCCCGTGCTTGGTTTGGTAGACTCACTTAGGTTATGATCTCCATGGGGTATCAACAGAGTTGGAATAGAGGGAAACTTACTTTACTCTTGGTCTATATGAATAACATGATTGTTTCATAAGAAGAATATGAAAAACAAATCTTGAAAGAAAAACTTGGTGCCCAATTTGAGATTGAAGGATCTAGGAAAATTAAAGTACTTTGTTGGAATAGAGGTAGCTTACTCAAAGAAAGGCATTTTATCTCCCAAATAAAATTATGTTCTTGATTTTCTCAAAATATTATTTCAATAAAAAATTTCCCTCATAATTTGATCTTTTTCAAGTTACTCCATGTGATATATAATGATAAAAAAATTCAGCATACAATTTACATAAATGAGCAGCACATAACAAGATGGAAACTGCGAGAGAATGGTGATTTTGTACAGACAAAGATGACCTAACCTCTTCCCCAAAAGACCAGGGTTCATGGTCAGCGGTGGCTGCTTCAGAATGACCTCGGCAAAAGGGAAACATGGAACCCACACCCATCCACCGTCCAAAAAGTTTAGGTGTTGCATTTCCAGCAAATCCACCAATATCAGGACCTGAAAGTGGCTGACCACTAAGTCCCTGAACAGAAGGAAAGCAAATTATAAAGGGAAATATAACATTCAAATTAACAAACAATAACGCGAACTTAAACTATTAGGTGAAGATTAATGAATGATTTTAAATTATATCTCTAACACACATCCATGAAAAAGCCTTTTCATACTTTAAGCATTAAAACTCACAAGTTGTCCTATCTTTCTAAAGATCCAACTTTTTATTAGAAGAATGGGGGCAGGGCAGCAAGGACTGAACTCTATACCAGTTGGTTATAGACAAGTCTAATATAATAGCATGTCATGAACAAGTAATTCCTAAAGCTTAAGCCAATAGGTGAAGACCCATAAATGGTCTTACATTTCATCTCGATGCATTTAGTAGTATTATTGACTACATATAGTACTGTATTAATGTATTATACAGCCCTGTAATTCTTTCAAAGGTAATATTATTTCCTTTCATTCAGGTTTTAAGTTTAAATTTGAAATAAATATTAGATTATAGCAAGCCGACATCTTAATTCTTCTGGAACTGAACCACATTTTCAAAAGTTGTGAAAAAATTGCTCTCAATGAGAGAATTAAAAAAAAATCTCATTCTCAAGAAGAAAATTTAGAAAAATACAATGCTAATGACATCATAGAAGAATGTCACTACTCAAAGAAATCTGGGAACGAATGGTATATGACGATATCTAATGTAACCATCTAGAAAATGACTGCCACTTGCAGTCAGATTCCTTGTCTTAAAAAGGTACTGTCTTATAGCACCAATTAAAAGTGTCATTTGGGTGACTAATTTTTTCAAAAACTTAAACTAACAAGTATTGGATAGTGGTTGTAATAACTAATATCCAGCTAGATGACATATACAATGTGTCCATAAATGTTTCTTGTCGAGATCTCATCTTATATAGTCTACCAACATGATCAAGTTAGTCCTTGTACGGTTTGAGAAGTCCTAACCTCACAACCAAGTTTTGTAAGGTTGAGTAAACATGTATTCTAAGCTTTGCAAGAAACTGCAGAAGTAAATGGTGCTAAGACAACGTCAAATGACAGTGTTGATCAAGTGAAGCAACATCCATGCTACTGAGAATCTTACCAGCTGAAGTACCATTGAGATACTCATATGAAGATGCTCCCAGGTAGAAAGATTATCTCCAGTCCATGTTGAAGCATACCTTTGGCTGCCAGAAAATCCAGCTCTAGTAAGAACAAAAGGCCGCTTCTTTTCATTGGCTAGTTTCATGCCTTCATAAGTTGATCTTGCCATCAGTAGACCATACACCTATAGAGAACAGTTATAATAATTAATAACGCTTCATAACTATAAAGTAAGGCACCAAAACACTCAACAGATCTAAGTCATAAACTAACATTAGAGTCAAGATGCACGCAGTGTCCAATATTATAATCAAAGTGGTTTGTCAATTTTATAATTGAAAAACAAGTGCTCCAAAATCTTAATAAAGGGAAAAGTATATTACGTTATGATAGAACGAATGATTCTGACAACCTCCCAGTTCACCATCTCCTCTATGAACATTGCTCTCAGGCATTGTTTTTGTTGCAACCTAGAAAAGAAATGGGTAAGGAAATGGAACACATCAAGAGCCACAATAATAAGATTTGGGTCAAATATTGTTTCATATTATTCAAAGAAAATAAACCAACAGGATTATAATTACCTTAAAGATAGCTGGTTCGTTCATATCATTCCATATACCATCAACACCATTGGAAATGAAGTCTTTAACTAAATTTGCCCACCATGCACGAACTTTTGACTGTGTATAGTCAGGGAATACACATGGTCCAGGCCACACCTCCCCTGAGAATGTATATATGGGATAATGCATCACATAAAGAAAAGAAGGTCTCAACAGTCATAATTGATGTAAAAAACACTGCAGGTCTATTTTGTAAAATCATGAACAAGCACACAGAAAGTACAGAAATATTCAGGTCAAAAAGAAAAACGTTACCAACATAAGGAGTTCCATCTGCCTTTTGGACCCAAACATCATTTTTAGAACCACTATCATATACAAAATAACCCTCCTCCTGCTTGATTCCAGGATCAAGCATCCAAATAGCTTTAAAACCACTATAATGGAGATCTTTCACTAAAGATGCGGGATCTCGAAAGCGCTCCTGAAAGATATCACTTACTTTTCTGAAAAAAATATTATGTACATCCAAAACTAGACTACGCATTTTTTAAATTACCAGCACAGGTTAGACAACTAATGCAAGCCAATAAAACAAATTTATATTATACAAATAATGCAAATACATCAGTTTGAGACATGTGGCTCGTACTAAACATTAAGTCAATTCATTTTCATAATTAGAAAGATCTAAAACCAAAACTATAACACTGTAAACTGATTATTGGTCCTTTTTCTAGGAGTAAAAAACATACCTTGTCAAAGGTGAAACAACGAAAACCGTCCATGTAATCAATATCCATCCATATCACATCACAAGGTATACACTTTTTCCGAAATGTTTTTGCAACCTGCAAATTTTAATTTTAATTACTAACAAGTTAAGACAAACTATGCTTCTGAGCAACTAAACTAAAGTTAGAGTCTACAGAACTATGTTGATAGCAATGCATATATCCTAAACTCCTAGCTATTTTGAATGTCTACAAATAACCTTAATTTATCTGGTATGCATGAAATTTTTGGAAAACCGTGTTTAGCTTGAGAGCTGAAAGTTATTAAAGATTCTCTGGATGATGTAATGTCTACATTTTTTTAATGATTACGGATTTTCTTACTCAATTACAAACAAATAGTTTAAACAGTTTTTATACGCTTCATATTCCCAGGGATTCTGGATTACCATATCTATTGCATTTGAATGCTATGCCCAATAATGAAGAAACTTCAAATCCTGCCATATAAGCATGTATGATCCAAAACAAAAACGCCGGATATCTTTTACATATTAAAAAACAGATACACCAAATAGAACTTAAAATGAGTTCATTTATTCTTAAGCAAAAAGATAGTTAAAGTGAAAAGACTACAGGAAAAACAGACAGAACATGGAACACACATCATATTCGGATTCTACAGCTTTCTGCATATATGAATGCAACTAAATCACTGCTGAGAAAAACCAAGTACCTCCAGAACTCTCTGGTCAGATAAATAACTCCAACGGCATTGATGATAGCCTAATGACCATTTTGGGGGCATAAATACAGTTCCTGACAAAGAAATATATATATATATATATATATATATAGAGAGAGAGAGAGAGAGAGAGATAAGAAAGAATGTTTTAATAAAATGTTGAAGCTGGAAAGTGGTGTACAGTATATTGTTCACATCCTAATACATGCACGAAATTTTAATTTGAAAAAAGTTCTTCATGAACTTTATACGTCAATTATAGGTATCACTTACGCAGATCTAAAGGAAGACTATAGTAAACACATATTCCAAGCTTTCTCAATTTGAAGATTACAAATATTTAAGCATAAAAATACTAATATTATTGATAATGTCTTTATGTTTTAGGCATAAATTTTATTAGCTCCTATTCATGAGTTCCTCTATAGCTATGGACTACTCTCCAAAAGTGATGAAAGACTTTAGTTTTTCAAAAAACATAATTGCATAAAATCTTCTTGTGTTGAATCCCTAGACAAAAGATGAAGAGGCATAATTTCCACACAGTTACCTAATTATCATTTTTTTTATTAGAAATTACCAATTGCTTTTGATAGGGATATCAAGACTTCAGTGGGTGAAGCAAAAGGGCCGAACGTAATAACAGGATGTGAGGATGAAGCAACAATCTGTATCCTTGATTCTCTCCTCAGATCAATCTGCTTATGAACAAAACAAATGACCATTAAACAGATTATTACAATAAGAACACAGACTTCTGTATAAGGTTATAAATTACAAAAGGGACACATATTACAGCACCTCACAGCGCCTTGTAGTGTCAGCAAGAATTCCAAGTGCCTCACCATTGGGAAGAACAGCTAACACCCATGGATGTGATTGATACAACGATGTAGTTCCAGGTCCATAACCCCATGCATCTGTGTTCCATGTGAAAACCTGAAAAGGAAATATAACTGATCAGTATGCAGATAATAAGTAAATCTTTTTTTGAAAAGAAAAATTCCATATGATTGAGTTACTCTTTTGCCCGTCCTCTCTAGATCTCCACTAACTTCTCCAGTTCCATAAAGGGAGGAACCTACAGGCAGCTGGTTCAGAAACAAATTCAATCAATTTACCAAGCCCAGGGAAAGACAGCAGCAAATTACTACGCCAGCAAAAAAAGTCAACAAACTAGCACTCTCAAATTTAAAAGATAACAAACATTTTTAAGATTACAACCAAAAGATCGGATACCAGGAGCACATAAAGTGAGTAACTGACCTCAAGTTTGACAACCTGCTGCTCTAGAAGACACTCAAACGTAGGGATATACGAAGGAACCTTCTGAGTAGAGATAGGCGTGTCTCTATCCCTGCTATTCGCAAAAGAAATACTGGGATACGCTGCATCCCGATCATTCACAGAACAATCAAAACGGAACACCCCATCTTCCAAAATAGGCTCAAAAATCATACTCCCTGATCTAACATCGCTGCCACTAGTAACTGCCTGTCCTTCATAATTAGCCATTTTGGACACAAACTTCTCACAAAACCTCTTTCTTCTGCACACCAAAAAAGCACTAGTCACAACACAACTATGCAAGTATTAAACTCAGTCGTTGTCCAATTTAATCAAAATTAGTAAATAATCACGAAAACACTTTCACTGACTCACAACAAAATTCAGAAATATCAATATTCAGGTATGAGTAAAAGCATCAGCCAGAACAAGCAAGTTAGTTCTCTCTCTCTCGATTCAAAGGTTTGAGTAATAAGATACTCAAAATTCCACAATCCAAACAACTATTGGCGACTGAACATACAATATCAAGTTACTTATTTCTCTCTCTCTTGATTCAAAAATAAAGCTACTCGAAATTCCACAATCTAACGTCACATTTAGTAAAAAGCTACTCGAAATTCCACAATCTAAACTCGAATTAGCGACTAAACATGCAAGAACGAGGATCGACGGTAGCATTGGAAAGAGAAATTTAGTGTTTGAAAGTGCGATGCGGAAGAACGAAACAGTATGAAGGAAGGAACCTGAGAGCGGTTATAGAAGATGAAAATGGCGCGTTCCGAAGAAGAAGATGAAGATGTTGACGATAGCGAAGTGGAGACAGAAAGAGCGATATATATTGAAGGGAACCAACTTTGTAACTGCTACGCCATACTAGTGCTTCCTCGATCATCGCGTCGTAGCTTTTGAGTTCTATTTATGTCATTATTTTATTTTTAATTATTATTATATTCGATGCGTAATCCACGTTTTGTTGTAGTGGACAATCGAGTGTGGAAGAATAAATTTCATTCTGACATTGAACAATAGTGTGGTCTAGAAAAGAGGATTAGTTACACAGATAACACTGCACGAGCTTCTCTGTATTCTCTGGTGAAGAGAAATGATTCACCATTGATTTATTTGATGTGTTAAATGTGGATGCAGTGAAAGGTATTCAATTTTGTAGATTGTAAAATGAGGACGGTGTGGTACCTACACTCATTGAAAACAAGTTGTGATTCATTATAAAATTTAGTGAAGCCATGTTCAGTATATAATACTATTGGAGCTGAGGTTTTTGTAATCCACTGTCTGGAAGATAGCAAGGATTTTTTTTCAATCTCCAAACCAAAATCTCTTCCCTTCAAGGATATCCTGGTGGAAATTACAATTTAAGTATGTGTTTTTGTTTGTTGTGAGATTATTTTTTGTAAAAAAAATAAATGTTTCTCTTCTAAATTTTGATAGATTGTAATATAGTTTTTTTAATTTGTTTAGTAATATAGTTTTGTTGATTTGTTTATATAAAAAATGTTTGATGAGGTTATATTCACATATTTTTTCTATTAAATAGATAATTAAGTATTAGCAAATGTTTAAATCACATATTTTTTATTTAATGAATAACTGATATATTTTCTGTGATTATTTTGTAAGACAAACAAAATCTTCTCAAATTATATTATCTATATCAACAAACAAATTTTTGTACAATCAACTTTTCTAAAAATATTATATATTTGATGACAATAGAATCGTAGTATCCATACTGAGTCTTCATATAAGTCTTGTTAAGACAATCAAGTGGAGCAGACCATACAGTCCGTTCGTAGTCTGCTAGAAAAAATGGGATAGATTCAGTAATTTAACCTGTCAACCTGTTTACATCCGTATAATTCACAGTCCACGTGGACCAACAGCGGAGCACGACAAAGTGTCGACTGACCTGCACACAAAAAAAGACAAAGTTGTGTACTTCATGTCAAACACGTGTCATCTGCGTTTGAATGTTTGAATACATTAAAAATATAGAAAGTGAATTTTTAGATTAGACTAAACTTGTTGAACCATCATTCCTTTATCCAGGTTTACAGTGAGAGTAGGATCATAACCATTTATTTTGTACTATGACCATATTGGTTGAACCATTAATTTTATTTTAATTTATATAGTTCAACAATTGAAAACATTACCTTGTGTTAATATTGCTTATCAAAACATAATCAGAAAATTTTGGTAATACATATTAAATTCTTAATGTTTGGCTAGATGGAAGAAAATAATACTGATGTTTTATATCAGTACCAAACATAGGTTCAATATTTTATTCAATTATAATCAATTTATATTCCATTTTTTTTTATAATTATTAAATTTTATTATTCAATTTTTCAGTAACAATGCAAAAAGTAACAAATATTTTCATTTAATTCTTTTATATTCAATTTTTTAATAGAAATTTTTTTAATTAAATTCTTAAAAAAAAAATTGTACACGTGGGGGAGAAATCAGTCTGCTTCACTACAGGGGACGGGACAACTCGCATTGTCATCCCTACGAAATGAACGTGAATCATTAGAGAAAGTTCTTCTACCACACTAGAATAGCTTAGAAATTTTCATGGAAAACTCATTTCTTTTATGATTACGTATGATTCTTAAATTGTCCGGAGTTCTATGTTGTACCCACTTTTTGTTCATTTTTTTATTTTAACTACTTAAATGTTTTCAATTAATTTTTTAACTTATATCTTTTAAAAAAATTAACTAATTTATTTTAAAAAAATATTTTTCCATGAATTATCTATATCAAAATTGTTTGATGAGGTTATGTTCACACATTATATATCTTATTTTTATTAAATAGATTTGAAGTATTAGCAAAGGTTTAAATGGCATATATTTTTTTACCTTGCAAGGCAAACAAAATCTTCTCAAATTACATTGTCTATATGAACAAACAAACTTTGTACAACTAACTTTTGTAAGAATATTTTATATTTGATGTCAATCGTGACATACATGTAACGAGTCATCAAATAAGACATGTTAAGACAATCAAAACTTGACCAAAGGTGTCCCAATAGGACCAAATGAAAGATCCAAGTCTACTTGAAGGACGTTCTAAAACACTAGATAGCTTAAAATTTTTCATGGAAAAACCATTTCTTTTATGATTATATATGATTCTTAAATTGTCCGAAGTTCTATGTTGTACCCACTTTTTGTCATCTTAGAAAAAAAATGGACTTATTGAATGTATTTTAGGCACATTTACTCTTGGGAAAATTCTCAAACATTATGCGAAACTACGTTGAACCATCATTCTTTTTTCATGTTTATTATGTGAGTATGATCATATTTTATTTTGTACGATAACTATTTATTTTGTACTATGACCATATTGGTTGAACTTTGTGTTATCATTGCTTATCAAAACACATAATCTGATTGAAATAAGCTCTTATGATGTTGAGGATTTTGGTAGTACATATCGAATGGTTGTTGATAAATTAATTGTGGATAACTTATGTCAAGAAACTATTTGAATACATTCAAAATATAGAAAGAAAAAGGTCAATAATGTATGTTACTTCATATTAGACTGAACTAGTTGAACCATCATTTTTTTCCTACTGATAAAGGTCAATAATGTATGTTACTACATATTAGACTGAACTAGTTGAACCATCATTTTTTTCTCTTCTTATCAGTGGGAATATGATCATATTTTATTTTGTACGATGTCTAATTATTTTGTACGATTACTTTGTTGAATCATTAATTTTAATTATATGATTATTCTTAATTTGCAAATTTGATTAGAATGAATGAGGAATGTATACCATGCATCCAATGTTATTGAAATTAAAGAATATTAATGTTTGATTTTTTATACCATTAACAAACATAGTTTCAAATTTTTATTCAATTTATATTCAATTTTTTTATAACTATTGAATTTTATTATTCAACTTTTCAGTAGCAATGCAAAAAGTAGCAAATATTTCGATTGAGATCTTTTATATTCAATTTTTCAATAGCAAAAATTTTAATTGAATTTCTTAAAAAGAACAAAAACAAAATGGTACGCGGCGGGGCGGAAAGAGAAATCAGCTCGGTCACTACGTGGGCGGGCCATCTCACATTATCATCCCTATCCAAATGAAAGATCCAAGTCTACCTGAATCATCAAAGAACTTACTACCACACTGGATAGTTTATAAATTTCCATGGGAAAAACATTTCTTATGTAATTATATATGATTCTTAAATTGTCCGGAGTTCTATGTTGGGCTCACTTTTTTCATCTTAGAACAAAAAAAAGTATTTATTTGTTATCTTTTGAGCACATTTACTTTTGGGCAAATTTTTCCTGCACCTCCATATTTTCGTCCGGCATTCTCATATTTATGAAATATCAAAATTATACTCATATTTTATTGAATATAATTTTTCTAGAAGAAAATTTTTATTTTGGATTATGCCTGTACGAGTGTTTGTAGAGGCCATGAATAAACAAATGCTTCAAGTGTTATGAGAGAGGTCATGTACAAGCCCAATGCCCAAATATGAGACGAATATAGCAGCCAAGAAGATGAGCCTAGCGGGCAGAAGGAAAAGAAAATAGTGAGGGAGCATATCCATGTGAGGGAGTTAATGATGATCTGAAGAACCCTCAACAACCAATCTAGCGTGAGTGACCCTAGAGACATAAAGAGAGAACATTTTTCCTGCAAGATGTAAAGTTTTAGAAAATGTTTGTTCACCACCGTGGATCTTGCTGCAACTGTTGTAGCGCTAGAATGGTTGAGAAGTTGAATCTACAATTAATACCTCATCCTAAACCTTATAAACTTCAATGGATAAATGAAGATGGATAATTAACTGTAGATAAGAAAGTGAAAGTAGAGTTCTATGTGAGAAACTATAAAGATAAAGTTTTATGTGATGTAGTTCTCATGGAAGTTTATCATATTTTATTGGGTAGACCTTGGCAATTTGATTAGAAAACTACGCACAATGGTCTTACCAATCACTACAAAAAAAAGTGTATGTGGTGACGGTTATTTTCGTATAACCTGACATTTATAACTGCCACTTTTTACATTTGTGGCGGTACTGCGTAACGCCAGCATTCTTGCTGCCACAAAGTTTGATGTGACGGTCAAGTGAAAATCGTTGTAGCAGACGCCATATAATGCATTGTATAATGTGACGGTTTTCAGCATGTAATTTACGTCGGTTATAAATGTCATAATTTTCAAACTGGTAACAATTTCAACGTAAATTGTGGCAGTTATAAACAACACTTAATACAATATAGTATGACATTTATAATACCCTTTATAATTGTCATAATTTGAATATTAAATATTTTATTTTATTTTTAATATTTATAATAATTTATTTAATTCTATTTTATAATTTGATTTCATAATATTATTTAATTTCATATTATAATTAAATTTCAATACACAATTAAATT
>Ga0123342_1009883_pt1 | contig 11175 bp, 4 predicted proteins | sample Turbeawhitnodule_FD_89960 | JGI IMG/M metagenome (GOLD analysis project Ga0123342, IMG submission 89960) | Root nodule microbial communities of legume samples collected from Mexico - Turtle bean Mexico white nodule | ecosystem: Host-associated > Plants > Roots > Nodule | place: Mexico: Nepantla... | reverse complement strand
GGTTTGAGGGTTATAAATTAAACTCTCCTCCTTCACTGTTAGATATCCCAATTTGTAATATCTTCTCTCATAATAATAAAAGTGAGTTGTTTTTGCTGTGCTCGGAGATTAGGCTAAATTGGCTGAACTCCGTTAACAATTTTCGGGTGTGTTTTACCTCTTTATCTCTTTTATTATTTCGCTTTATTTATTCAATATTATTTGTCGGGTAGCTCTGTTAGGGTTTTGTTTTAGTGGGAAAATTACCCGTTTTTCCCAACATATAATACTATTAAATTAGATAGATATATTATGAGAATTGTACCGTTCGAGTCCCAGCTAGGAATCCGACCGAGCTCCTGTGTCCATGAGAAGAAGCACGGGCCCAACTGAAGCTTGGTTGAGCCTAATGGACCTTATTGTTGGCCCAACGACAGTAATAACAGTAGGGGTCTTCACGCTAAGTAACGTAGCTTTCACATGCCATAAATACTTGCATATAAATGCTATAATTACCTGCACGATATCCCTAATTATATCATATAAATTATCTAATTTACATACTCAACATCCCTTATTTTACTACATGAATGCTCGATTATATTACAATATATTCAGATTTTATATGGAAGGTTACTATAATATGACACATTGATGCTTGGAGGAACCAAAGTCAAATATCCAAGCCCAAGAAGGCTTATAAATAGACAATCACCCACAAGGAGTGTCTCAAATGACATTTCTTGCACTATATTCACTAATATACAATATTTTATGTTTTTACTGACTTGAGCGTCGGAGTATAATCGCAGATGGAACTCCCATTTTTTTCAAATGACATTTCTTGCACTATATTCACTAATATACAGTATTTATGCTTTTACTGACTTGAGCGTCGGAGTGTAATCGCAGGTGGAGCTCCCATTTTTTTTCCTGAAGGTTAACTCACTAGAGTTTGGAGGAAGATCACGAGGAGCACATCCAGATTTCGACCAACCTCAAGCCGACGAGAACAAGTATCCATAGAAGAATATTAATTAGAAATGATAATGTCTCACGGATTATGACATCAGTTTGTAATCATTATAAAAAATTATGATTCAAAAATATGCTTTTCATATATTTATAAATTTTAATTTAAACTTTATTTCATAATTTACTTTAAAGTTTTTTATCATTATATATATTTATAAATATTTGTTTTTCTAAGATATTTTTTTATAAAATATGAACCACTTTAGGATTGTTCAATCCTTATCCAGAACAATAACTTATCCCTTGAGGATAAACACAAAAGCCCAAACACACCTAACAACTGCGGAAAGCACAACCACCAACAACCAACCAAACAGTCAACCCTCAAAACCAACACTAAATCAGAAACATGCACACCAAAGGATTAAGACACAAGTCAGAATAAGAAAAACTAGTTGAAGGGACCTTGGAGACAATCCAAGACCAAGTCTTTAGTTGAATGATAGAAAACACTTTTAAAACATCCACCACCCTTTTTTTAAAAATTATCTTATTCTTGAGTCTCCAAATCTCACTTACTATAGCAATCCAAATAGTCCCCAAAATCACATTAACAGTTCCAAATGCTTTGCACATCCTAAACTGTAGGAAATGGAATTAAGGGTCAAAATGTGTCACACCTAACCAAGCGTAGCATTGGCTCCAGACAAGCTAAGCTAGCCTGCATTCAAAAAACAAATGGTTGCTAGACTCCTCTTCCACCTCGCACATAATGCATAAATTACTCTCAAACTCTACCCCTCTCGTTACCAAATTGTACTTGGTGGCTAACTTATTTTTCAACACTCTTCAGGCGGTGACTTGGGCCAAAGGCAAACCGTTAGTCTTCCAAGATTTTTCATACACAAAATTGTTCCCCCTTCAGACTCACCCCTTAAGAAAACATAAGCAGAATTGACCGAGAAAGAAAAAATTCACCATCCTTCCAAACACAACTATCCTCCAAATCCAGCTCTAACCTCGTGCCTTGGAGTTCCTGAAGAAGTTGACTCTTCAAAGCCTTTTCCCACTCAAACAGATTCCTTCTCCAAACTAATTTCCACTCCCAGACTCCGTCTACCCAATTTCCAAACTCAGTCAACTTAGGTTCAGAAGAAATGCTCAAAGAGCACAACCTCAGAAAAAACACTCTTCTAGAAGGAAAATCAACTTGACCATTTTAATGTTTAAGAATACATTGTTTTCTATCTCAACTTGACCATTTTGATGTTTGATTATAAGTTATTAAAGGAATTTCTTGAATCCTTTATGCATAAACTATAGACCAATGTAAATGATAACCAAATAAGGGACACCATGTCTACGTACAACATTTTTTCTAGAAGAAGTTTTGCACTTGGTGAGCAATTACAATTGCCAATGATTCAACTTTTATTCATTTAGTAAAATAATATATAGTTATTATCATAAATTTTTCTTGGTCTTTGATAAAAGTAGGAATGACAAAGCGGAAAAGGTCATGCGAGCCGGCCCACGGTTCACTTAATAAAATGCAGGACAGACTGTCTATTTCAACTTGCTTAGGTCCGTCCTGCATAACCTGCAGGCCCCACGGGCCAAGTGCGGGACGGGGTGAAATGGTTCACATAACTTGCATATTTTTTAAAATAAAATCTACACCCCATAAATTTTTATGCACCCCATATTTTGATAATAATTTTTTAATATTTAATAGTGTTTTTATATTTCTAAAATGCATAGATTGTTTAGTTTTCAATACTTATAAAATTCTAAATGTAGTAGTCAGACCTTATTCTTTTTTATAATAAAATTTAAATATAGTATTATTATTATATATATATTATTTTTTTTATTTTTTATTAAAATAGTAATCATGTGTATTACCTTAAAAAATTGTATCTAATTAAAGAGGTATTTTTTTAGTCAACTTATTAGTACGATTGAAATTCAAATTTCACTAAATATCAAATCACTATTATAAATTTTTACTCATATCTTATTACTCACATGTCGCAAGAATAATATTATGAGATATGTTCATTCCCCACATTGCATGGAGTAGCAATGACATGCAACTCTTCCAAAGAAAAATGTGTAAAGGGGTCAAACTTTTGACAATTTTGACACCTTTAAACGAAAATTCATGTATCGTTTTGAAGACTTGACCCATAGTGCCCAACTAATAGTACTCAATAAGTCATATTACATGTTTTATACATTCTGCATATTTCACGAAGAATTCTGCTAATACATAATTTGGCTTTATCATCATCCAAACATTTAAGCAAACGTGAGGAGAATCCTTTTCAAAAGAACTCATTATTGTGTGTAAAATAAGGCTTTCACCATAACCTTTTGAACTCATTAAGGAAAATATTTTATTTTAATTTCTATTTTTCTTGATCATTAAGATGCAGGAGGTGCATTGTTGGTTAGTTAATAATTTTCAAACCGAATTTCTAAAATAAGAATAGATGTTTAACATTAGAGAAATTTTTTACACGAACTTGTGAGGAATAGAAAGACAAGCAAGTGAGAAGATCAACGTATAAAGTAAATGAGAGAATTGATATCCATCATAGTGAAACTATAAATCTTAATGAGAGGTTAGAAAGACATTCTATTTCATCTTAGTTGTGCGAGATTAAGTATTATCCTCACAGAGTAATTCTACTTTTCCAATGGATAAATCTTAAACTAGGTACTGTGAGTTTTTACTTCTCGAATTGAGGAGATTTTCCTAAATTAAAATTCTCGATATCATTATTCTATTTTGTTTTATTTTCTTTTGTCTGCTAATTGCTCTGTCAATGCCCATTTTGTATCTACACAAATGTGAAAGATTTAGTTATGGTTTTCTATAATTTTGAATATTATCCTACCTAAATTTACTATTGGATCGCTAGAAGATAAGTTGAAATCATCTGATCTTATCTATACTATCATATTTTTGATGTTATATGGTTTAACACTCTCTTAAAAAGTTTTAACTAAAAAAAGTTATTTTTATTTGATTCTAAACAAACATATATTGATTTTTTTGTCAGACACTCAAGGAGAAAATGATATAAATGAGTAAAATAAATTTATAGAATAAAGATGTGAGAAGTTAATGAAAAGGTATATAAAATGTATATACAATATAAATATAAAGAAGTTATTCCTGCTTTATCAAGCCAACGTCTTTTGAAAATGTTAAAACATGTAACACGACGCTCTTTTTTCTTTAGCTTTTGGATAAAGTCTTATTACAAGTCTTGCGCTTTGTCGTTTTCTTATATTGATGGTTGTTATCAAGAGAAAAATAATAATATTTCACGGATTATGCCACCAGTTTCTAATCATTATAAAAAATTATGATTCGAAATTATACTTCGTCAATTTCATATATTTATAAATTTTAATCTAAACTTTATTTCATAATTTACTTTAATATATAAATAATAAATATTATTTTAAAGTTTTTAATCATTATATACATTGATAAATATTTGTCTTTCCAAGATATTAAAATATAAAATTAAAATATCATAAAAAAATGTATCAATTATTTTTCATTTTTTAAATATGAGTGAATTCTTAAACACGTTTAACTCATCCCAACTCACTATCACCCTAACTTGTATGTATGAAAATCCTTTACATAAAACCATTAATTTCTGAGAATCTTCCGATTTTTTGTCACTCTTTTAGTTATTTGTTTTGACTTTTAAACACACTAACCTTTTATAAACTCATCCATTTTTATTTTTATTTCATAAATATAACACATGATCCTCCATTATTTTCAAAGTCATACATCATCATTCCTTCAATAATTATGAATGAAATTAATGCATGAAATTGAGAGGTTGTGGAAGAACAGAAACAAGAATTTTCTTAACATGTATTCCTCTCTCTATTTATATATAAATATGTAGTTTCCATCCTATATTCTCACATATTTCTATTTTCTTTTTCCTTCTAAGATGGCTCACAGTAAGAAGGTTTTGATGAAGATGATTTTGGTATTTGTGATTCTTTTATCAATGAATATGGCAACAGCAAGGGTTCTTCTTTGGAATTCAGAGCCTCACCAACCAGGTAAGTAACCCACCATATCTAAGAAAGAACTTTTCTTTCTAAAACTATTTATTTTCATTATTAGTGTTATTTATTTCTCAATATTTTTATGTTTATTATACTGATTTAATGAATTCCAATTGTTTTGGAAGATGGACGCCTTCTTTATGATGTTCCACGAAACTACAATTATGGTGTTCCTCCTAAACATTCATGATCAGAAGAACTCAGACAAAACAACGAAGGTCTGAAGAATATACTTTCTCTTTATAAGTTAATTTATATATTCTCTTTCTTATCTTTCTTTATATTATGTCAAGTAACATGTCTCTAAGTTAGAAGAGATATGAATAAAATAAGTTTTTCATTATATTCGTCTAATCATATTTATTGTTATAAATTCCTCTAGGTAAAATATGTTGTAAATACCGAAATCAAACAAAATAATCATTTCCTAATTTTAACTAATCTGAATAAATAAGAAAGAAGCATTAACAAATGGTTTACAGAAGTGTGTTTGTCATAGTACAACAAATAAAAGATTTTTTTGTGTAATAATGTTAAAAAAAAAGTTATCCACTCAAGTATCATAAATTAAATGATATTTGGTTCCACTAGTCTCATTATTTAATGAGGACAATTTTATACACAACAAAAAAATATTTTTAACAGGAATCATATTTAGTGTTTCTGGTAGTTTTAACTCTCATTAAATGTGTTACCTATAGATTGTTTTTTCTTAGAAGATCTAGCATTGTTAACGGATTACTGACGATTTTGAGTAACCCGTGGAACATCAATTATTTCTCGACATTTTTTAGTAATCCTTGGAAGGTCAATTATTTCCCAATGATTTTGTTAACCCCTTTTACTTCTAGGGTTTTCAGAACCCCGTTACTTCCAGAGGTTTTATAAACTTCTTTACTTCCAGAGGTTTTATAAACCCTTGTTACTTTCGGGAGTTTCTGAACTCCCATTACTTCCAGAAGTTTATAAACCCCATTACTCTACAGATTTTTCAAACCTCTGTTTCTAGGAGTTTTCAAAACTTCCGTTACTTTTATTTTTTTGTGAATTTATAAATGGGTTGAATTTTTTTAATAGACTTCAATTTTTAATACACATAAATCCTAACACAAATAAAAAATATAAAACATAAATATTTTAAAAATTAAAAAGTTAAATTAACTTCAAATTTTTGCATTTCTTATTATTAGAGGAAGATAAAAATATAAATATAAAAAATCATAATAATCTAAAATTTAAAATTGAAAACTAAAGAATTGGTGAAAACCAATCCCCACATCCCCTCAACTGTCGCAAAAAAATTGGTACTTGTCAACCTCAGTGTATTCGTATCCAACAGAAGTAGTATTATTAGCAATTTGATTTCAGCCACAAAGCCAAAAAAACCAAGCTCAGATTCATCGGGTCTCCAACACAAAATAGTTTCAGGTAGTGGGGAAGAGAAAACCAAAAGGGTAACGTTAAGGCTTAGAACTAACAGTTTTGAATACAATTATTAACAAATACAATCATTAAAAAGCAAAAGTAGAAAATTTGCAATCATGACTAGATTACATCGGTTTTCAACAAGAGGATACCAACCTTTAAATCTCTTAATCATTATTCAATTAACTTAATAAAAAATTATAATGACCTCTCCTTTGTGTCCATTCCGTTACCAGAAAAGAAGCATGCACCATTTATTTGAATCTATATCTTGGCAAGCAAACATGAACCCATTGTTAGAAATATAGGCTTTAAACAAGATGGGGTAGATTGTTTATAAAATATTTTCATAAATATTGAAAGTAGATTGAAAAACAATGAAGAATGAATTAATTAGAAATCATTTCAGCCAATTAGAAAGTTGTTTTTAATATGATTGTAGAAAACTAACCAGTTGTTCTTGTGAAACAATCGGTTGTTTATATGAGCAATGTTAAAAACAAAGCACAAAACAGTTTCAAAAGAAAATAAGGATAGAGAGATTAACACAAAGAGTTTATATTGGTTCACTCTTTATCAAAAGCTACATTCAGTCCTCAACAACCATTGAGAATTCACTAAGTAATAAAAAGTCTTGATTACACACAACACACCAAAGTGGTGATCTTGAACCCTTCAAGAACACACACCACCTTTGGCAAATACACTACAGTTTTCAGAACAACCTATGAAATTGCACAACACCAATTCACACAGAATTACAGTAGTCAAGAAAGAAACGAATGGAGTACACCTGAGTACACTCAAAGATTAAAGCATGATCAATACAACATAGCCTATTCCACTCTCAAGAATGATCCAAAGCTTTTTGAAATCTTGGAAAACTGATTTGAATAATCTCTCTTAATTCAAATTATGACCAGGAGCGTAAAACAACTTATTTAAACTCCAATCAGTTTCTCAAAGCATTTAATACAAGAGCCAAAATTAGTTTAAATCATATAAAGCATATTAAAAACACTTAACAAAATTCTGTTAAGGTTTTCAAAAAAACAACCGATTGAAAACACGAAACAATCAATTGAATTGGTTTGACATTAAAGTCAAACAAAGTCAAACTTTTTCAAATCTTTTTCAAAATACACTAAGTATAAAACAACCGGTTGAATCGAAATTTCAACAGGTTGATTTTTCACTTCCTTTATAAACACATTTTTTTCAAAAGGATTGTAATCAAACAACCTTGGATCATTACACATAGTGAATTAACAAATTCATATACTCTAGACACACACACAACTAGCAGCAAGAGTCTTCATGCATTCTACTTGGATTTGGAGACATCAAAACACCTTGTTCAACACCCATTTCCTTAAAATAAAATCCTCACGAACAAAGACAAGTCAAACAGAAACACAAGATATAAAAAACTTGATTAAATTGACAACTTCCTAAAATTCAATCTTGTAAAACGTATCATCAATTCCATGGAGAGAGATTCAACCTTGGATTCAAAAAGGAAATTGTGTAGGCGAGGGTTTTGGGGGTTCCAACGAAATGAGCACCGTGGCTAACCAAATTCACAAGTGACAACATCACTGATGACTCTTATCGAAAACCCTCGCATTCTCGTCATGTTCCTTTGCACTCTTTTTGGCATGCAACACTTCCATTCTCTTCTTCCCGATATTGGTGCAGCAACACTTTATTATAACGGAAGGTGAACCAGGAGGCTTGGAACTGCGAAGCTGAACGAGAGTCTCTTGCCTTAGTTACTTGTTCCCGGAGCTTCGTGATGGCCTCCTCCCCACACTCAACCCAACCTGGAAAATAAAGGAAAGAGAATTGTAAAAAGAAATATTAAGAAGAAGAAGAAGAAGAAGAGAAAGTATGGTTGGTACATGATTGTGGTGGTGAGGTGGAAGGTGAAAAATTGAAGGCAAAACAAAGAGGGAAAGAAGAGAACGAGCCATTGGATAATGAAAATAATGATGTATGTTGGAAGGAGATCTATTAGGAGACGTGTACCTAACTCTAGAGAGCATAATTAAAAAGAACGAGAAGCCAACAAGAAGGAGAAAAGAACAAAATTAAAATCCTTTACTTCATTAAAAGAAAATCCATTAATGTTGCCAGAGGTTTAGAAAAATATCAACTAAATATGTGCTTTTAAGGAATGAGGGGTCTCCATCTGCAAAAAAATACTTTGACGCTTAAGTCAATAAGAGCATAAAATTTTGTATATGTAGTGAATATAGTGCAAGATATGAGTTGAGTTTACTCCTTGTGAGTGGTGATCTATTTACAAGCCTTCATGAGCTTGAATCTTTGATGCTGGTTTTCCTAGGTTTTAATGTGGCATATTATAGTATTCTTTCATAAAATTTGAATATCATGTATATAAATCAGAGTATTTTGTAATATATTATTGCCGACTCGAGGTTGGTTGGAATCTGGATAAGCTCCTAATGGTCTCCCTTCAAACTTTAGCTATCCAACCTTCAGAGAACGAGGGGGGCTCCTACTGTGTATGTAGTGAATATAGTGCAAAGATGTGAGACCCCTATACTCCTTGTGAGTGGTCATGTATTTATAAGCCTTTATGGGCTTGGATCTTTAACCTGGTTTCTCCATGTTTTAATGTGGCGTATTAGAGTATCCTTTCAAAAAATTTGAATATCATCTATATAAATCGGAGTATTCTGTAATATAATTAGAGCATTTATGTAATATAATAAGGTATATTGAACAAGTAAATTAGATCATTTATGTAATATAATAAGGTATATTGAACAAGTAAATTAGAGCATTTATGTAATATAATCATAGATATTGTACAGGTGATTATAGCATTTATGACGTAATCGAGGATATTACGCGAATAAATCGGGGCACTTAATGAGGTTAGGATTTTGTGTGTCAAAAACGCCTTGATCATGTTGTGGCAGGATTGCTTGTTTCCCACACCATTTGCCAAAGCGAGTTAGGATGGGTCTGGGTCCATTCTACTACGCTTTTTGACTGTTTGGTCGGCCCAATTCCTTACAAGTACGGGACGGTACATATAGTGGGTTTGATCAACCATATTCTTAGTAGTTCTGGACGATACATAGAATGGAGGAGGTCAGCCTGCTCGTCATGGACCTCAAGCAGCCAGAATGGAGGAGGTCAGTCTGCTCGGCCTGGACCTCGAGCTACCAGAATGGAGGAGGTCGGCCTGCTCGGCCTTGACCTCGAGCAACCATAATGGAGGAGGTCGGTTTGGACCTCGAGCTACCATAATGGAGGAGGTTGATGTGCTTGACCTAAACCTCGAGCTACCAGAATGGAGGAGGTCGGCTTGCTCGGTTTTCTCACAATTTATGCCTAAATGGAATGAATACATTCGACTTGAACTTTGATCGGTATGTCTGATCGGATCCAGGAAGGTACACAGCCCCCCAGCCTTGAACCGAGCAAGCTAGGTGAAAAGGCTTGTTAAAAACATTTGCGGCTATAAGTCTGATCGTTCAATTCATTTGTTAGTATAAGTTTTCATGTGAGAAAGGTCAAGTTAAAAATCAAACCTGAACTTTGATAGGTATATGTCCGATCAAATCCGAGACGATACATAATATAATCAGAGTCTTTATGTAATATAATCAGGGACATTGTGCAGGTAAATAAGAGCTTTTATGTAATATAATGGATATTGGGTAAGTAAATCAGAGCATTCAAAGAGGTCGGGACATTGTACATTAATAAGATTGATTCTTATTATATATTTATCCAAATTAATGTTATTACGTGATGATAACTTCATGGGAGTTCATTAACAATAATCTAAGAATCTTGGTTAAACTCAAGAATTGAGCTTAGGCCCAATTCTCGTCGTTCAGACCCGGTCGGTCAAATACCTACCTGAGTCAGGTACGCTACCCAGTACGAACGCAACTGGGCCACCTATGGGAGCATGTTAGATCGGCCCACGTCCGTTCAGACCCGGAATGGTACAAGTATTATCCTCATAAAGCGAGAAAAACAAATATTGTAATCTTACTTTCATAGTATAGACATTGTCCAGCTAGGTACTATGAGTTTTTACTTCTCAAGTTGAAGAGATTTTTCCATCTTAAAAATCTCGGTGTCATTAGTCTAATTTTTTGCCTGATTATTGCTTTTGTCAGTGTCTATTTTGTATTTACTCAAACTTAAGAGATTTAGTTCTAATTTTTCAATAATTTTATTATTGAATAGTTGGAATATGACTTAAGATCATGTGATCTTATCTATACTATCATTAATTTGATGTTAATCGATACCATGTTAAAAAAAATTCACAAAAATCATTTTAATATAATTACTAAAAGACAACTATCAAATATATATTAATTTTTGTGTTTGTCTAAACGACAGGAAAGGAGGAGAAAATTATGTAAGTGACTAAAATAAGTTTTAAAGAATAAAATATGTCAAAAGTTAATGAAAAAGATATAAAATGTAGAAGTTATTCCTGCTTTATCAAGTCAAGGTCTTTGCAAAATGATAAAACATGTAACACGACGCTCTTTTTTTTTAGCTTTTGATAAAGTCTTATTACAAGTCTTGCGCTTTGTCGTTTTCTTATATTGATGGTTGTTATCAAGAGAAAAATAAATGCATATCATTTAAGAAGAAACAACCTGATTTAAATATGTACATGCTAGT
>Ga0123342_1009882_pt1 | contig 11176 bp, 4 predicted proteins | sample Turbeawhitnodule_FD_89960 | JGI IMG/M metagenome (GOLD analysis project Ga0123342, IMG submission 89960) | Root nodule microbial communities of legume samples collected from Mexico - Turtle bean Mexico white nodule | ecosystem: Host-associated > Plants > Roots > Nodule | place: Mexico: Nepantla... | reverse complement strand
GGTTGTTTTTCACTTAGTTTGAAAAACACTTTTCTTTTAAAAAGATTGAGAATGCCTATGCTTTGGATTCAATCAAGAGTGGATTACAAACACAATCTACCCCAGATCCTATCTAAGACAGCTTAGCAACAACAAGCACAACCTAGCCTTCAACATCCTTCAAAGGGTTTTGGATTCTTCAAAGGTTGAACACCACTTGGTTCAACACTATTCACCATTTATTTTTTGAATGTCCTAATGCTATGCATATTTGGAGTTGGGTTCGAAAAAAAATTCTTATTTCTCATTTCTCTAATGTGGATGATCTCCTTTCTTTTATTAAAAGTGATGGCAGTCCTTTTGTTAATTTGATTAAATTTGGTGTGATAACTTTTTCTATTTGGATGATATGGCTCTGAGGAATTATACTAGATTTCAGGTTCAAATTGATGTTTCTATGGTCATTTCATTCATTAAAGATCTCACGTGTCTAGTGGGTAATTAGTCTAAAAGTTCTATGTGGAGTGATATGTTTGATTTCAAGGTGCTCACGTTTTTTGGTATAAATACTCGTAGTGGTAAAGTTTTATCTCCTCTTTTTGTTCCTATTAGATAGGAGTTCCCTTCTCCAGGTTGAGTTAAAATAAACACTGATGGCTACTAGGGGTTCTCTTGGGCTTGCTACTTGTGGTGGTATTTTTCGTGGGAGTATGAAGGATTTTATTGGTGGTTTCTATGCTTTCCTTGATGTCCAGACTGCTTTGATTGCTAAGTTTTATTGAGTTATATATGCTATTGAACAAGCTCAAAAGATTAGTCTTATTAGTTTATGTCTTGAATGTGATTCTGCCTTGGTTTGTGCTACATTTACTGCTAGGATTATTGTTCCATGGATGCTTTGTAATAGGTGGAACACTTGTCTTAACCACTGTGGGAAAATCAGGTTTAGTGTTTCTCACATTTTTCGTGAAGGGAATGCATGTACTGATAAGCTTGCTAACTTAGACTTTATTCATAGAGAGTATTTTCATTGGTATAATAGGCTTCCATCTAGTCTTTTCTTAGAGTTATTCATTAATAGGTATAGATTACCTCTATACCATTTTTTTTTAATATATGGGTTTTGGTCTAGTTCCCCCATATTTTCTTGTATTTACTTTTTTCTTCTTTTAATAATATTTTTTCATGTGGTGGCAGATGATTGTTGTTACTTGAGGTGTCAGCCTAGTTGAGATGTCAAGTTTCATAGTGATGCCTAACATGAGAGCTTTTATAAAAAATATAAATGATTGGAAAAAAAATTGATCGAAAGTCATCAACTATAATTAGTCTATCTATAATCGATCGATACAATAAAAGTTGTTCATCTTGCAAATTAAATCATATGCGTAATCACATCTACGTATAAGTTTGGAGAACTTATGTACCTAATCATATTTAACATATATAGAGATGTATGTCATCATAATAATATAAAATCCAACCAAATCAAATGCGCCCAAGTAACTTGGATATATATATATATATATATATATATATATATATATATATATATATATATATATATATATTTATTTATTTATTTATTGAATGATAAAATATTCAGTAATGAATCATATATTTTATTTTAAATATTTTTTGGAATATTTCAGCATAAGCCCAAGAGCCTATCACTAAAAAATAATTAAATAACAACTAATTTAGAGAAAAAAAATAATTAGTCATTATATTAATTTAAATACTATTTTATAAACTAAAAAATTATTGGTAATCTAAAGTAATTTCTATCATTAATAAAATTTTATAAAGTAGTTTCCAAATGTGTTTCTAATATTATCTACTTACTAACTACTTTAGATTCTAAATTGGTATATAATTAAATTAGTGACTAATTTATAATCTAAAGTAATTAGTAGCTAAAACCTTGGTAACTAACGTTAGATACAACTCTAAAAAACTACTTATATAAATTTTTATTACTCATAAAAATTAATTTAGATACCAATACTTTTTTATTTTATAAAATAGTATATGTACTGGTCAGATGTGTCCGGGTCCTCGGCCCAAGCACTTAAGTGAAGTAAATTCAGTTAGATAAGGTTGTACCCAACTCGGTTTGGGGCAAGTATGGGCCCAATGACACATTATGAAATTGGCCTCGCAGTTTACGCGAAAAAGATAATTAAAAGTACCATAAGGAATAACTGAATTAGTTATAATGTATATATCTAATAAATGCAAATAAAAGTTGTTGGGAATGATGTGGCATAGCACCCAAAAAATAAAGGTGTTTGTGAATAGAATGTTTTATTGTTGAAATTACATTCTCTCTGTTGAAATTATATTCTTTCCGTTCAAATCATGTTATGTTTGTTGAGATTATATTTGCATTGGTGAAAGTTGTTGAAGGAATGTCTATAAAAGGAGTTTGAAACCCGGAGTAAAGGTACGCTTTTCTGAATGCTCTAGAGTGAAGCAATTTTATAGTTTAAATGTTATCCCTGACTTGATCGTCGAAGTGTGATCAACAAATAGAGTCACATTTCTCCCAGTGGAGCGACATTTCGGAGCACCAAGTGGAGACAAGTTAGAAGTGGAGCTCGCTCATTCAATCCAACCGAGGTCAATCGACGAGAACAATATATAACTTAATCAATATAATGACTAATTATTTTTTTATCTAAATTATAATTGCTATTTAATGTTTTTATTTTAGTAAACACAAATCAATCTCATACTATTCACTTAATTCTCTTATCCAATATTATAATCATATATTCTACCATTTCTCTCCATAACTTACTAACTTAGTGTTAGTGAATCTACACAACTGAAATTCTCATCAAATATTATCAACAACTCGACAAAATAATCGAATGTATAAATTGGAGTTCTAAAAGTACTTTTTTTGCATCTTAAAAAAGAGTTACCCTCCTTTATGATAATAAATAAATGTGACTTTATAGTGGGTGTCATGTTTTTATTTTTTTGAAGTTAGAGAAAGAATAAAAACGTAAATTAAATATTTTTTTAAAAATTATCCTTATTTAGTCCTTTTTAAGATAGAGTTTAGGGTTTAGTTTCAAATTGATATTGTCTAATTAATTTAAGTAACTCAAATATTTTTTTAAAAATTATAGTAAAGGTATTTATAATTGTATATCAAAGTATAAATATATTAAATATATTAGATACAATTGAAACATAAAGGTGTTAATTTAAAAAGTTATTTTGTTCTTAAAAAACCTGCGTAACGTTCTAGTTATATAATTATTTAATTTATATTTTTTTTTAAAAATATTTTTTTTTAAAAATATTTTTTTTACTTTGATGTCACTTTTTTTCTCAAACTAATACACATTTTATTTTATTTTATTTTATTTTATCTCTTATATTTCATATAAAAATTCCTTTAATTGTGAAATAAATAATTACGTGCTACTACACGATTTTTAAGATCACCGTTTTGATCACCGTATTTTTTAAATTTACAATTTTAGCTTCTTCATTGCATAGATACTTAATTTTCAAATTACGACAATAATTATTAAAATATTGACGTTGACCTCACATGACAAACTTTAACTAATGATTTTTTTATTAGAAAATACTAGTTACAGCGAGTCACGTAAAAGTCAATACTAATATTTTCGATATCAAAGTCTTAATTTGGCCAGCTAAATTAATAACTTATTTTAAAACAATTAATTTTTTTAATAATTCAATATCTTTAGTTAATAATATTATATTTTACTTTAATTAATTATGTATATATACCTCTTATACAATTTTACTCTTTTATATATTTCACCATAACTTTAAAATATTCACGAGTTCAAAAGAAAAATTTAGAAAGGAAAATTGTTCCTCTGTTTTCAAATCTTAAAAGAAAAACCCTATATCATGTCTTTAAAATACAGTGTACATTTATTTATTTAAAATTAAATAGGCTAATTGGTTTCACATTTTGTTGAACCAAACTTGGTAATTTGTTCGCGGAAGGTGCAACAACGAATTTGTTTTTCTTTGTATCTTGTTTATTAATGTCTTGCTTGTCCTTATATGATGGAAACCTACCTAGATAACGATTTCTAAGTTTGTCACAACTATGACGTGTTTAAGCTTTCAATTTTCCAAGTTACTCTATTAATTATTATTTTATAAAAAAAATATTAATATATTGACAATTATACATAATTATAATAAAAATTTTAGTGACAATAATTCGTGTTACCAATCAATATGAGTCATTATCAAGTTGAGTTGAATAGGTTGAAAACAAGTTGAGTTGAAAAGGTTGAAAACAAGATATTTTATAGAGCATTTAAGGAGTTATAGCCAAGATTACATAGAGATTTTCATTGGAGTAGGTTAGTATCACATAAAATTTAATATTTTTTTATAGGAATAAAAATATTTTTACGAAAATATTAACAATCAAATAGAATATTAGTTAATGTACGAGTCTTATAAAATTATTTCAATAGAATAAAAATTGGAAGCAAATATTAAAAGTAATATGATGCATGAAGACAAAAAAAAAATTAAAACATCATAATGACTTTTGCAATAAAAATAACTTTTAATTAACCGTGAGATAAATATAAAAATTACAATTTAATGCTTTAATAGCATAATAATTTATGACTCATCTATTCTTTAATAGAAGTCTTTTAAAGTTATTTGATTGGAATTATAACATATATTCATTCTTGTAGTTGTAATAAAATAGTTATATATTTTAATATTTTACTCATTTTCTCTTTTCATTGAACATGTAAATTATTATACAGGTTAAAGATATAATAAAAAATGTGTCATTGAAATTCTAAAGAGAGATATTTTTTTAATATAAAATTAAGACAAATAAAAAAAAAAGAATAGAGACCAATTTCTGAGCTATATTATTTGTTCCCATTTAAAATAAAATAAAATTTATATTTAGTGAGAGTATTCTAAATTTTATCATAAGATACTCTTATTGTTACATTGTACTAACTAGAAATGTAATGGTAGAACATATGAAAGTTACATTGTGCTAACCATTTCTTTTTATCCTTCTCTTTATTATCTTGTTGTGAGCATTCTACTATGAAGTGACTCGGTTTCCTGCAATCATAGCACATGACCTTCTCTTTACTTTCTTTTTCATACCTAGGCTTGAACTTCTTGTTCCTACCAAAGTTTCCATGTTTCTTCAAAGTTCTCTTAAACTTGTTTGTAAAAAAGGAAAGCTTTTCATCATCTTTGGAGTCTGACTTGTCTAAAGCATCGTCTGTAGCAACTTCATTGGCTTTCATAAGAATAATCTTGAATGAAGCATTCTTATGGAAGCACAACATTTACAAAATTCTTTAAAACTTTTTTCAAGTCTCTTAGAAAGAAACTTGAAACTTGAGGTTCCTCTCCCGAGAAAGGTTTTTTTATTGAAGACCTAAGAGAATACTCCAATTTTTAAGACTTGGAAAGGATAAGAAAAATGCATTCAATTAGAATTTCAATTCTCATTCAATTTCAAAGTGAGACAAAGGACGAGAGGGACAAGGGTTCGTATTTGTAGATGCATAGCCCCTTACTATCATCAAGGGGACCAAAAATGCATCTACAAAAGGGAATGGGTTCAGTGCACACACATGGAGTCCCAGATAAAGCAAATCAAGGAATTTTCAGGTGTTTATAATTGCCAGCCTCCATTTACATGCATATTTGTTGGCCCTTTCAAAGGTTTTAAGGTTTTGACTCTCCCATTAAAGCCTAATTGGGGATGACAAGTTTTACTTTGGGAATTAGGATTTTGACTACCAATAGCCTAACTAGAGACCCTTTTATGCTTCTACTTTTTAGAAGAGGAAAACTAATATTCCAATATAAAATTTTTACTCCCACTTTTTTATACAAGGTTAAGGAAATGAAAAATAAGTTTTAATAATTCACACTGCATAAAAGAAGAGCTTTTAAAGGTAATTTTTTCTTTTCCATTCTCCTAGCCATGGTCTTGGTCAAAGGCCAAATGTATGGACTTTTATAACTCTCATTTTTTTAGTATTCATTTGCATTTTTTATAGAAAATTAGAGTTGTAATAAATATGGTTTAAAAATTGTATTTTTTTTCAGTTAAAATTTTGCATAAACTGTCTGATTTGTTGCTTATGATTTTTGTAGAAACATTTTCGAGTTGATTTTTGTCTTATGGAACTTTAATGAAGATATTTGGATCATAACGATTGAAAAGAAAGGAACTTGAAGGATTAAAACCACCGAATATGCTGATAAAAAGTATTAGACGATCAAAGAGCTGAAGAAACATTAGACGACCTAAGAACTCAAGACAATTTAATATATGATAATGTTGTATTAGATTTTTTATGGGCCCAATTTTTTTTTAGATAAGACCCATCCATTTGTAAAGATTCAGAACTTCTTTATAAAGAAGAAATAGGTGAAGAGAAACATATGCTTTTCAGTAGTTTTAGTAATCACTTTTACATTTTAGTTTTAAAGCTTTTAGTTTTCTCCGTTTTCAGTTTATTTCAGTTTACAACTTTGTCTATTCAAGTTCTTCTTTTCCTCTCACAATTCCTCTTCTTCTTTTTATGCTTTACTTTCCTTATTGCTTTACACTATGCCAATTTACCTTTGAAGTTGATTGAATTATGAAAATATGTAACAATGAATACAAAATATGTTAGATGATGCTCTCTTCAAGTTATGAGTTATGTTCTTCTTTGAAATCATTTTGGAATTTTGTTTTTTTTATAGTAAATCATTTTCTTTGGAACATATAAATAGATTGGTTTTATATTTTCATCATTAACAAGGAATCAATATTTTGGTTTCTTGCATTCGAAGTTGAAGACAACTTCACTATTGGTTTTTTTTTTCTTTGTTTCACTTTTTTGGAATTGAAATTTTCTTTTCTTTACTACAATTCATTTTAATTCTTATTTGTTTACAATTTTGTATTTTACATTTGTAGTTTATGCACTCAATTCAATCAGTTTCATTTCATTTTTATTGCACTTTTAATTCCAATCATACTCTATTTTTCGTTTCTCATGTTTACATTTCTACACTTATCAATTTTTGTCATTTACATATTTGTCACTTACATTTCCACAAGTTACATTTCTATCATTTGTAATTCTCCAATTTACATTTCTATTGTTCATGATTCTATTCGACGCTCCATTTTTCTTTAGTAGAACTATTAGACAGTCTGGTAGACGATTGTCAACTAGATGGCTTAAAAGTGTACTTAGCTTTCGTTTTGCACAAATTTATTTAGGCTTTACTTTTTTTCTTTAGAGATAGATTGTAGCTTTAATTGGCACCACATTAATGTATTCATTGAATCATTTAGAGAGCTTTTCCTTTAAACGTCTAATGCATACTTCATTTTTTGGTTCTTCACTACAATTTTAGTTTTTGTCCATTTGATTCTAGTTTTTAGTTTACATTTCAAGTTTATGTTTAATTTTCTTGCACCCTTTTAGATTTCAAGTTTATATTTCAGATTCTACATTTTAATTGTTAGTAAACGGTCTATTAGACTATTATCTTTAGACAATTTACTTCACTTTAAATTTTTGTATGTTTTTAATTCTAATTTCAATTCAAATCCATCCATTTTAATTTATGAAAGAAAGAATATCAAACAATGGATTCCAGAAACATATGTGTTCTCAATATTCAACCTAGATTGCCCTATATTACATTAGGTGAAAAATAGATTTATTTTGTAAACCATGCAAAGCTAAATGGTTCAACAAATTGGGCCCGTTGTTGGGAACACATGGCATAGAGTTTTATTGTTTGATAATCTTTCCTTCTTTTATATGTATATTTTTATTTTATTTTCTTTCAATGTTACACACTATGGATTGTTGTGCGTTAATTGAAATTGTTGTTCGAGTTAGTATTCATTAGATGGTCTAGAGAAGGTGTATGGCTAGGAACAATTCAAACTTATTATACCCTTTGGACCTCAAAATTAAAAGGACATACATAAGACTACGTAGAGGGATTAAAGAGAATCATATAATTCTTGGTACAACTTCATCCAATTCTGAAATTGAATACATTGAGACTGAAGAAATGACACTGACCAAAGAATTTTTTTTTAATGGGTTGGCTATATATTGTTAGAATTAGAGGCATTAAACAAGAGGAGGGGTGGATTTTTTTTTTGAAATATTTTTGCAAGTATTGATGGTAGGGTGAAAGACAATGAGAAATCAATAAATTAGAAAACCGTTCAGCCAATTAGATAACTGTTTTTAGTTTGATTCCAGAAAATCAAACCATTTGTTTTTTTCGAAACAACCGATTGTTTATACCAGCAGTTTAGAAAATCAAAGCTAAAGTAGTTTAATGAGTGTAAGGATAGAGAGATTCACACATAATGTTTATATTGGTTCACTCTTAACAAAGAGCTACATCCAGTCCTTAACTAACCACTGCAAATTTACTAAGTAATCAAACCTTGAATAACACACCAAAGTGAGGATCTTGAACCTTTCAAGAACACACACCACCTTTGGCAACAACACAATTTTCATAACAACCCTCTGAAATTGCACAACACCAAGTCACACAGAAATACAGTGATTAAGGAAGAAAGGAATAGAATACACCTGGATACAATCAAAGATTAAAGTATAGTGAATACAGAGAATCCTATTCCACACTTGAGAATGATCCAAAAGCACTTTGGAATCTTGAAAATTGATTTTGATTAAAACTCTCTTTCTTAGTTAATGACCATGAGCGTAAAACAACATTTTTATACTCCAATTTAAAACAGATTGTTACAACTTAACATAATTTTGTTAAGGTTTTCAAAAAAACAACCAATTGAATTCTCAAAACAACTGGTTGAATTGGCTTGATAGCAAAAGGAAACGTCAATTTGTCTGACACTCCGGGCATGTCGATGAGTTCTTTGCAGGATACCCAGAATCTAGGTCTGATTAATGTTTCCTCCCTGTCCTTTACCTTAGGTTCATCCTTCTTAGCGAGATACGGGACGTACATCTGGTCCGCTCTTTTCTCGATGGATACTTCACTACTCATGACTGAACGATCTTGGATGTTCTCCTTGTACTTGGGTTGTTTCAAACGTGAGCTACCATTTTTCCTAAACACAACCTCCCCGACCTCAATATGAGCGGTAGCTCGTTCACTTATCGGCTAATGTCTCTGTCGGATTCCTCATTAATGAATCACTGAACGCGCTAGCTGCCATTCCTTGCACGAAAGCAGTGACCACCATCTCTTCATCCTGAGTTTGAAGTCTTACTGAGACTGCACAAAATTTATTCAAGTATTATTTAAGCAATTCCCCTTCCCTCTGTTTGACATTGAAATATCATACAATCGTGGAAGGTTAACCTTATTAGTCGAGAATTACTCCTTAAACATTCTAGAGAATTGAAGGAAAGAGGTGATCTGACCATCCGGGATTCCACTAAACCATTGCAGAGCTATTCCCATGAAGGTACCCATGAGCATCTTACATCGGATTGCATCGACCCACCAAAGATGATCATTTGAGCCTTGAACGCCTTTAGATGATTCTCGATGTCCTTTATCCCAGAGAAAAAATAGATATTGGGTGTGATATAATGGGCGACACAGGCTCTTCCATGATTTGCTGAGAGAACGACTTGGGATCATCTCTTGATGACAAGTCTGGGGAACGTTCCTATGTGGGACGTCGACCCTGTCGATGCAAGCTCCTTCGTAGCTCCTCGTTGGTCTTGCGCAACTTCTCATTAGCTTGTGTGTGCTCCTCCATAGTTATTGGAGAGGCCTTAATCTTTGCCATAAGGCAGGCCTGGCTCAATCGCGTTTCCTCTCGAAGGCGCTCTTGGTTGACTCGGGCTTCTGCTCGTAGCCGTTCTTGCTCGGACCTGGCTTCTTCTCGAATTCGCTCTTGCTCATGTCGATATTCTTCGTTTGCCTCCTGGAGAGCCCTCATGGTCTCCATAATTTTCTGCAAGGCAGGGACCTCGCTTCCTTCAGATCCCAATGGTCCTTGTCTCATGTTTCTCATTACGTAGAATGCTTAGTTGCAAATGTGGCTGGGATCAAGTTTTATCGGACTCCACAGTGGGCACCAAATGTTCTCGCTGGCTAACTTTGGGCGGTCTTTGAGATGAGCTCTACTTTGACTTGTCTCTATGTGCTGCTCCGAGATGATGATATTTTGGGACAAAAAAGGGGGTTCTACCTGTTGATCACACTCCGAAGATCAAGTCAGTGAGACCATTCAAACTATCAATTTGTATCAATGTAGGGTTCACAAAAACTTACCTTCAATCGAGGTCTTAAACCCCTTTTGTAGACATTCTTTCAACAATTTTCATAAACCAGAATATTATTTCAACAACAAGAATATAATCTCAACAACAAGAATATAATTTCAACAGTAGGAACATTCTGTTAACGTGCACCTTTATTTTCGTGTGCAATGTCACATCATTCCTAACAACCTTTTTTTGTATTTAAAAGATATATATACTTTTACTAATTCAGATGCTCCTTTTGTTAACTTTACTTTAATTATCTTTTTTGTATAGATTACTCAACATTTGGACTGACCTCGAAATGTGTCATTAGACCCGTACCTGCTCCAAGTTGGGTATTTCGCACATAACCTATCCAACCAAGCTTACTACGTTTAAGTGCTTAGATTGAGGACCCGAACACGTCCGACCAATACACATTTTAGTTTCAGCACATGAACACAACAATATATGTGAAAAAAGACAACAATTAAGAGTTGAAAACAAGGATAAACAATTAGGAACAAGTGGAGGAACTTAAGGAATCATCATTGAAGTACAAAGTCTTCTAATAGATGAATCAAACTCAAGATTGAGTGTCATTTCACAATGAACTGAAACAACACAAGGAATTGGAGATACAAATACATAATCAAATTAAGCTACAAGTGCATAATTGAAAGTAGAACACACGATGAACAAGAATAATGGTGGAAATTAAAGAACAACACCTAAAAAGACAAACTACCGATTGGAATTGCTAAAAACATGGAAATGAAAATGGAAGAAAGAAGGAACTTAATTGGATGAAGACTTGAAGGAGATGGACACGCCACTTGGAGATGATGATCCAAGATGAGTGCTAGTTGCCGCCACTTGAAGCCCTCCAAAGCTCACAAGATAAGACTTAG
>Ga0123342_1009881_pt1 | contig 11178 bp, 3 predicted proteins | sample Turbeawhitnodule_FD_89960 | JGI IMG/M metagenome (GOLD analysis project Ga0123342, IMG submission 89960) | Root nodule microbial communities of legume samples collected from Mexico - Turtle bean Mexico white nodule | ecosystem: Host-associated > Plants > Roots > Nodule | place: Mexico: Nepantla... | reverse complement strand
TTTTTTATAAATTATTTTATTTTTCTTTAGTTATTTATATCTTATATATATATATATATATATATATATATATATATATATATATATAAGAATATCTAAGTAATTGGATGGAATTGAGTGAGTACTCCTTGGAGAATAAAATTATATTTATTGGGTTTTGGTCCTAGAGAAATATCCATTTAAGTAGTTACCAAAGATTGGGTTGATTAGTTTGTTAACATAGAAATCAATTTTCAAGTATATGAGTTAATCGAATTTGCAGGTGGTTTGGCCCAACTGTCTGAAGTGGGTACTATATGTTGGACATCTCGAGGATCCCAAATCAAAGTGTTTGATGAAGCTGTGAATTGAAGCCTTGTGTGAAGACTTGCTTCCTTATGTGTCCAGGTAGCTTAGGATTTGTTTTGGTTGTCTTGATTTATCTTTTACCTTGAGGAATGATGAAGGGTCCAAGAGCAAAATCATTTTCAATTGGTTAAACTGTTTTTTAATTTGTTAAAAAGTTTTTTCAATTGATTAAAATTATTTTCAACTGGTTATAATTTTGTTTTCTAGAAAGTTGCAGTTTTGTAATTGATTAAAACATTTTTCAACTGATTATATTTTTCTTTACTAGAAAGGTGCAATTTTTCAATCGGTTATTTTGTAAATCAATTGATTGAAATGTTTTAAATTTTTTATGTAATGTGTTTTACCTTTGAAAACCATATTTTAATGTGTAATATATCAAGTATTTTCATTTTAAATACATTCCTTTTAAGAAAAAAAAAATAGTTTTGAGGCAAACTTAGTGTTTTAAGTAAAATCAACTGATTGTTTTGATTTTTAACCTGTTGATTTTCTTGATAGTATCCAATTATATTTTAAAACAATTTTTGTTTTAACTCCTATAAAATGGTGAGTTTGTATTCTGAAAAAGGTTTTGAGAATTGCTTATATACAATACACTTTACAATTGGAGAGAATCAAGAGTGAGTTTTTTTTGGAGAAAATTAGTCTTTGTTAATCTTTGAGTATTTTTGGTGCCTAATTTTCATTATTCACTTTAGGTCAAAGGTTATTCAAAGTGTTGCTATGAATTGGGAGATCCCTTTGAGTTTGTGGTTCATAGTTAAGGTGAATTCATTCCTTTTCTTAACTGTGTTGTAATTATGAGTTTGTAAGTGGCAAGATGGGTTTCTTGGCACGCATCATAGTTGTGACAAGGTGTTGCAATGCGTGGTTTGGTTATTGTAGTGTTCAAAAATTGTTTTTGATCTTCTTTTGTAAAAATAAATTGTTGATCTAGTGAATTCCATCTTGGTGTGAGATGGGACTGGATGTAACTCTATTTTGAGTGAACTAGTATAAATCTTGATGTGCTTTAAGCTTTCCTTATCACTGCAATTTAGTTTTCTGCATCATTGTTCTTACTAGTGGAAAAATTAATCAGTTGTATTTAAAAAGTAATCCTTAACATAATTAAGGTTTCAAGCAATTGTGTCTGGATCTCTTTGTATTGATTTTGTGTTTGCATTGTTTGAATAGAAAAGCTTTTTGAAAACTATGTTGGATTGTATTGGATTCTTAATTGATTCTTGAAAACTAAAATATTTTCTGTCTTTTACCAAAACCAGTAATAATCAGTTTTTTAAAGTTCAATTTTTTGTGTTACTAAAATTGAAAAAACAATCAGTTGTTTTTAAAGATAATCTATTGAAATTAATTCTGAAATTTATTTCTTAAAACAGATTCAAATCTTTTCTAAGTGAAATTGATTTTCACTTGTGTCTTGTGTGCCTAGAATTTTTAATTAATTGTTTTTAATAATAAACAATTTTTTTTCTGAATCAGTGTTTTTTTAGAAAATTTCAATCTATTATTTCAAAAAACAATCAATTGATTTTCTGTCAATATTGATTAAATTACTTTTTGCGAAAACCTACCTAAATACAATTCACTTCTTCTTGAATTTAATCCCCTATTAATTCAACATTATATTCTCAATAAATTTCGATAGTAACTGAAAAATTCATCTTATTATTAAATGACAATAGAAGTAGACATTTTGTGAGGATCACATATACAAGATTTTAAGGCTGATAAAAACGGATTTTAACAGTTTCTAAACAACAATGTCTTTATAACCTTCACTTACAAGATGTAAGACTGTTAAGTTACTTTGCTTGTGATCCAAGTGGAGGCACTATCGTGATGCCTCAACATTGAGGCTTGTTGGGTGCTGGTTTTGTTTTGGTTGTGGGACTGTTTCTTCCTGCACCTCCATACATTCTTCTCTCACCTTCATAAATTTTCAAATTTCCAAAAATGCTCCTCTATAATATCCTAAATTATGTAATCCAAAAGTTATTTTTTAAATTTGTAGTTAGCTTCCAGATTACATAATCCAGAAGCCTTTTTTCATATGCATGATTACTTTCCAAAATACATAATCTGGAAGTCTTATTTAGCTTCCGGATTATGTAATCCAGAAGTCTTTTTTCAAATGAGTTTTTGGATTACATAATCCGGAACTACTCTATGGGAGTGACACAAAGGATAAAAATGTATTTTCATGTTGTGTATGGAAGTGACAGAAGAAGATATGGAGGTGCAGGAAGAAACAGTCTGGTTGTGACTGGCCTTAGTGAAGGCATAGATCTCCTAGAGTGGAGGGCTTTGGGCTATCACTTTTTTTTTATGTCAAAATCTGTTCATCTTATTTAGCAAAAGAGAATAAAACTTAATATGAATCTGGCTGGTCTGAGCCTTGTTGCTTGGATCATAATTTTTTGTATGAAAATCTCTTACAAAATATAAGTTTTATTTGTAACCATTTCTATTGCACATTTTAGAAGTACTATAAGTTGCTTTGTATTTGGTTAATGGAAAATTTTCCCATTGGCACAAGTTTGCTCACCTTATCAAAGGGATAAATATGATGATTGGTAGGCCAAATTTGGATCTCAAACTGTGTTTGGATACTGTGAGAAGATAGAATCAATAAGTTGTTTTGTCTTCTCTACTTGCAAACATATTTGTTACTATTTGTTACTTTGAAATTAAACCAAACATATAAAAAAACAGAAAGCATATCATAAACTAAATAATGAAATGTCTGAGAGAGTGAACAAATGAGACTGTTAGACACTTTAATTTATATATCAGAGGGTATATTATTTTCTAACAATTTTTTACTAAAATTAACATGTAATATGATTCTAAATCATTACCTAACTATAGTCAATGCTGCAGAAACTTTTTTTTAAGCTTTAATTTGCAAACCACATCACTGTGTTGAACTTAGAACTTAGTAATATTATAAAATTCATTATATTATAAGATACTTTGTAAAACAGAAATCTGAAGAAAGAACTTACAAAACTTTAACAAGTTCAAACATTTAACTATTTTATAGGGATCACAGGCTGCAGCAAGTCTGGTGAGCCTGGTCTGCTTGAACCATCACTTTTTTTTTGACAAAATCTTTGAAATGGTAAACAGATCAGAAGAAAAAGTGTTAAATTGCTTTACAAATTGTTGGAGAATGCATTTTCTATGTGTTTTATCATCTCATTAATGAGTAGCTGCAGAGAAAAAATTGAATTACTCAGATTTAGGTACTATTAGAAAAAAAAAATAACACTTTTTTTCAGAAGACTTTCTCTGATGCCAACAAGTACATGAATTACCATGACTAACTACTAGACTTTTCACAAAATCCATTTTTTCTCTAAATTTTAAACACAGAAATCAAAAAAACTGTGGCAGTAGAATATTAAGTCAACATCATTTTATGTGTTTGAGCTATAAGCTGATCAAACGCAAGTAGAAGCAGTAGTAGAACAATGATTGCTGAAGTTCACTCAATAGCAGATTTAAAATATAGCAAACAACAAATATTAAAATACAATAAACAAGAGTTAGATCCTAAAATTAAAATGCAACAAATTACAAAATACTAACAATATTTTTAAATTACTGCACACAAGACAAGCAAATCTTTGCATAAAAATTAATTTCTAGAGACAAGTATTTTCATACAGCAAAAATACTACTGCAACTAGCATTTTGTAAAGAAAAAAGAAATTACTGTATATACACTGTTTAAAAAAAATTTACATATAACAACATTTTCATGCATTATAAAATTATACATTCGCCAATTCTAAAATCATTTTGTTCAAGCATTCTTGAAAATATGTCCCACATTTCCTACAACTCTGACAAGAACAGGATGGCAGAATATAAAAACAGAATACTTAGACAGTACAAAGCATACCTTTCTCGGCCTTTTGGCTAAGATCAAGTGTAGTATCTGTTCTTGTCAGTTTAATATCTGATATGTGAACCATTGGTTCACACGATATTAAATTTATTTTTCAAGGGAGAAGGCCAACTGCAGTAGCTTGCTACTGAGGCTTTTGAAGCATTGTCTTTGCTTTGCACTACAGCAAAAGACAAGTGCATCCCACTAAGATCATTTCAAATTTTTATAATCTTAAAATCTTATATTTTTATTTTTGAGATTGAGTGTCTCTTATTCTGTTTTTCTGTGTGGCTCTTATTACAAAGATCCTTCTTTTGACTCTTTTTTGTTTATTTTGCTAATTGTTTACTTTTATATTATCTCTGTGACTACTGAATGATACTTAGTAAAAGCCTTTAAGGAAGTAATTTGCAGAAAGAATCAGAATCTTGGTTTTAGGAGAAATGCACCATTCTATGGAGTGTTGTATTGCATATCTCTGCAGAATGTTTGGCATGGTGCATGAATATTGAAAGTTCAGTGTGTATTGAAAGTTCCGTAATTCTTCAGTTGTATCAGAACAATTCATCCTATTATGAAATGAAATGGCAATAGAAAACATTTTTTGAATACTAGAAAGTTGCGGAGAATGCTCACATTCAATATTTTAACAGTTTCAAATATTTCATCACTTTGTACCAGATCTTAAAGCACAAATTAGGATATTTTTTCTTCCCGAAATTCATCCAAATATTCTATATTTCATACAAATGAAAAAAAGGACAGAAATCTTTTTAAATTGAGGAGTAACTTTATGCTAATTATATCCCACATCAGAAAGAAAATGAAACAAAAATGTCTTTAAAACATCACTAACAAGACATTAGATTGCTGATTTGAGTTACTCCAGCTTATGACCCAAGTCCGTGGACCAATCATGGTACTTACTACTGGCCTGGTTAGTCTATTAGTGCAGTGGATAGGTAAATGGAATTGCTTAATTTTCATTTTGTTAAATGTTCTTGTTGCAAATTAGTTTTGAGTGATATAAAATTAGAAATAAAATAATTAATTTGAGTGATAGAAAATAGAAATATTATAAATATGTTATTTAATAGACTTCATGGAAAATATTTTCTTATTGGTTAAAAATTATAGAAAGGGAGAATCTTCAAATAAGACTCGTGAAATTTTATAAATAATAAGAAAGGATAGAGAGAGTTCGAAAGGCTGTTATAGGGAATATATTCATAATATTTCTTGACAGAAAAGATCACAAAAGATTTAAGTGAAACGTATGAAAATTTAAAAGATGGTATATGTACTCCCGAGTACCGAATGGTATTCTCGGGGCATATTGGTTATTCGGCTCGAATATGAATCATGTTAAAATATAACTCGGTCTCCAGATACAACTAATCATTCCCTAAATAGGACCAAAGAAAAATGGTGATAATTCTCTGGTTATAATACATGTAACCTAGACATATTCACCGTTGACTTGAGCGTCAAAGTGTTTTTGCAGGTACCTACCACCAAAATACCAAGACATCAAAGAGACGAAGAACTGAGGGACCGAATAATCGAAGAAACTAAAGACTGGAACCTTGAGAGAGGAAATCTGACCTTGTTCAATTGTGTAAAATCATTTTTTATGCCCACCGTAGGATCGAAATAAAAATCTATTGAGAAACCATATGGTAGCTACAAGATGTATGATAGGAAGTGAAAGATAGGTGATAAAGGAGGAAGATCACTCGATAGATCCGGTGGCAGCAATGTTAGAAATGAAGAGGAAGCTAGAAATCCTGAGAGGAAGAATGCCAAGGAGATGGATGCATTAAGGGTTGAGGTTGTTGCGATGAAGCGAAAATTGAAAATCGAAAGAACGCCTATAGTTCACGAGGACAACCAAAATTCAGAAGGTTCTAATGCTCAAACGGTTAAAAGAATGGAAGGAGAAAATAGTTCATAACACCAGGACATGAAGCCAAAGACATCAACCAATACCTTCAAAATGTCGTCACAAAGATACCCTTTTACGAACACAATTATGGAGGTATCACTCTTGAACACATTGGAAAAGTCTAACACTGGACAAGTATGACGGAACCACAAACCGGATGAGCGTGTGGACGCCTATGTAACACAAGTTAGTCTTTATACGACTGAGGACGCGTTATGTAGAGTGTTCCCGACATCTCTCAAAGGGACCGCGCTGAACTGGTTCACCCATTTACCCCCACATTCCATAATTGCTTTTGACACCTTGGTATCTAAGTTTGCAGCCCAATTTGCAACAAATCGACCTCATCATCTGACGTTGATAACACTTGTGAACATTTGGCAATAAAATACTAAATCGCTATGAACGTTCATGGAATGGTTCAGAAAAATGATGTTGAGCATCTTATGAATATTAATTGATAAGATGACTATAATATAACTATTAATTTATGAAGAACAACTTATTTCCAAATTTGTGTTAATTTCAGGGTATAGGGAAGAATGGAGATGAAAGGGCAAAAGGAGAAAGAAAGTACAAAAGGGAAAGCTAGAACGCTCCAGCACTCACCCAAGCGAGATCACTCCAATGACTTGTTAAATATGAGGCATGAGGCACAACCTTAGAGGATCAATTGGGAGAATAGAAGGTGTTAGAAGCCCCAGAGGAGGCTACTGTCAAAGAGAAACATCCTAGATCTTCTTTTCTTGCTTTCCATGGCCAACATGAACATGAAGGGTTAATTTTACCCTTTGCGATTGGGAGTAATTTTTTCAAACTCTTATGTATTGAGGTGATATTTAAATAAAATATTTTGTTCTTGATTGATGATTGGTATTATCATTTTATTTGTAATGCTTGTTTACCTTGATCAAGATCTTTAGATTTGACTGGAAAGTACTTCTAAGTTTCTGACCCAAAATGATAATGCTTAACATATTTGAATATTAAGAATAGATTTGAAATGTTAATTGCTATCAACATTTAATCGCAATGCTAAGGATTTTTTATAAATATGCGATGAATCAATCTTTAGGAGACTCTCTTAATAACTTTATATGCAAGAAATCGATATAAATGACTTTTATATAGACATCAACAACAATTAAAGGATAAAATATTACTATATGTTATTCAAAAAAAAAAAAGAGTAAGAAGGATGAACCCCAATATCAATTTTCCCAATTGAACCAACAAACTATTTAACTTGCTTTCTTTACAATTCTTGCAATCATTATAACAACCTCCCAACAAACTTTATTATTTTATTTTCTATTTAGTGAATCTTATACTTGATAATTCAAGTGTTCATTGTAGATTCAATATTTTTTCTTAGAGACAAATTATTACTATGACATGGTACACTTGCCATAAAATAGTCATCAGAAGCCGACCGACAACATAGACAAGTTGCAACAAAGGACTGCTAAGTTCATGCAACTTGAAGAGCTACTGAAATTGCAATATAATTTATAATATATAATATATTTTTACAATCATTAAAAAAACATAAGAGTCTCTTTCACACAATACTTCTCACATTAGATTACCTTAACATATTGCCTTTCTCAAATAAAAATTATGCTCTAATAAAATAAATTTCATACTTAAAATATCTCAATTTTATATTATACAATATAATTAAGTATTTTAAACCAAATATATTTAATGAGCAAAATTAGTTTTCTAAAGTAAAATACAATAGAAATATTTCACACTAAAGAAAACAATATACATCAGATTTTTTTATAAAATGTAGTATAGCAGAATTTTTATTTGTTTTATAGAATACAACAATAAACAAGGTTAAATACAGCAAACATCATTTTAAATTACAACAAACAATAATTGCAAAAGTTCAGCAGGTTTAAAATATACCAAACAACAAATATTTAAATACAATAAACAACAAAAGTTAAAAGACAACAGAATTAAAATGCAACAAATTACAAAATACTATAACAATATTTTTAAATTACTGCACACAAGCAAATTTTTTTGTATAAAACATTATTTTTACAAACAAGTATTTTCATACAGCAAAAATACTACTGCAAGTAGTAATTTTGTACAGAAAAATTAAATTACTGTATAGACACGTTCTAAAAAAATTTACAAATTACCATTAAATAAATTTCTGCAATATAAAATTTAAATGATACATTCACCAATTCTAAAATAATTTTGTTCAAAGCATTCTTGAAACATAAGTTCCACATTTATTAAAACTCTGACAATAACTGGAGAAAAGAATATAAAAACAGAATATTAAAACAGTTCAAAGCATACCTTTCTCGGCCTGGCTAAGATCAAGTGTAGTATCTGTTCTTATCAGTTTAATATCTGATATGTGAATCATTGGTTCACACGATATTAAATTTATTTTTCAGGGGAGAGGGCCAACTGCAGTAGCTTGCTACTGAGGCTTTGAAGCATTGTCTTTGCTTTGCACTACAGCAAAGACTGGTGCATCCCATCAGATCAGTACAAATTTTTATAATTTTAAATTTTTATTTCTGAGTGGCTCTTATTTTAGTTACAAAGATCCTTCTGTTGTTTTTCTATCTTTGTAACGACTGAATGATACTAACTAAAAGCCTTTAAGGATAATAATTTGCATAAAGAATCAGAGTCTTGATTTTAGGAGAAATGCACCAATTCTATGGAGTGTTGTATTGCATATATATCTATCTAGAATGTTTGGCATGGTGCATGAATATTGAAAGTTCCATGTATTGCATATATATCTATGCAGAATGTTTTGCATGGTGCATGAACATTAAAAGTGTGTATTGCATATAAGGATGTCAAAGTGTCCTACATGAAAATATCATGAAAGTTTAGTTTCAATTTCAATATCATTGAGATTTTATAAATGTATCTGTCCCTAATTCTTTAATTGTATTAGAAGAATTCATCTTATAAGGAAATGAAATGGCAATAGAAAAAAACTTTTTTTTTTGTGAATATTAGAAAGTTGCAGAGAGAATGCTCACATACAATATTTTAAAAGTTTCAAACATTTAATCACTTTGTACTAGATCTTAAAGCACAAATTAGGATATTTTGTCTTCCCCAAATATTCTATATTTCATACAAATGAAAGAAAGGACATAATTTATTTAAAATTTAAACTTTATGCTAATTATATCCCATATCAGAAAGAAAATGAAACAAAAATTTCTTTAAAACTTCACTGACAAGATGTTAGATTGCTGAGCTGAGTTACTCCAGCTTGTGACCCAAGTGGGAGCATCAATAACATTGAGGCTTGCTGGGTTGTGCTGTATTTGCAATTTGCAATATGTTGGCCTGCCCACTCCAAGTTGGGAGAGAGTCTGGGGACTTTAGTGAAGGCATAGGTCTCTAGGCTCTTAGAGTGGAGGACACAGCGTGAGGCTGGTGTCACAGAGCAGCGACAACCTCCCACTCCCATCAGTGGAGGGATGACAGGCTGCTGTATCCACAGTAATGGCCTGGTGAGTCTAGTATGCTTGGACATCACCATTTTTTGTTAATAGTATTTTAATTGATACATAGAAATATTCAAACCAATACACAAAACTTTACCAAACTTATTGTTTTTAGTCTCGAAAGCTTCCAGGCTCTATGAAACCCGTCAATTTTTCCTGGGACACAATTTAGTGTTTCTAACCACTTAAAAATGTTATAATTAATAAGATGAACGTAACTAAACTAAAAGTGTTCTTTGAAACATTCAAGTAGAACCCATTTACTTTAGTTACATTTATCCTTATCACTAAGAAATCTTTCATTGGACCTATCAAGTATGAATTACTAACTTACATTAAACTTTCTATTATTTCAAAGTGCATCTGCATACTTGGAAGCATATCAGCAAAATATTACCTTGAGAATACTTTTATTTTTTCAAAACTCTTAGGGATTTCAGATTCAAGAGATGCAGCATTTTGTCCTTTTCATTCTTTATCCAGTCACTCCATTGTCTCGGTGTTCCATGAAGGATGAAACGGAGTGGAGGAGCTCCTTGCATGAGCCTTTTGGAGATTCCCTCAAACACATCAGTGTTTCAGACCAACATCAACATAGTGAATATCGCTGATGCTGTTCAGTATGTCTTCCTTTGTTTTAGGAACAACGTAAATATCTTCAGATCCTACATCGAGTGAATTCACATTGGAACCAATATTTGAGAATCTCAGTTCAGTAACTATCTGGTTAAGCACAGTTCCACCTTTGCTAAATCCAAGGATGAATGTCTTGGGCTGAGAGAAAGAACAGGAAGAGTGCAGCCAGACTTTGAATCTACGTTCCTAAAATTACTTCTTTTTTTTTCCTTCATTACAAGAAATTCAAAACATGGAAAACATCCAGTCCAAGTGGTAAGTACAAGTTGCAGACATAAGCAGGGACTTTTTTAGTTTAACTATTACAATCACATAAGTGATAGCACATTGGTGTTGTTATGCCTTTTATAAAGGATCATTAATTTAGAGAGGTTAAGGAGCAAGAACTTGATTAGGATATGTAATAGACTTGCTAAAGATTTTTGTTCGGCCTTAATGGTTATTAAGGTTAGATTTTAAATCCTTATGCATAAATCCCTGACTTCACAAAATCCAACTATAGTTCAGGTAATAAACAAAAGATGCCAATCTACCATAAAAAAATGCTTACCATTGATTACTTTCAATGAGTAGAATCAAATGATTGACTGATTTCTACTCATGCATACATAAAAAGCATTCAGTAAGTCTCTTACTAAAAGAAACTCTAATAACTTGCATTCATTATATTGAATGATTTTCTACTTTGGTAAGAAACCATGCTAAGCTACACTCCTAAGCTGCAACACAATTAAAAGACTGATACATAGTAAGCAACTGACTCAGTTTTGGTTGATCTGAAGTAAAACTCAATTGTTATCTATAAGCAATGTGGTTCTAGTTCAAGGAATTACTTA
>Ga0123342_1009880_pt1 | contig 11179 bp, 6 predicted proteins | sample Turbeawhitnodule_FD_89960 | JGI IMG/M metagenome (GOLD analysis project Ga0123342, IMG submission 89960) | Root nodule microbial communities of legume samples collected from Mexico - Turtle bean Mexico white nodule | ecosystem: Host-associated > Plants > Roots > Nodule | place: Mexico: Nepantla... | reverse complement strand
CAACAGGGCGGCACGGGCGTGGTCCTGCCGAACCGGCTCAAGGGAACGCCAGGAACGCATTGACGTCAGGATGCGGGAAGACAACTGAGGGTTGCGCTGATCGATGTCGAGAATCTCGCGAGCGAGGAAGCGGTAGCCTTCTCCATCGGCGCGGCCGAAGCCCGTCGGATTGGCGAAAGCGAAGGTACCGACAAGCGAACGAACGCGATTGGGGTTGGTCCTCTTGAACAGAGGGTTCTCCATCAGCTTCAGCACCCGATCGAGCGTGTCGGCGCCGGGTATGGTTGCCTGCACCGAGAACCATTTGTCGACGACCAGTGCGTTTTCAGCGAAGCGATCCCGGAAGATCGACAACGTTTCCGCAGCTTCCGCACTGTCCGGAAAGCGATGCGCAAGGATCGTCAGCGCATGCAGCAGGTCGGTCATGTTGTTGGCAGCATCGAAGGCAGCCTTGGCGCGTGCCGGCGAATTCTCGGCGTAGGAGAGGTAGGTCAGGGCAGCGTTGCGCAAGGCACGGCGACCGGCACTCGTTGCGTCCGGGCTGAAGGCGCCCGGTGTCGTCATCGAGCCATAGAGTGTAAGGAACGTGTTCCGTCCGGCGTCGGCGACTTGCTTCATCACCGCCTGGCGTCCGTCATGGATTGCGTCCGGATCGATATTGCCCCCGAGTTCGCGGGCAATATCGGCTTCGCTTGGCAGGGCCAGGGCCTGGGCGCGGAAGGCGGGCTCAAGGCTCTCGTCAGCCGCGGCGACTACAAGGGTGGCGACGAATGTTGCTTCAGAACCGACGGTCTTTCCCTCACGGGCATCGCGCGCTGCGTTCAGAAGGTTCGGAAGTGCAAGGTCCGTCAGGGCCTGCCATCGCGCGAAATGGTCAGTCTCATGGCGGGCAAGCAGCGCCAAGTCGGCGGGCGACTGGTCGAAATGGAGATTGATCGGCGCCGAGAAGCTGCGATTGATCGAGACCACGGGCCGCGTCTGGACGCCGTGGAATACGACCGTTTGGGTGCGCGCAGCCAGATGCAGCACGCTGCCGGCATATTCGGCACCTTCGACGGAGGTCGGAGCTATGGCCGCACCGTCTTCAGCGAAGAGCTGCAAACTCAGCGGGATGTGCATCGGCTTCTTCTCTGACTGGCCGGGCGTCGCTGGGATCATCTGCTCGAGCGAGAGACTGAAGGTCTTTCCTGCAGCGTCATAGGATCCCGAAGCGGTAACGAGCGGCGTGCCCGCCTGATGGTACCAGAGCGAGAACTGTGCGAGGTCCCGTCCACTGGCGTCCTCGAAGCATTTGACGAAATCTTCGATCGTGACGGCCTGTCCGTCGTGGCGATCGAAGTAGAGGTCCATGCCTTTCTTGAACGTGTCCTTACCGAGCAGCGTTGCGATCATTCGCGTGACTTCGCTGCCCTTCTCATAGACGGTCGTTGTGTAGAAGTTGTTGATTTCGCGGTATTTCGTGGGCCGAACCGGATGGGCAAGCGGACCTGCATCCTCCGGGAACTGCTCGGATTTTAGGTGGCGGACCTCAGCGATGCGCTTGACCGGGCGCGAGCGCTGGTCGGCGGAGAACTCGTGATCGCGATAGACGGTCAGTCCTTCCTTCAGGCACAGCTGGAACCAGTCGCGGCAGGTGATGCGGTTGCCGGTCCAGTTGTGGAAGTATTCGTGCGCGATGATCGCTTCGATGTTGGCGAAGTCGCTATCCGTAGCAGTTTCCGGATCGGCAAGGACGTACTTGTCGTTGAAGACGTTGAGGCCCTTGTTCTCCATGGCGCCCATGTTGAAGTCGGAGACTGCGACGATCATGAGGATGTCGAGATCGTACTCGCGTTCGAAAACGTCCTCGTCCCACTTCATCGAGCGCTTCAGCGCGTCCATCGCATAGGCGGCGCGCGGTTCCTTGCCATGCTCGACATAGATCTTCAGCGCGACCTCGCGACCGGACATCGTCGTGAACGTATCTTCGATGACACCAAGATCGCCGGCGACCAATGCGAAGAGATAGCTTGGCTTCGGATGCGGGTCGAACCAGGCGGCAAAGTGCTTGCCTTCGCCATAGCCAGCGCCGCCGAGGAAGTTGCCGTTCGACAGCAGCAGCGGATTGGCAGCCTTGTCGTCAATGATGTTGACCGTGTAGGGCGCCAGGACGTCGGGGCGATCCGGGAAATAGGTGATGCGGCGGAAGCCTTCGGCTTCACACTGCGTGCAGTAGATACCGCCGGTGCGGTAGAGGCCCATCAGCTTCGTATTGGCTTCGGGGTTGATGATCGTTGTGATCGTCAGTTCGAACGGCTCGGATGCCGGCAGATCGCGGACTGTCAGGCTTTCAGGCGTTACCGTGTATTGGTTCGACGGCAGTTCCATCTGGTCGAAAAGCAGGCCGGACAGCGTCAACTCATCGCCGTCGAGCACCAGCGGGGCCTTGGGATCGACGCCTTCGCGGCGATGAAAGATCAGTCGTGCCTCGACCTTGGTTTCAGTCGGATCGAGTTCGAAGGTAAGGTCCACGCGTTCCAGAACGAATTCGGTGGGCTGGTAGTCTGCCAGATTGATGACCTGGCCGGTATCTGTACGCATGATGCTCCCTGAAGACCTTGAGCGGATGACTGCTTCGTCTGCGGAGTGGGCACTCCGCCACAAATTTTGAGGGCATGATTACATTAAAGTCTGAACTAAAGTTAAAGCGAAATCGAGGCAGCGGAAGATTTGGAGACTCTGGGAACGGCTATATCTGGGCGGATCTGGGAATGGGATTCGAGGTTGATGGCTGCTTTGATCGCCTCGTCGCCTTGAGTTCGCTGAACGACGACTATGCTTCGTATTGCCGGCGCTGAGATCTCGGGGTTTGTACCAATTTTCCTCGGTTGCTACGCGTATCGAGAGTGGCGGTCATCTGGTCTGCTCGGTGGCTCTGTAAACTTTCCGATTTTCTATCTGTTCATTCGGCACAACGACTGTCACAGTCACGCTGCGTCGAGTCTGGCGCGTTCTCCTGCTTCAAAACAGCAATACAAGAGTTCAAGACATGCGGTCGGCTACGGGAAACCCGATGAGGGGCATTGCGTTCAAGGTCGGCTCGGTTGTTGTCTTCCTTGCAATGCAGACCTTCATCAAGCTTGCCGGCAGCGACATCCAGCCGGGGCAGGTGACTTTCTGCCGTTCCTTCTTTGCGCTGTTTCCGATCATGGCCTACCTAGCCTATCGCGGGCAGTTGCGATCGGCATTCTATACTGCCAATCCGATCGGACACCTGAAGCGGGGGACGCTCGGCATCATATCGATGGGACTAGGCTTCTACGGGCTGCTGCACCTGCCGCTGCCAGAGGCGATTGCGCTCGGCTACGCGATGCCGCTTGTCGCCGTGATTTTTGCGGCGCTGTTCCTCGGTGAAACCGTACGAATCTACCGCTGGAGCGCGGTACTTTTCGGAATGGTCGGCGTGGCCATCATATCCTGGCCGAAGCTCACGCTTTTTCGCGAGGGCGGCATCCATGCCGAGCAGGCGATCGGTGCGATCACGGTGCTGCTGGCTTCCGTGCTCGGCGGTATGGCGATGATTCAGGTGCGGCGATTGGTTGAGGAAGAGAAGACGGCGACAATCGTTCTCTATTTTTCGATCATTGCCACAGTGTTCTCGCTCGTGACGGTTCCGTTCGGTTGGCAGGTCCTTGATCTGAAACCGCAATTGCTTCTCGTTGCGGCAGGCTTCTGTGGGGGCGTGGCGCAAATTCTGCTCACGGAGAGCTATCGGCACGCAGATGTCTCGACGGTTGCCCCGTTCGAGTACACATCGATCGTCATCGGAAGCGTCATCGCCTATTTTGTGTTTGGCGATGTCCCAGGCGGCAGCACGCTGATGGGGACTGCGATTGTCGTCGCAGCCGGGATATTCATCATCTACCGCGAACACCAACTTGATCTGGAGCGGCGCGCCGCCCGGCAAGCCGGATCGTGAAAGCCGCTTCCATCTTTTGTGATCGTTTCGCTGAAGTTCTCTCGTTATGCGGGAGAAATTAAAACGAAATAGTGAACGTATCCGAACGTTTAATGCGGCTTATGAACTTGACGAAGCTTCATTTATTCGCGAATGCGCATGTTATTGGGTTGATCGGACGTCGTGGTGCCTGGGGAGTGCCGACGCCGGGTATGCGCGCGTCGGGAGAAAAATGCCTTTTAGTGCCGAAGACTTGGTTGCGAACCCGAGGTTCATCCTGGCCATCCGCTTCCACGCGGGGCGCATGCGCGGCATGTTCGATGCTGGCCCACGACTGGCACGATTGCTTGCTTCCCAGCAGCGCTGGCTGCTGACGCAGACCGCTTACGCCCTTGCCATGGAGCGCGATCCTGCTGATCCGGCGTCAGGCTTCACAGCTGCCCGACTGACGGGCGAGATCACGTCCCGCAAGGTGGCTAGCCGCAACACGGTGCTGAGCTTCATCGAGGAACTCTTCACCTACCGCTTCATAGCCTACGAGCCAGGGGCGGAGCGGCGTCGTCCGCGTCACTTCGAGCCGGCAGAGCTCAGTCATCAGGCGATCTTGGGATGGCTCGTCTCGAACCTGGGAGCCCTTGATTTGGTGGACGGTGGAAATCGGGCCGCCCATGTTGAGGCCCATCCGGAATTGGTTCGGATCCTTCAGCCGCGTATCGCACGCAATTGCCTTCAAGATCCACTGTGGCGGGAGCCCGCGGAGCACGTGGCGCTTTTCCTGTGGACCGACGCTGGGGGTCTGATCGTCGATCACCTCGTGTCCCGAATGGATCTGCTAGGAAATGACCCCGATCGCGTTGTGGTCGGTCATGTCGACAGTCGCGCCCTTGCGGCGGATTTCATGATATCGCGCACGCACTTGCAGCGGCTCTTTGCCAAAGCAGCGCAGCAAGGATCTATTGGCTGGGATACGACCGAAAGGAAACCTCTACTATGGATGTCGCGCTCGTTCGTCGAACAGTACAGTCAGTGGCAAGCGATCAAGTTCGCGTACGTGGATGAGGCGTTCCACTGGGGAACGAGATAGTCGCGACAAAGCGCCGCCTACTAAGCGGCCAGATCCGCGAGAATGCGCTTGGCGATAAGGCTACGATGGCGGCCAGCAAATGCCAGCCTCGACCTCAATATTGCTGAAAATCCGCAAAGATCGTGGCGGGACGTGCGATGCGTCCGCTGGCGCCGGTACCGCGAGCAACCATCTGCTCGTTCGTGGCGAAGCCGATGCGGCTGTAGCTTTGCGTTGTGCGACCCTGCTCATTGACAAGGCGAAGGGTTTCAAACCCGCAGTGGATAGGACGAAAACGTGCAGTCATTGCCTTGGTTCCTGTTGATTCCTCCCAAGACACACCACAATATTGCACTGCAACATGATGTTTTCAATACGTTAGAATAAGAGGCAGGTATGCGTAAATCGCATAGATGCTTTCATAAAGCGTTTATAATTGCCTATTTTGGCAGCAGATTAGAGTGCTGCCAGTTTGGCCTGAAAAGCCAAAAGATCGTTCCAGGCCAGGCGCTTGTTGACGGGGGCCGTCAATAGATCTTGCGGATGCAATGTCGCGATCGCAGGAACGACGCGGTTCCCGACCGCGATCTCCCGCCATTGCCCGCGCAAACCGTGAATCGTGTCATTTTCGCCGAAAAAAACCCGGGCAGCAAAATTGCCGAGCACGAGAATTGCCTTCGGCTCGGCAAGCGCGATCTGCCGCTCGATGAAGGGCCTGCAGATATCCATCTCGGCGGTCGACGCAATGCGATTGCCGGGGGGGCGCCAGGGAATGACCTGCGTTAGCAGTATCGCATCGCGCTGCAGACCGATTGCGGCGAGCATCTTGTCGAGCAGTTGCCCAGGTCGCCCGGCAAAGGGTTGGCCTTCGCGATCATCGTCGGCCCCTGGCGCCGAACCGATGACCATGATTCCGCTTGTCGCATCTCCGCTGGCGAAGATCGTCGAACGTGCGCTGTGCTTGAGATTGCATCCGTTGAATGCCTCGATCGCGGTTTTCAGCTCCTGCAGCGAACGGGCGCTCTCAGCCGTGACGCGTGCCTGTTGCACAGCCTCGCCATCCGGGATTGAAGGCTGCGGTCGCTGGGCGGCACGCTCGGGGGCAGGCGCATTCCTCTGTGTCGCCTGAGCCGCCGGGCGTGGCGAAGCTTCCCGAGCTTCAGTGGCCTGCGGGGAAGAGGCCGCATTCCGTCGCGCCGCCTTCATTGCCTCGAACTCCGCGAAGCGGTCGACAGCTTCCTCCTCGAGCAGCCATTCCACCCCCGCTTCGGCATGGAAATGCAGAAGCGCGGCGAGTTCGCCCGGAGAGAGTTCGTTGACGGAGATCATGACGGCGACCTTAGCGAAGCCGAGACGTCAATGAAAGAGCGCTCTGGCCACGAGCCGACCTATTGCACCGTCCATTGCGTGATGTCCTCGCGTTCGCCAATCAATGCCAGGCCGTGCGCGATGGAAAGCAGCTCGCCCCCGGTCTCGATGCGGTCCGTATCGAAGCGCTCTGTGAAGATGCGGCGCACAGCCGGGACAAACGACGTGCCCCCGGTGAGGAACACCTTATCGATCATATCAGATGTCGTGTTCGTCTTCTCCAGCACGTCGTCGAGGGCGCCTTCGATCCGCGCGAGGTCATCTGCAATCCAGCTCTCGAAGTCGGCCCGGCGGATTGTACGGTGACCGCCACGGCCGAGAGGGGCGAAGTCGAAGGCTGCCTCGTCCGCAGCCGAGAGTGCCATCTTCGTGGCCGACACGGCCTGATAGAGCGGATAACCCTCGTCGTGATCGACCAGATCGATGAAGGTCTCAAGCTTCTCAGGTTCGAGCGCCGTGCGTACGAGCTTTTTGAGATCCTCGAATTCGCGCGACGTCTTGAAGATGGAGAGCTGGTTCCAGCGGCCGAAGCTTGAATAGTAGTTAGTGGGAACTTCAAGGATCTTGTCGAAGCTCTTGAAATGACTCCCCTTGCCGATCTGCGGGGCAACGATGTTGTCGATCATGCGATAGTCGAAGTGGTCACCAGCGATCCCGACGCCCGAATGACCGATGGGGGTCGCCGTCAGTTTTCCGCCGACCGTTTCGAACCGGATGAGCGAATAGTCGGTCGTACCACCACCGAAGTCGGCAACGAGCACAGTGGCGTCCGACTTCAGATTCTGCGCGAAGTAAAATGCAGCCGCCAGCGGTTCGTAAACGTAGTGAACTTCTGGAAAGCCGAAGCGGGAAAGCGCCTCGTTGTAGCGCTCCGTCGCCAGCGCAGGGTCAGGGTTCGCGCCGGCAAAATGCACGGGGCGGCCGGTAACGATGCGCTTGACGTCGGACGGCCAATTGTCACCGGCGTAATTGCGCAGGCGCCTTATGAAGACCTCCATCAGATCCTCGAAACTGTGACGCTTCGCGTAGATAAGGGTGCCCTGGAAAAGAGCGCTTGCTGCAAAGGTCTTGATCGACTGCAGGAACCGGCAATCACCGGGATTATCGATAAATTGCCGGATCGCAGCATGGCCCGCCTCAACCTTCAAGGCTGACGCGCCGAGTTGCGGATCCTTCATGAAGGACAGGGCAGTGCGCATGCTGTCGGCACTGCCGGCGGCGCTCGTAAAGGCCATTGAGTGCGTCGTCTGCCCGTCTGCCGTGGCCAAAACCGTGTTCGTTGTGCCGAAGTCGAATCCCAGCGCTTGAGCCATGCTCGCACCTCATCCTGCCGATTATGTTTTGAGATCGGGAGGCCAGCCTCCGCGAAGGCGCGGAAACGGCGCGCCCGAATTCAAGGAGGGCGCGTGATGCCACAGAGGCCGTTGTTATTCAAGGCTTGAAGCGAAAAATGCGGCGGGCGCCATTGGCGCCCGCTTCTCGTTCATTCGGCAGCTATTGCTTGAGGCAGGTCCTTATTGTGCTCGGTCTTCTTCTTGCGACCGAGACTGAGAAGCCAATCGCTAAGCCTGCCCATTTCGACGAAGATAACCGGGGTGATGAACAGCGTTAGCGCTTGCGACACGACAAGACCGCCGACGACTGCAATGCCGAGCGGCTGGCGTAGTTCCGAGCTTGCCCCACTTCCGAGCGCGATCGGAAGTGCGCCGAGGAGGGCACAGAAGGTCGTCATCATGATCGGGCGGAAGCGTCGGACGCAGGCTTCGTGGATCGCTTCCGACGGCGACATGCCATTGCCGGAGCGCAGGTTTTCTAATGCGACGTCGATCATCATGATCGCATTCTTCTTGACGATGCCGATCAGCATCAGCAGGCCGATGAGGGCGATGATCGAAAGATCGAAGCCCATCACCTTCAGTGCCAGCAAGGCGCCGAGTGCCGCGGCAGGCAGGCCTGAAAGAATCGTCAACGGATGGATGAAGCTCTCGTAGAGGACGCCGAGCACGACATAGATGGTCAGCACAGCAGCCAGAATCAGCAGCGGGGTGTTGCCCTGAGATTGCTGGAATATCTGCGCGGTGCCGCCGTAGGACGTAAAGACGTCCGCGGGCATATTGATATCCTTCTTGATCTGGTCGATCGCGGCTGTGGCGTCGCCGAGCGCTTCGCCTGCAGGCAGATTGAACGAGACCGTTGTCGAGACAAGCTGACCGGTCTGATTGATGGTCACCGGGCCTGTTGTGCGCTGGACGGTCGCAAAGTTCGACAGGGGAACCAGGGCGCCGCCGCTGGACGCGACGCGGATTTCCTGAAGCTTCTGATCGTCCCATGGCTTGCTGGTGTCATATTCCACGATCACGTCATAGCTGTCGCCGGTCGACTGAATCTGTGCCGCCGTATAGCCGCCAAAGGCTTCCTGCAGCGTCGTACGCAACTGTCCGTCGGTGATGCCGAAGGCCGCCGCCTTCTCAGTGTCAACGACGATATTGGCTTGCAATGCGTTGTTCTGCGCGTCGGAAGCCACGTCAGTGAAACGCGGGTCGGCGCGCATCGCTTGCTGGATCTTGTTTGCCCAGATGTTCGTCTGATCGGCGCTCAGTGCCTGGACGACCAACTGGTATTGGCTCGCCGTCTGGCGGCCGCCGAAGCGGAGGCTCTGCTGCGGCGTTATGTATGCCTGAAGGCCCGGAATCTTGCTGATGCTCGCTCGCAACTCCCTCAAGGTCTGATCAAGTGGCGGACGTTGATCCTTGTCCTTGAGCTCGACATACATAGTGCCGTTGTTGAGTGGGCTGCGTGCATTGCCGCCGACAATCGACATCACGTGGTTGACGGCGGGGTTTTGCTTCACGAGTTCTGCGGCCTGGTTCTGCAGCGCCTGCATTGCTGGATAGGAAATGTCCTGACGAGCGCGCGTCGTGATGTTCAGGCGGCCGATATCTTCGGTGGGGAAGAAGCTCGAGGGCAGCGTCATGAACAGGTAGATGGTCAACCCGACAGACGCCACGAACAGTGCAAGAACCGTCGGGCGATGCTGCAGGCACCAGCCGACCGATCTCTCGTAGCCTCTGAGCGTCCGCTCGAAACCGGCGTCGAACCAGCGGATGAAGAACGGGGGCCGCTCGTGGCCGCTACCGAGGCGCGACGCCAACATCGGCGTCACTGTCAGCGAAACGATTGCAGAGGCCACGATCGCAATGGCAACGACCATGCCGAACTCGTTGAATATACGGCCGACAACGCCGCCCATCAGAAGGATCGGGATGAAGACGGCAATCAGCGATACGGACATCGAAATGATGGTGTAGCTGACTTCGCCGGCGCCCTTGATCGCCGCATCGAGAACCGGCATTCCGTCCTCGACATGTCGGAGAATGTTTTCCAGCATGACGATCGCGTCATCAACCACAAGGCCGACGGCAAGTGTCAGTCCGAGCAACGAGATGTTGTCGATGCTGTAGCCAAGCACATACATCATGCCGAAGGTGGAGATCAACGATAGTGGTACGGCGAGCCCGGGAATGATCGTTGCCGTCAGATGGCCGGTGAAGAGGTAGATAACCAGGACGACGAGGCCGATAGTCAGGAGTAGCGTGAATTTGACGTCCGCTATCGCGTCCTTGATTGGCTGGGCTGAATCGTTCATGACCTTCGTCGAAACCGAGGCCGGAATCTCGGCGTGCAGGCCCGGCAGCTTCGCTCTGATCGCGTCGACAACCTCAACGGTATTTGCATCGGGCTGACGTTGAATGGCGAGAATGATGCCGCGGCTACCATCGTACCAGCTGCCGGTATTCAGATTCTCGACGCTGTCTTGCACGTCGGCGACATCGCCGAGATGGATCGGCGCGCCGTTCGGATTGGCAATGACGAGCGTGCGGAATTCGTTGGCATTGGTCCGCTGGGTGTTCGCATTGATCGTCATACTCTGCGTGTTGTTCTGTAGAGAGCCGACGGGAACCTGGCTGTTGGCCGCAACCAGCGCCTGGTTGACCGTGTCGATGCCGATGCCGCGGTTGAGAAGCTTGTTCGGATCAACCTCGACCCGAACCGCGTAGGTCTGCGCGCCGAATACCGAAACCTCGGCGACGCCGGGAAGCGTCGAGAGGGATGGCGAGATGATGTCTTCGGCAATTTCATCGAGCTTGCTGCGGGGCATGGTGTCGCTCTGCACGGCAAGCAGCATGACCGGCGCATCCGCGGGATTCGTCTTGCGGTAGCTTGGCGGCGTCGTCATGTTGTCGGGGAGCTGGCGCGTCGCATGCGAGATCGCCGCCTGAACGTCGGCAGCCGCCGCGTCGATATCGCGGTTGAGGTCGAACTGCAGAACGATGCTCGTATTGCCGAGCGAGTTCGTGGCGCTGATTTCGCTGATGCCGGGAATTGTCTGGAACTGCTTGATCAACGGCGTGGCGACCGAGGTCGCCATCGTCTGCGGTGAGGCGCCTGTCAGAGCGGCGGAAACGTTGATCGTCGGGAAATCGACCTGCGGCAGGGCTGCCACCGGTACGAGTTGATAGCCAGCAAGGCCGGCAAGCACGACGCCGATGGCAAGCAGCGTTGTCGCGACAGGACGTCGGATACAGAAATTCGGTATCATTCTTCCGTGCCCGCTGTGATGATTTCGGTCTTGCCCGAGGTTTGGTCCGCAGAGGCAACGTTCAATGCCTTGTCGTCGAACTGTTCCTTCACCGCCTGCTGATCAACCAGCTGAGCCTGGCCCTCGATGATGACGTGATCGCCTTCCGCGAGGCCTTTTGAGATGGCCGTGAAGCCGCCGTTTGCACGCGCCACGGTGACAGGCGTCACGT
>Ga0123342_1009879_pt1 | contig 11184 bp, 4 predicted proteins | sample Turbeawhitnodule_FD_89960 | JGI IMG/M metagenome (GOLD analysis project Ga0123342, IMG submission 89960) | Root nodule microbial communities of legume samples collected from Mexico - Turtle bean Mexico white nodule | ecosystem: Host-associated > Plants > Roots > Nodule | place: Mexico: Nepantla... | reverse complement strand
TTGACATTTACCACGACGGTTCTCTTTAGAACCGTCTTTATATGTATCCCGTGAGTGTTTACAAAGACGGTTCTGCCTAGAACCGTCCTTATATGTGTGGCGCGTCAGCTTACAAAGACGGTTCTCCTTGGAACCGTCCTTATATGTTAGTGTGATTGTAAGTTCTCGGGCCCTCTCTTTTTCCTCACTCACATTCCACACTCTGATTTTCTTTTTTCACTCACCATCGCTGCAGTTTCCCTCTCACTATTCCTTTCACGAGTTTGCGCTGCCCTCTCACTCACCGCCGCGACATATCTCGCTGCCACACCAACTTCTTCTCCGCGAGCCAGCAGAACGGCGACGCTGCGACACCGCGAGCCAGCAGATCGGCGATGCTGCGACACCATGAGCCAACCCCATCGCCAACACGCCACCGCGAGCCAACCCCTTCGCAAGGGCATGCCACTGTGAGCCAACCCTACCATGAGCGAGCGCACCCCACCATGAGCGAGCGCCACTGCAAGCCAACCCTACCTTGAGCGAGCGCACCCAACTGTGAGTGAGTGCGCACCACTGCGACCCAACCCCACCGTGAGCGAGCACACCCCACCGTGACCCAACCCCATCGTGAGCGAGCGCCACCGCGTGCGAGCGTCACTGCGAGCAAGCTACGCAACGCGTCGTCACCACGCCGCCATGACCAGCAAGCTGCGCACCGCGTTGTCTCCGCGCTGATAACGCTCTCGCGCCTCCCACCATGCCGCTTCTGCAACTGTGAATGAAGATGTTCATATTTCTAAGAGCATGCTGGTGAGAAGTTTATTACTTTTAATATATGATTATCTTCTAATATCTTGGTTGATTGTGTATTTCATTTTCAATATGATTATTTGGAGATTGTGATGTGTGATGTGATTTTGACCCATCCAGAAAGAAGCACATCCAAAGAATTGCTCAGTATTAAGTAAATTCTGGTGAATGATAAAAATGATTCCTTAAAGGAATGGTAAGGTATTTTTGTGTATAATGATGAATAAATTATCTTGTTGATTTTGCTTGCCAAATTTTAGAAAAGTCAAAGCAAGAAAAAAGGTGATCAAATGGAAATATATTTGAAAACTAGTCTTAATTATAGATATTTGAATGGAGTAGAAAACAATCTTAAATTAGTGTGAATATTATGATCAGTACACGTATTATACTAACTTTCCATCCGATGATGGATTTTGTGGTGAATATATCTCATTCCTCATCAAACAAATGTTTTAATTATTGTGATTCAATTTTTCATTTGTCTTTTAGCTGTTTTTTAATACAAATTTATTGATAATATGCATGCATTATATACAACTTTTTTTTTCCAGGTTTATATACTCAATCCAAAGCAAGATGTGCACGGATTAATTAGGTTTTGATCCTTACAAGCATGCTCCAGAATTTAGAGGTAAACTTTTTCTTGTTCTATATGTGGCCAATGCTGATTCTCTATTCCATTAAACATTATCATTGATATAGATTTTATAATAATTATTGTAAGAGAAATTATCGTATATAAAATATTTCTTATATTTCTTACTTTTGTGATAAAAACTTAAACATTAAAAAGATAGAACGAATAAAATATTTTAATTGATTTCTCTCTCTTTTTTTACTTTATTTTTCTCTCAAGCTTTTTTCCTTTCAACAACACACTAAATACTAAGCTGGAAAAAAATCAATTATGGTTATTTGATTAAAAAATGTTTTTTAAATATACTTTTTTTTCAATTAAATATACTGATCACTTAAATTTTGTTTGATAAAAGTAATTAATTTTTTTTCTATTCAATGGCACTGTGTTAAAGAAACCTATTATACTTTTTATAATGCCAAGAGAAACATGTTATAATTTTTTTATTTCATTTTAAATAATGTATCCATATAATTAAATTTACAACTTAATGTCAGATTAGTTCTCAAAAATACAATCTAATGTCAACTTGATTATTTTGTACAGTTTAATAACAAAATCTATTTTTTACAGTTTAATCAGTTTTAGAAATTCATATTTAATTGTTGTATCTTCTTTTTAATTGAGAAAAAAAGATCACGCCTATCCAACAAAGGGGGACTTGGGTTCTCTAGAAATAGTCTATTTGGTTTAAAGTGTAAGATACTTAAAAACTAAGAATATAAAATAATCAAAGAATAGAAATAGTGACGAATTGGAGAGAGTTTTATTTTCAGCACTCACTCTTTGCACCATATTCTTGTATCATATTTGGGCATTAGAGGTGATGATGATTAGTTAAATAAAAGCACCAAATAAAAGTTTTATTAATTTATTGTATGTATATTTTTCATTTTTGTGTATGATTTTAAATTTTTGATTTTCTGGAATTGAATTTTTTATGCAGGAGGTTTGAAATTTATTAAAAACCAATATTTTTTTTAAAAACCCACATACAACGACGGTTCTCATGGGAACTGTCTTTAAAAGTTCTTTTAATTTTTTTATTTAAAATTCACTTATGACCTCGGTTAAAGGAACCGTCGTTATAAACATTTATAACGACGATTGACCAACCGTCGTTAAAAATGCCTACTTTATAACGATGCCTGCAACAACAACGGTTTAAAGACCGTCTTTAAATGTTCTTTTTAACCGTCGTTAATGTACCTTTTTGCACTAGTAAATATTCATAACAAAAATCTTGGTAGTTAATTTAGATACTAATTTCGAAATCATTTTATAAATTTTTTTTATCAATAATAAAATTCACTTTAGATACCAAAAATTGTTTAGTCTCTACAATAATATTTAATTTAGTCAATATAGTTATTAATTATTTTTTTGTCTCTAAAGTTAGTTGTTATATGATTATTTTCTTGTAATGAAAGTAAAGTTACCTTTGTTGCAATGTAATCAATAACTATAAATTCACATATCAAATCATGAAATAGAAATCAATTTTAGAGACAAAAATATAATTAGTTGATATATTGACTAAATTAGATACTCCTTTAGAAACTAAAAAAGTATTGATATTTAAATTAGTTTCTGTTATTGATAAATAGATTCTAAATTAGTATCTAATTACCTACCAATTATTTAGATTCTAATTTATAATTTTATTAATAATAAAAATTACTTTAGATACTAATAATTTTTTAATCTCTAACATAGTATTTTAGTCAATATAGTGATTAATTATTTTTTATCTTAAAAATTAATTTTTATTCAATAATTTTCTTTATATATATATATATATATATATATATATATATTATATTCTTTCTATCACCGTGACTTTTTCTCTCTTTCATTTATCATGTTGATAAGCTTTAAAGATAGTTAAATAGACCTTATAGAAGCAGTAAAATCAAAAGTAAATAGACCTTATGAGATTGTATGCCATAGAATTCCATAATTACGCACTAAGACCCACATTGATACCAGCAAAACCAGAAAAATAAACACAAATCTAGAGGGTGGTCAACTTTCACCATTCAAACCTTCCACAGCATTTTAAAAAATTGCACTTTTTTTAAAATAGAAGTACATAATAAGAAATGAAGAAAATAATAAATAATTTCATCTTTCTTAATCAAATAAAAGATTAAAAAAATTAAAGAATATATATATATATATATATATATATATATATCGTTTCCCAAGTTACACCAACTTTATGTTTTAATGCTTCACTAACCATTAATTGCTCTGAAAAAGTAGTCAATTTAAAAAAATATATATAAAATGAAAATAAAGCAATAAAAGGAAAACCTAAATTTGGTAAATGATGTCACATTTTTAAAGCTTCATCTTTAGTAATCAACAACATAAGTAGGTGAATAAGATTGATCTTTGTGTTACATACATATCTCTAGGTTCAACAAATGCATTAGGATTACAATTATTAATATCCCATTATCTATTATCTATTATTGTCGTTACACTTCACAACAATAGCTGCCACCATTACCCCATTTTCTACAACAACTTTTCCTCCAACACCCCCGATGAAGCTTCGTTCTTTAAATCCAGAAAAGGAAATGCTAAAAGAACAATAAGGGTCAATATTTAGGGTTGATGATGATAAAGATGAAGATCTATTGAAAGCAGCATTATTTAAGTAGATGCCATTAAGGGAAATTAATTTGAAAGGTCCATATTACTTGTTGGAGTTATCTACAAGATCATTACCAAAATCCTGTCATGTCATATGAAGAAAATCATGCCTTTGATCATTGACGATTGCCAGTCAGCTTTCCTAAGCGACAGAGGACTTATGGACAACGTTGTTATGGCAAACGAAGTTCTCGAGGAGACTAGGAGGAAGACGAAGAGTGGGGTATGTTTCAAGGTGGACTTTGAAAAGACGTATGATTCCGTAAGGTGGAGTTTTCTGCTTGATATGCTGCGGAGGTTGGGTTTTCATGACAAATGGATATTGTGGGTTAAAGGGTTTCTGGCTTCGTCATATGTATCTGTGTTGGTCAACGGAAGCCCCTCTGAGGAATTCAAACCTTCTAGGGGGTTGAGACAGGGCGATCCATTGACCCCTTTCTTGTTCTTAGTGGTGGCTGAAGGTTTAGCAAGGATGGTAAGACAAGCTTTGAGAAAGGATATGCTCAAGGGAGTAAAGGTGGGAAGGAACAACATTGAGTGCTACCTACTACAGTTTGTAGATGACACACTTTTCATGTGTGAAGATTCTTTTGATAATATTTTTGCAATCAAGGCCATCCTTCGGTGCTATGAAATGGTTGCAGGTTTAAAAGTCAACTTCCACAAATCTAAGTTGGTGGGAATCGATGTGGATAGTTTTGTCATGAATACATATGCGAAGACTTTAAATTGTAATACCATGAGGATCCCCTTCCAATATCTAGGGGTAGAAGTGGGAGGAAATCCGAGGAAGAAACAGTTATAGGAACCTGTAGTAAGGAAAATTGAAGTTAGACTTAGTTCATGGAAAGGGAAATTCCTATCCATGGCAAGTCAGATTTGTCTACTAAAATCGGTGTTCACTTCCATACCATTGTTTTACCTTTCTATATTCAAAGCCCCGGTAACAGTGTGTAACAAAATCAGCATCATTCAAAGAAAAATTCTTTGGGATTGGGGAAGACAAAACAAATCGATCTCTTGGGTTAGTTGGGACAATGTTTATAAGCCCCTAGAGGAAAGTGGTCTGGGAGTGAAGGAGACTAGGAATTTTAATTAAGCTCTTTTGGAAAAATGGAAATAGCGGCTTATGTCTGGTGAGGGAGGAAAATGGAAAGAAATTCTTTTATCCAAATACGGTACATAACCAAATATAAGACAGGCTAGGTTAAAATACCAATCTTGGTGGTGGAGGGATCTAGCCAAGATATGTGGTGACGGGGTTGAAGAAGGATGGTTCCAAAAGGCTACTGCGTGGAAAGTAGGCAATGAGGCCACAGTGAAATTTTGGGAAGATGTGTGGATACAATCCCCTAGTCTAAAAACATTGCATCCCAGACTCTACTCTTTGTCTTGCGATCAAGGTAAGTTAGTGGGGGAGGTAGGAAGATGGGAAGAGGACAGTTGGCGGTGGGGGTTGAATTGGAGAAGGGACAGGTACAAATGGGAGTCTAATTTGGAGATAGATTTGCTATCTATACTGAGTAAGGGGAGTATGTGTAAGGAAGCCCATGACCATCTCCTTCGGAGGGGGAACTTGAAAGGTATGTTTTCAGTTAAATCAACCTACTCTATTTTGGCCAACCATCAACAAGTTAGCATAAGGGAATGTGTGTTTTTGTAGTTTATGGCAAGCAAAAGCCATGCCAAAAGTGTTTGTCACTGTTTGGAGAGTACTTTTGGATAGAATTCCAACTAGAGTCAATCTTATGAGAAGGGGTGTGTTGGTGAATTCGTCTTTGTGTGCGTTATGCAATATGTTAGAAGAATCCTCTCAACTCCTCTTCCTTGACTGTGTTTTCGCACAACGAGTTTGGTCAAGGTGCTATAGTTGGATCGGTATTTTGGGGGCCCAAAACAAGGGTATTAAGAATCATATGTAGAATTTCCATTTAATCAATCTCTTTAATAAACAAAATCAGGTGTGGCTAGGATTGTGGGCGGCAATTGTCAGTTGCATTTGGAAACAAAGGAATCTGGTGGTTTTAAAGGAAGGGGTCCTGACGCTGATGAGATTTTCCAGAATGCCCCACTACACTCTTGGTTGTGGTTAAAACACAAGGTAGTTGGCTTCTCCTACGCTTTCTTTGATTGGATTATGAACCCGAACCAGTGCCTTCTCGCTGTGGTGTGAGTGTGCTGACTCTTAGGCTGTAAAAATCACCTATTTTCCTGAAGTAGTTGGGTTTTGATGTGGTAGACACAAGGTGGTAACACATGTCAAGGGGGCTGGTGCAAAAACAGAACTGTGAACACAAAGGGAAAGCAGGTATGATGCTAGCCGAACGAAGGGGCAATACCAATCTTGGTTGAAGAAGCTATGGAGGGCAGCAATTAATTTTGTGGTCCCAAATCTAGAAGTGGAGTTGCAGTAGTGAAGAGTGGCAGTTATGAACCAGCAGAATGAGAGGAGTGGCTAGCCGGGTGATTGGGGGGCTAAAAGAAGAAACAGGTTGCTGGAGTACGTTTTGTACACCAGTGAAATGAGGAGAGGGTACAAGGCTTCGTGTATGGCGTTAACAGGAAGGTGTGGAGCGGCGAATGGTTCATCGGCTCTGAGTGCTGGATTAGTGTGGAGCAGGGGCATCCTCTTTGATTAGACTAATCGCTGCCCACCTAAGCTTTCCATCCCAAGCTGCTGTTAACACTTTACAAGTAGTGCTTGCTGCATACTAATTCTGAATTTTACTTTCAATAGGTTGCGGTTTTTTTTTGTTTCTGGCGGTTTCTGGTTTGTTAATGTTGTTCTGGTTGTGCTTGGTTTTCTTAGGTTGGCATTTTGGTATCTAACAGATTTAACCCTCCCTGAAAATGGGTTGAGGGTTGTTAGTTCTGATTTTTTGGTAAACAAATGTGGTAGTAGTTCTCTAAACTTTTGTAAGTATCCTGTAAATTTAATTTATTCACCGTTGAGAAATTTTTTTTTGAAAGGTCCATAAACAGTGAAAGAAGAAGCATGACAATGAGTGTTACGAACAGTGACATTGGAAATAGTGGCTGATGCGTTTAGTACTACGATGCTAACTTGGTGGTGACGAGCGAATTGAACAATTGTCTTGATCACATCATAGCTAGCAGGAACTTCAATGAAAACGGGTTTTACAACATTCCGATTGGCTTTGTCAATCCCAAGTAATGGTTTTGGCTTGTTCTTAGAACCTACGGGCCTACCAATTTTTTTCTTTCTTGATATATGGTGGTGACGAGTAATAGAGGATGATGGACCAACAACACTATCAGTACAGTGGTCAGAAGAGGAAAGAGAAGAGGAGGATAATGGAATCACAGTATCATCAGGTTCAACCTAGTTAAATGGGTAGCAAATATTTGTGTGAGATTCAGATGGATATGAAAGAGATATATAAAGGCAGATAGAAAAGGAGAGAGAAAAGGAGAGAGAAAATAAGAGTAACCTTTCTGAAGAGAATTAAGGAGAATGAATTTCTTAGGCAGTTAAAGGAAAAAAAAAAAGATGCGTGATTGCAGGGTCTTCTTTAAATGATAAATCAAACAAATTTTAAGGGTATTTGAATGTGGAGTTACCAACTGGAGTGATGAACAGATAAGATCAGTACTACCCAAAAGATTTTTTTATGATGATTATACAATATTTATTTTATCACGGTTCAATAGTAAACATAAATACATCTAATATATAAAGTTTACATTTTTGTTTATGTAAGTTGAAAAATTGTCATAATTGAAAAACCGTAATAATAAACTTAATTTAACAGTTTTTCTTGTAAACACATGTGTGATTTGAGATGGATGAAGGCTAATGAAAACATTAATTAATATTGAGATTATAGATGAGGTTAACTATATAGTAACTGTCATGAATTAAAAGATCATTTATGTTAATGAGATATATATGAATTTCACATGTAAGGATTAAGCAAAAAAAGTTGCAAGATTTCAGGGTCTCTTTATATGCTATGGAACAAAAGATTTTAATGTTGCATGTGATACTGAATTCTATTTTTAATTTTTTTTTCTGTTTATCAATATTCCTACTGAAAATTGCTGAATAAGATTAAGTCTACTTTTAGTTTACAGAGAATGAGATATTTTTTCTTCTTGATTATATTTTTGTTAAAAGTGAGATTTTTTTCCTTCTATATATATTTTTTTATAATTAAGGATGACTTTAACTCATACAATTTATTTTATATTTTGTTGTGATCAAGATTGGTTATGATATACAGGGAAAAATATCAAGAAAAATACCATTTTGCTCTTCTATTATGATGAAGTGGTTCTTAATATAAAAGTATTTGTAAAAGAAGAATTTTCTTTATAATAACAGAATTATAAAATATATGTGGTTATATTTTTCCTACATTTTTTTTAGTTTATGCTTATTTTCTATTTAGACCAAATGTGGTAATAAGATTTTGTTTAGTTAAGAAAGGAATCTTATAAAGAATAGTTAGAAATTTAATCTTTGAAATTTGAGTGCATCATTATTAGAATTCGTAAAAAGTAACGGTCCACTCCGGTTTAGTTTGCATAAATAAGTTAAGTGAAAAATTCTACCGATTCAATCTAGTCCATGTTTTAAAAGAGTAAAAAAAAAATTAATGTGTTACATAATTAATGTTAAAATAGTTGGCTCTTGAAGGAAGGTTAAATAAAGAACTAGACTCTTCTCTCGAATAACTAAACTAAATTGTCCGGCAAACAAGTACAACCAAAACAATACAAAATATTTCTATACTTATTTAACTAAATACATGAGTTAGGTTGACCTTTTCCAAAAATTCTTATGAGGTTCTACTAATTAATTTAATTAATTTAATGATTACAAAAAATATACAAATCCTCTTAGTTACGAGTACACAAATTCTCTTAGTTACAACAAGTACAAAAATCAATCATGATTTTTATGTCTTAATCTTCCTCCTAGATGAAGACTTAAAAAACTAATAACAAGAAACTCGGAAAGAGAGAACAATTTAAAATCACTAGGTTGCTTCACAAAGTGAAGTATTTCAAAGGTTTCACTTACTCAGAAAGAACACTTAGAAGCTTATGAATACTAGAAGGTTGTATAACACTTGTATGTAGCTATTGTATTCTTCTTCTTCTTCTTTCCTTTATATAGGATTTTGAAATAATTGTTGCTTCGTCACATTTGTTAAGATATAATCTTCTTCAATTAATTAATTTTGTCAGTTATGTTGTTTTAGCTTTGCATTCCATGATATGTTTTTAAGTATAAGCTTAATATGGAAAGTCTTGATTCGTTAGAGCTTTTGAATTCTCTTTCAAAAAAAAGAGAATAAAGTTCAATTGCAACTAATAGTGTATCATGTTTCTTTTGTTTCCTTTTTCATGTTTTATAATAAAAACAATTTATGATGTATACTTTTTATATAAACCTTTATATATATATATATATATATATATATATATATATATATATATATATATATATATATATATATATATATGTTATAACTTCATTGTCACCATAGTTTTCATTTTGTTTTATATTTCAAAAGCATTTATGGTTACGACTTTGGTTACATGATCTAATTTAGCCAAAAGTAAATAACTATTATTAGAACATTTGATGTTGGAAACATTTACTAGAGATGAACTTCAACTAGCATAAAACACACATCATTGAAGAGGCAAGAAGAAAGTCTACATGTTTACCTACAAGGCCACATGACCAAGCAACAAGTGGAGGATAAGTTGTTATTGCATGGAGTCAATTACTTTGCTTAAGGACAAACACGATTTTAGGTTGGGGGCAGTAAATTTCATGTAAAAAGTTAGACACTTATGGATTTTAATTGTTGATTAATCTATGACTCAACCATAATTTGAGAAGTTTAGACTTTAATAATATATTTTTTAGTCATAAGATTAATGAAGTCATTTGATCTCTTTCGTTTGCTTCCGGTTCATGGAAGATGGGGTAAGGCTTGGGCAACCTTGTTAATTTCAGGAAATTAAGGAAAAATGAAGCAGAGGGCTAGAGGATGAATAAAGAGGCTTTAGAAGATAGAAAACAAGGAATTGTTCATCCAAGAATCTCGCTTAGGCAAAATTGGTCTAGAGGAAAACCTAGTCCAAAAGCCAAATTCACTCAAGCTCGTTCATGCATCAGGTTCTCGCTCTCGCCAAGGATTCGCCCAAGTGAGAATGCTCTAGAGATCGAGCTTGTTCTAGTGCCAAGCTCGCCCAAGCTAGCTCAAGTTCGCTGAAATCTTGCACATCACTTGCCCAAGACTCGCCCAAGCTAGAATGCTCCATAGAGAAGAGGTTATTAATTAAAAGTCTTACTTAAGCAAAATTTGCTAGCTTGAGCGAGATGACACTTACCCAAAGCCCGAAAAAAGGTTAAATATAAAGGAGTTAAGGAGAAGAGTACTCCTGGAGAAACCCTAGTAGTCGTACATGAAGGAGAAAGTCTTTCAACTTTCTCCTCTTGTTTTCTATCATCTTTTAAAGCGTGTAATGGATACCATGAATGGCTAATTTCCATCCTTTGAGATTTAATGTAATCCTTTCAAACTCTTATATATTTTGATAATATTTATATATGATTTTCTATTTCTATTTGATATTGGTATTTTTGTTTTATGCTGAAAGCTTGATTCTATTCTTGAATTAGATTCTTGGATATGACTGGAAAATATTTCTAAGAATTTGTCCTAATTGAAAATACTTGATATATTTAGATGCTAGGAATAAGTTTTGATATATCAAATGCTTTATAACATCTTTTTTTCATGATAAGTTTGTTAAATAATTGAGGAATCAGTGTTTAGGAGATGATCTTAATAATTTCATAATTGAGGAATCAATGTGAATGAATCTTTATGTTGCATCAATCTCACTTAATTCTAAGGGTGGTCATGGATTGGATTTTGAAAAATCCAATCCAAATCCAGTCTAAATCCAAAAATTTGGAATGAATTTTAAATCCATATCCATATTTTTTATAAAACTAATTTGGATTTTTACATAATCCAAATCCAAATATTTGGATTGGATTTTAAATCCAAATCCATATTTTTCTATAAATCAATTTGGATTTT
>Ga0123342_1009878_pt1 | contig 11184 bp, 9 predicted proteins | sample Turbeawhitnodule_FD_89960 | JGI IMG/M metagenome (GOLD analysis project Ga0123342, IMG submission 89960) | Root nodule microbial communities of legume samples collected from Mexico - Turtle bean Mexico white nodule | ecosystem: Host-associated > Plants > Roots > Nodule | place: Mexico: Nepantla... | reverse complement strand
CATCAATTTCAATTAAAGAACTTAATATTGACATGCTAATCAAAATACATGAGAGTGAGAGAGATGAAACCTAATCCCTATTTTTCCAATTGAAGCAACTAATTCTTTGTTTGTTTTCTTATTAATCAGTGTCAACACAATTAATTCAAAACTCTTTTAATTGTTCTGTTTTTATATTTAGCGATTATTGTACTCGATAATTCACTGTTCCTTGTGGGATCGATATTCGTCCTTAGGGACAATTATTACTTCTGACAAACGCGGTGCACTTGCCGTAAAAGTCATCAGCGGCTACTTCCATCTTTTCATCCTGAGTTTGGAGTCTTATTGATATTGCACATAGCTTGTTTAAATATTCCTTAAGCAACTCACCTTCCCTCTGCTTGAGACTGAAAAGATCATAGGGTCGTGGGGGTTGACCCTGTTGGTCGAGAACTGGTCTTTGAACATTCTACAAAATTGAGGGAAAGGGGTGATTCGACCATCCGGTATTCCACTAAACCACTACAGAGTTGTTCCTGTAAATGTACCCATTAACAATTTACACCGGATAGCATCTGACCCTCCGAGATAATCATCTGAGCCCTGAACGCTTTTAAATGATTCTTAGGGTCCTCTATGCCAAAGAGAGAGGTGTGACCTTGGGCATGATGTAATACGGTGGCACAGGCTCGTCCATGATTTGTCGGGAGACGGCTTGGGTCATCTCTTGACGACAAGTCCGGGGGTCGTTCCCAAGTGGTACGTCGGCCTTGTCGGTGTAAATTCCTATGCAAATCCTCATTGGTTTTGCGCAACTCTTCATTGGTATGTGTGTCTCCCTCCATGGCTATCTGGGAGGCTTCAATCTCTGCCATAAGCTGGGCCCAACTTATCTACTCTTCTTCTCGAAGATGCTCTTGGTCAGCGTGGGCTTTCGCGTGTCATCGTTTTTGCTCAGTTCTGGCTTCTTCTCGAATTCGTTCTTGTTCATGTCGGTATTCCTCGTTGGACTCCTGAAGGGCACACACGACCTCCATAAGTTGTTGCAGAGTAGGGGCCTCACCTTTTTCAGACCCTACAGGTCCTTGCCTCGTGCTTCTCATTATGTTAGAAGGAAGTTAGAATGCCTAGTTGCGGCTGTGGGTGGGATTGAGTTTTACCGGGTGCCACAGTGGTCGCCACCAAATGTTCTTGCCGGTTGACCTCAGTTGGATTGAATGGGTGAGCTCCGCTTCTGATCTGTCTCCAATTGGCACTTTGAGATGCTACTCCACTTGGAGAAAAGAGGCTCTACCTGTTGATCACACTTTGACGATCAAGTCAGAGAGAGCATTCAAACTATAAGTATATCAGTGTAGAGCTTAGGAAAAAACATACCTTTACCCGGGGTCTTAAACCCCTTTTATAGACATTCCTTCAACAACTTTCATCAGTGAGAATATAATCTCAACATTCAGAATATAATCTTCAACACAATATAATTCAATAGTAACAATATTTGGTTAACGCATACCTATTATTTTTCAGGTACCAACATTCCTAACCACTTTGACCTGTATTTATTAATATGCTTCAACTAATTCAGTTATTCCTCTTGTTGTTTTAAATTATCTTTTCCACGTATACCGAACAAAATATCTGGGCTACCCCTCCAACGAGTTATTGCGCCCATACCTAACTCAGACCGAGCTAAGCGTGATTTATATTACCGATCTAACCATACCTAAGTGCGTGGGTCGAGATGTTTCGACCAGTACAATATTTAACATCACACTCTTTTAAAATATTTTTCAATAATTGGGTTACTTTTATATATTGTATATAAATGAGATTTGAACTTTTTCTGGTCAATACTTATATTTTAATTTTAATTTTATTGGATGCAATCGAATTGAATATGTTTTAATTCTATTTAATAAAAAATAAACTATTGACAATAATTTTTATTTTTATTTTATTTTAATATTTAAATAATAATTTAATATTAAGTACTGACATTCTATTTATGATAAAATTTATTTTATAAATGTCTATAAATACTACATTTTATATTAATCCTGTTCAAGCCATCTATTCATTGTACTTTAAGTTCATGGCATCAAATAGATCAACACTAGTCCAAATACTATGCAGCATATGTACTGTGTTGGACCTTTTTCCACCCTTCATCTAGCACTTCACGCTGGATTCTAAGAAGATGAATACTCATGTCAAAAAGGTTTTGAAGTCATGACATTGTAAAAACTCAGTCAATAATACCACAAATTGTGTCAACTAGTTAATCATCCATATAATCTAAACCTTTAAACTGAATATGTACTGAATGGGGAGAGGAGACAGAAAAATGAGAAGATTCGAACATATGTAACTAACAAAAATAAATATTGCATATTTGCGTATATATAATATGAACATTATACAACCTTAACTACTCTTCCATTGTTTTATTCAACAAACCATATTTACATACGTGGAAGGTCATTCTACAAAGAAGGCTACTACAGAGGATAAGGGGCAAACTACCCTAAGGAGTTTGAGGTCTCTGCCTCATTTATTCATTCATTCAGCAAAACTTGTTTGTTCAAGCTATAGAACTCCACCAAGTTTATAGTTTTTCATGCGGATAGCCCTTCCAAACATCTTGATCAGATACAATACAACACTTGATTCCTGCTTTCTTCCAATTCCAACTGAGTCAGTTAGCATTCATTACCTCTTGAAATCTAACTCTTCTGTCTTTGCAAATCTTCCACGGATTCTTGGTTGACTGTCAGCAAGTGCTTTCCGGCAAGCATACTAAAAACCAAAACACATTATTAGTTGAGTTTAGGATCAGGTGAAAGACCGAAAATATCATAATTGAAATTATGTAACATAAGAAAACCAAGTTAGATGCATTAACCAAGAAGTGAACATAGTAAATTCCAGCAGATATATGTATTCCATAGAACTTTTAAAGAGTATTCTGTTGCGAAAATCTATAGTTACCTTAATTTTCCTCCCAAAATTTCTCTTTGTCTTCTTATTTCTATACCTGGAGAGCTTTTCTTGACGTTCCTCACTAGTGCAGTTGCCGAGAAGAAAAGGCTTCTCCTGGGGAGATTGGCCAAAGCTCGTGTTCCCAGTACTAAGAGTCTGTCATAAAAGCAGACACAATCATTAGCCTATTTTGCGTAAATAAAAGAAAGCTATTAGAGTTTTCAGTTAATAGAGAAAAGAAAACAATCACATTAAGTCGTGTCTTTGCCAATATTCCTTATCTGTATCATTACTGCTTGAATCACGAGTAAAGAGCAGATCAATTGATACAGGTGAAGTTTTCTTCTTTGACAGTGTTAAAAACATCACAAGATACAGGCTTAAACTTATAAGCAAACACATAATATACGAATGAGTTTGAGTTTGACCTTTATATCTCCTTCGCTAAATGCTCTCCGCATGCCATAAACTGCATTGAAATCTAATCCCGGGAAATCCAGAAAACTGGGCTTCAATGCAGCTCCATGCATCCAGTCCATTGAACTCAGACTTTCTGAACTGATACTCTTTGGTAGAGTCATGTGAGGAAGTGGTTCGTTTACTTGAATTGAATTATCCTCAATGTTCAGTGGTGAAACCTTGATTTCCATAATATCCGCCAGTGGTGACTCTATCACTGTCTTTTCTAAGAGATCTTTTTTGCACTCGTAAAATACCTCACTCAGAAGCTGTTCATTTTGAAGTAAATTAATATCTGATGATTTTAGACCCTGTGAGGGGACATCCTCCCCGCAAGATATCATTGAGATGGCTGCTTGCACAGGATCGAGGTCTATTTCTGGTTCTTCAATAATAGGTTCAGGTGCTTTGAACAGATCTCCCTCAATTAACAAATCATATTCTGAGATTGCAGAAGAAGATTGTATGAGGTCATTCTGCAAGAAGACAAGAAAAGAAAAACAAATTAATCAGTAAAAGCAGCATTTTAGATTTATAACAACAAACACACATTAGATGTTGAATAGTTAATCATCTATCATCTATCAGGTGTTCATACTAGTACTGTGTACCCACAACAATAATGCTAATAACAGCCATGGTTACTTCCAGATGCAGTGTGGCTTAACATGACTTAGTCTTGCAAAATAAGGATTCAACACCTTTTTATTTACTAATGTTAAGAAGTTTCTCTAGCACAAGATACTTGAGACAAAAGATGCAAAAAATTTCAAGATAAAATTTGCACGATTCCTTAACGCCTCTAATTTCTTAGAATGAGTCAATAGTTATCACAAGTCATCATCATCCTACCAAGTGATGATTTAAAGAATAGATTTAGACCACTAGAGATTTTTCTCAACCGCTATAGAATGAAGATACAGAAAATGAACCGAGAGAGTACTGTGGTGATACAAAAGCTATTCGTGAGCAAAGACTTTAGGCCTCGAAGTTTCAAGTACAATTAATGAATAACACAACATTCTCCAGTTTGGTAGATGGAATCAGTTGTTATTATCATGATAAATTGTTTGTTAAATGACAAGCTAGACAAGGATTGTCAAGCTTTTTATTTAACAAGAAAGCAAATACTATATACCATAGCACAACATCATTTTGGTACAACAGAGCAGAAGCTTTGCATAAATGAAAGGTGGCAATACATATTCAGCTGAACTACACATTGAAATGAAGAACTGGCAAGTGTCAATTTATTTGACATTGCATTAGGTTCATGGTTGCAAATTCATAGCCCATGCTTCATCCAAAAGCTGACTTTGAAAGAGTCCAGGAGTAGATGGCTGAAACATCGAAACTGGCATCATTTAGTCCATAATGAATTCCATCACCCAGCTGGAGAACGTGGATCACAATTTTCTTTTATGAATAAAACCAAAATATTTAAACTTTTGTACAACATCATGGAACCCCAGTTAAAACAATTCTCAATGATAAAAGTGAGCAAGTCTCAAAATCTCAGGCTCAAACCCCAGAATTGTGTAAACTTCCAATGAACATAAGACCAGCAAAACCATAAGAAAATAACTCATCAATACATCATTTTCTTTTGTTAGGGAACAGAAATAGAGGCAAAAGCCACGATCTTCCCAACTATATTTTTAGTGCCACACAAAACCTTGAAGAAAGTATTAAATTGAGCATCAACCAGTCCTTTTCCTCTAACCTTTTCCTTACTACAAAGAAAAAGAGAATAAAAGGACTTTTTCCTCTCCAATCAACCTCCCTCAGTGCGGCACAAAAAGACAAACCCCACTGAGAGTTCACACTTCACGCCAGAAATTAATAAAGAAAGGGAAGAAATATTACAGAACACGGAAGTATCACAACAAAAAGACTTTCCATCTATACAACTTTTATTTCCTTTTGTATCACTTTTCCAGATCCAGCACACAAAGCCATGTCGAGCTGTTTCCACTTGTGCTATGAGTATGACTATGGGAAAACATTCTGAATGGAAGGTAGCAAAAATGAAATAAAAATGAATAGATAAACACGTATTAAATGATAAAACATAATCTGGTTATTAGTTTTCCTTTTCGACTTTGATATTATTTATCATGCGATTAATCAAACACATACGCACATACTAAAATAACATTCTTTCCAAATAAATGGAAATATGGACATGATTCAAGGAAGAAAAACTTTCAATTTTATTTAGCCTCATTTGCTCCAAAGTATTAATCATTCTGGATGCAGAAGAAGGAGAACAACACAGGAAAGAAAAGAAAACTTCAAATTTACTCAGCATAAGGAAAAACCCATCAAGAAAATGCAGATAAACTAAGCATAGAGGGGAATAAGGTGAACACACATAAGAAAAACTTAAAGAGAAGGTGGAAACAGTAAAAGGGGAAAAATAGTACCATTGAAGAAGTGGACTTTAGGGTCATGCAGTATTCCTCAAGTTGTTGAAACTCTTGAGAGAAATTTCGAAAATATGGGAACAGAAGTTCTGTCTCTGCGAACATTTTTCCAAGCCCAGAAGAAACACAGTTTGTTGAAAAATAAAAGTTGAATGAGAAACAGAAAACACTTCAGCGAAGGAAACAAAGTTAAAGCAGAAGAAGACAAGGAAAAAATGCAGTGGAACAAAGAGAAGCTGAAGGGTAGAGAGAAAGATTTGTCGAGGTGGGACTTGTGCTTAAATGATTATAAGAGCAGGAAGAAGGAGAATTTATATTATATAAAATTTGGGAAAGGTGACGTAAGAAAATACTAAAATAAAGACAAAAGTGGGAAAAGGACACCATCATTTTTATAATGCAGTGACCCCATATCCCTTGTCATGCTCATTAAAGTAAAAAATATATAGTATTTTAAAAGAAGATAAAATATTTTGTAATATTATATTTGCAAATTGTAGCACAGGATACAGGTGAATTGCACCAAGCCAATAGGAACAGGCGTGGATACAAGTTGTTGGTGGGGTTGCGGCTTAGATATGAACAGTGATCATCACTTACTCACTAGACACTATTCTACAGTGTTGGGGTCGACGGGCTCAGACTAGGGATGCTAATGGATACCAGCCCGCTCCTATCGTTTTGTATTTGGTCTGTTTTGTGTAAAGAATGCTGATTAATTTTATTGCTCTGTTTTGCATGCAGGCTGGTCTATGGATTTGGTGTCAACCTGTATTATAAGAATTTTGTTTAGATTAATAAAAAATAAATTTTTAAATATAATTTTGAATAAATTATTTTTTATTAAGTTATTTTTTATTTAAAGAAATTGGATAAATTGTTTCGCAACAACATATGTAATAAAATATGAATAAAAAAATATTAAATTATGTTGTAATTTTTAATGTAATTTAAATTTCAATTGTATTAATAAAATATTTTATTAAATATATATTTTTTAAGATAATACATGTAAACACATCATTATAAAAAAGACGAAGGTATGACTATTGTATTTAAGATTTGAAACCTAAATAACTTATGTATTTAGAAAGACAAAAAATAGTATTAAATATTAAAAAATTATTATCGAATTTCGTGAAGATGTTATGAATTAGGGATAGAGAGTAGTTCTTCATGCACCTCCATGTCTTACTTCAAAAAATATTCAAATTACCATTTGACAGTTTTCATTAAATGTTTTTTCTTTAATTTTAGAATGAACAATTTTAGAATTTTGAGAATATGAGGTTGCTAGAAGAAATTATGGGGGTGTTGAAAGTAATTTTTAAAATATGCGGGTTATGCGAGCCAGCTTACTCTACACTTGGCCCATGCGGACTACGGGTTATATGGGATTGGTCTAAGCGAGCTAACGGGTAAAGAGGCAGCCCACCCTTCTAATTTGTCTGAAACAATGATTATACTAACTTTTAACTAAATGGTTAAATTCCTTTGACACAAGAGTATTATTTAGGTTACTTTTAGTGTATGATAAAAGTATTCTTTTTGCTAGCTTTTTTATGAGGACCTAAAAGAGATTGTGCCCATTGACCAAACCCAACCTTTCCGGAGGATGATTAGGAGCATGACTCAAGACACATGGCTAAGTCAGGATTCATCTCTAGCCTCAACACCTAGCCTGCCCCAGAGGATCACGAAGAGTAGAGCACAGGCCTTGGGAGCTGATCATCAGCTAGTTTCTTTATTTGTAATTTCAGTATAATAGGTTTCCTTTAGCATAGTAGAGGGTGTAGTTATCATTTTAGCTTGTTTTTTTACCTAATTTCTAGAAGAAATGGCCTAAGGTGTGGTTTTGACTTAGTCAAACCCTAAAGGCAATCCCCTCACACATTTACCATCCTACCCTTGTTTCTTGTTTTCCAAGGCACCATCTCCTATAAATAGGGTGTCTTCCTCCTTGTTTTTTCATGTTGAATTTTATAGAAGAAGGAAAACTTTGCACATTTTGTGTGAGGATTGTTTGCTCCAACAATAGGTCTTATCTTGAGTGAGTTTGAGAGCTCTCAAGTGGCGGCTCTTTACACTCATCTTGGAGGAAACCATACTTCAAGTAGCGTGTCCCTTCTCAATTCACACCATAAGCTTTCTTCTTCCATCATTTTCCTTCATTTCCATTTCACCACTTTATTCTTATGTTCCTATACTTGTTATAATTCGGTTTTCCTTTGTGTTTTTGTGTTGTTCTTCCATTTAGCATTTGGTCATGGCCATCTTAATTGTTTCCTTTCATGTCTTTCAATTTCTGCAATGCATTATCACTTTCACCTTATCTTGATTTTCCTCTTTGCCTTTGGAAGTGAATCTTCACACTTACTTAACCACTTGGTTAAGTTCGTGTCCAATGGGGATCTTTCCTAGGTCTCACCATATACTTGTTAAAAATCTCAATCATAAGTAAAGTGTCACCTCTAAAATGAACAATCTAAAATTAACTCACGTCATGTGGTTATCAGAGCTTTTTTAGCATATTTGCTTTGAGTTGATTTGTCACTTTACTTTTCTCGCACCCAAAAAGAAGACTTTGAGATGTTCATATGTTCAAAGGCTAAAATGGGTGCCTTTGTCAATTTATTTTTCAAAGTTTCAAAAGCTTTTTCTTGTTCTTGGTCCCATTTAAACACCACATCCTTCTTTACTATGGCATTGAGAGGTGCGACAATGATACTAAAGTCTTTCACAAACTTCCTATAAAAACTAGCAAGCCATGAAAGCTCCGTACCTCATTAACATTGGTGGGTGTAGGCCAATGTCTAATTGCTGCAACCTTTTCTTCATCCACATGCACCCATTTTGAACTCACAACAAACCCTAGGAAGTCTATGTGATCTATTGCAAACACACATTTTTCCGGATTAGCATACAAGTTTTCCTTCCTAAGGGTTTCTAATACTTGCCTAACATGTTTCTTATGGTCCTCTAAAGACAAGCTATAAATGAGAATTCATCAAAATATACCACTACAAACTTGCCAATGAAAGGTCTTAAGACATGGTGCATAAGTCGCATGAAGGTACTTGAAGCTTTGGTTAATCCAAAGGGCATGACTAACCACTCATATAAACCAAATTTGGTCTTAAAGGCGGTTTTCCATTCATCTCTCGATTTAATCCGAATTTAGTTATAACCACTCTTAAGATCAATTTTGGTAAATATTTGAGACCCATGTAACTCATCCAACAAGTCATCTAACCTAGGGATGGGATGCTTATACTTAATGGTGATATTGTTTATGGCTCGACAACTCGTACAGATCCTCCAACTCCCATTCTTTTTAGGGACAAGAATCACAGGCATAGCACAATGACTCATGTTATTCTGGACCCAACCCTTAGTTATTAATGCCTCCACTTGTTATTGAATTTCCTTGGTCTAGGTTGAATTTGTTCTATATGCTGGTCTATTTGGTAAAGTAGCCCCGGGTATGAAGTTTATTTGGTGCTCAATTCCCCTTAGAGGAGGTAATCCTTTAGAGGGGAATCTTGGAACACATCTTCAAACTTTTTTACCAAAGGGTCCAAGCACATAGGACTATCTACCTCTGACTCACTCTTAAGGGTTTTCTTTGGATAAGCTAGGAAGATAGTTTTTTGAGAAAGCATTACCTTTTTAACCTCTTTTGAAGAAATGAGAAGGTTTCTCTTAAAAATCTTCTTTTCTTTTTTCATTTTCTCTCTTTTCTTTCATTTTGACTTGGTCCTCATGGACCTCTTTTGGTGAGAGACATTTTAGTGTGACCTTAAGCCCGTGGAAGGTAAAAGAGATTTTTTTGGTAAGGCCATCATGTAAAGTTTTCCTATCAAATTGCCATGGCCTACCTAAACGAATGTGTGTGGCTTCCATAGGTACAACATCACACAAGACCTCATCCTTGTATTTACCAATTGAGAAGGCTATGAGGACTTGTTTATTTACTATTATTTCCCCCTCTTCACTTAGCCATTCGAGCTTGTAGGGCTTTGCATAAGTGATGGTGGGTAACCCAAGCTTGTCCACCACTCTTGTGTTTGCCACATTTGTACAACTACCCTCATCCAGAATTAAGGAACACAATTTGTCATTAATGATGCACCTCGTGTGAAAAATGATTTCCCTTTGACTTTCATCAAAAGGCTTTTGGACTTGGCCAAGCCTGCGCCTCACTACTAACAAATCTCCCTCACATGCCATTTCATACTCTTCCTCACTTTGGCTCCTAGAAGAGGTAGGGGACCTAAACCTTTGAGAGCTATGTTCACTCATGACAACCCCCCTTTAACCATCATGTTTCTTTTAGAAGGACAATTGGCTGCAATATGCACAAAACTTAGATATTTAAAACATTTTTTACTTGAGGTTTCGGTGGGTGACTTAGGTGTAGAAGTTGAGGGTTTAGAAACTCTAGGTTTGTAAGTGGAATCTTTGAAAAAATTGGAAGGAAAGGTTTGTGAAGAAGTTTGATTTTTATGCTTCCAAGATGATGTGTAGAAGCCATCATTATGACTACTTTTGAAATGTGTTTTTCTTTAAAAATTGTGATTCAACCTTGATGGCTAGGTGAACCAACTTTTCCAAAGAGGAATACTCATACAATTCTACCACATCTTGTATTTCTCTTCTTAAACCACTAATAAATCTAGTTATCTTTGACTCCTCATTTTCATGCATATCTATCTTAGTCATGTTAGAATTATAGGGCTAAAACAAGAAGTGGGGTCAATTGTTTTTGAAAAAATTTCGCAAGTATTGAAAGTAGAGTGAAAAGCTATGAAGAATTAATCAATGGAAAATCTGTCCAGCCAAATGTAAAATTGTTTTTAAGCTTGATGCAGAAAATCAATTTGTTGTTTTTACGAAACAATTAGTTGTTTTTATCAGCAATTTATAAAAACAAAGTTAAAGCAATTTAAAAAGTGTAAGGATAGAGAGATTCACATAGAATGTTTATACTGGTTCACTTTTAACCAAGAGTTACATCCAGTCCTCAGAAACCATTGAGAATTCACTGTGTAATCAACCTTAGATTACAAGCTACACACACCAAAAGTGATGATCTTGAACCCCTCAAGAACACACACCACTCCTTGGCAAAAACCACACCAAGAATGTTGATCTTGATCCCCTCAAGAACACAACACTTCTTGCCAACACAAGTACAAAAATACAATTATTAAGGAAGAAGGGAATAGAATACACCTGGGTAAATCACAAGATCAAAGTTCAGAATACAAGACCCAATCCTATTCCACACTTGAGATGATCCAAAAGCTCTTTGAAAACTTGAAAACTGTTTTTGATT
>Ga0123342_1009877_pt1 | contig 11184 bp, 7 predicted proteins | sample Turbeawhitnodule_FD_89960 | JGI IMG/M metagenome (GOLD analysis project Ga0123342, IMG submission 89960) | Root nodule microbial communities of legume samples collected from Mexico - Turtle bean Mexico white nodule | ecosystem: Host-associated > Plants > Roots > Nodule | place: Mexico: Nepantla... | reverse complement strand
TCTAGGATAGATCATGTAGCAAAAGGCAACCTTACACATACACAAGCCTACATACAAGATCATCTAAACCTATTACAAACTTCAAAACAAACTAGCTATTTTCTACATCAAACACACACTAAAGCTAGGTAGAGAAGAGGCTTCATCCATCTTCAACAACTATGACCGATATTGTTTTAGCATGTTGTATTCTTCATAAATTTTTTTCACGGGGTGGATAATGATGACTCTTTGTTGGAAGAAGTTGATCGTGAGTTGGTGCAAGGAGATATAGATGCATCACACTCGCAAGTGAGGATGACTACAGGTTCGGGTCACAAATTAGGGATACTATAACGAATGAAATGTGGACAAGTTATTGTAATAATTAACTTTATGTAACATCCGTGAACTTATATTTATATTGTTGTAAGAACAATTTCATGGTTTAATGTTGACATTCCACCTTTATTAATATTTACGTATGAAACTATTTATGTTATTGTAAAAGTTTAAACTTTTTTATTAGGTTTTATCATGGACCACGGGAAGGGTGTCCGTGAACACAAAAAATGGACTACCGACATGGATTTCTGATTGCTGAATGCCATGATCGATGAGGCATCTATGGGTAACCACATTGATGGTAGTTGGACGACGCAGGGTTACACAAACATTGTTAAATCCTTACATCAGAGTGGATTGGTAGGGATTATAAAAAATTAATGTGAAGAACAGTCCGAAAAGCCTTAAGGACAGATGGCGTGAGAACCATGATCTATTTAGTGGATTGAGTGGTTTCGCTTGGAATCCAAGCACGAAAATTTTCGAGGCCGAGGATGAAGTGTGGGATATGTTGATAAAGGTAACGTATTCAACCTAATGTTCACTTATCGCATACCCAGTAATTATGAATATGAGTGTATTTCTTTTCATTAATGAACAGGCAAAGCCCTCGGCCACAAAGTGGCGTGTTAATCCCATCAGGCACTACAAGTTGATGGAAGACTTATGTGAGCTTGATCGTGCTACTGACCACGGTGGGAGAACAACACTGCAGTCATCAAGTCGAACTCAGTCTCATCATTTTAATGTAGATCTTAATGATCATAATATGGAGGACATCCCAAAGGAGCCAGAATTGGATGGACTCAATGTGAAACTCCTCGCGTAGCTGATCCTAATGTTGATTCATACAGCCCTGGCCCTAATCTGACACCCCCATTGGTGCCACCTCAGCCATCCCAGCCATCAAGTGGTACTTCTTCTTCTAGAGGCTAAAAAAGAAAAGCCCCCATGGTGGACGTCATTGATTTGCAACTGGAAAGGCTTAACACAAGGTTTTGTAGGATTAACTGATATCCTTGGGAGGGGTAGTGATCAAATATATAGGTTATGTCATATTGTTGAGCGACAAGCCATTTCATCTAAGGTTGTCGCTTTGTCATCACAGTGAGTGGCTAATGGTACGGAAGAAAATATGCAATATAATAGATGCCATGTTGTTGCAAAAGAAGAACGAAACTCCATATTTCGTGAACACACGCGCACACTCTGTCGTACATCGACTTTCTAGTACTCTGAATCAGATATCTGAGAAATGTTAGAGGAGATGAACATAGAGGATGAAGATTTGTTTGATAACTATTACGACTTCTCGTGTGGTCATCCTAATGCGGTAAAACAACTCTTTGACCTACCTCTCAAGCGAAGAATGGGAAAGTTGATGAAGATATTGACTACAAATCCCTAAACTATGTAAAAATTTGGTTGTATTTTATTATGCATATGTGTTTTTCTTTTCGAATCTGTAATCTTATTTATGACACGAATCCCTAAACAAATTAAGGACTTCCATGACTCTTTTGAATAATACATATTTCAATGTATCATTCATATTCTTTTATGAAACATTATTATTATTATTATTCACAAAATTTATCAATGAATTTTGCTTTAATAAACTAAAATACTGCATTAATACACATTAATATTTATTTCATAAAAATAAAAATTCATTTATCGAATTATAACTCGAACACATTATCAGAAATAATTTGTTCCAATACCGAAAATAATCTTTTAATTGCATACAACTATAATTGAAAAATAAATAATTCACAATTACAACTTTGTTCTAAATAAAGTTTATGAATCATAAATATGATCCAAATTTTTTATATAATTTATATTTTTCCAAAATTAGCTCGAACATGATATCAAAAATAATGTTTCAATTGTCGAAAAAATAATTTTAATTAAAAACAATTATAATTCACAAATAATCAATCCAATTATTTTTTTTTATCAATTTTTAAATCTAAAGATAAATGTGTAAAATTACATTTTTATCAATTAAAAAAATACAATTACACACATCAGATCACTCACAAACTTATATAATTTGTTTCTACACTTTCACACTTTCACTTTATTTACCTTAATCTAAATATCCTAACTTTTTTTAGGATTTCTCCTCAAATTATCTTAAATTCACTTCCTCTTTTCCATTCCATAATCAAATCCAAGGTTTGCTTAGATTTAGCATGTAGAAATTAGAAGTGCTTCAAGGAAAGAAAAGGAAATATATATAAATATTTTGAGAGTATGAAAAGAAGAAACAGTGACATTTATCATGACTGGTGAGGAGACAACCTCCTCACTGCTACTGGGCTACTGGCATGGCTGTGCTAGCATGATTGCTGTTCCTGGTTCTATGCCCCTTAAAAAAATGACATTATAATGATTAATAATTTGGAGTTATATTCTTAATAGTTATACAACAAAATTTTACTATACTAACATTTTTCTCTCTTTTGTTTTCTCTCATAACTCATTTCATTGTCATAATATATATATCGTTATGTTATATAAAGTGTTGGAGTTTCTTGCTGATAAAAAAAAAAGAAAAAGTGTTGAAGTGAGTGATGCTGGAATGTCATAAATTTTTGAGCTGTCGTTTTTCGGCTCTCTTTCTATAGTTCTTACGTTACTTCTCATGATGGATTAACTAATCATAGTTTTATAATTATGACATGATTTTACATCATTGAATTTAGTGATGATGCTTATAAGCGAACACCTATGTTCACTGAGTATTCTCTTATGCGCACTCTAGATTATAGTTAGCCTGAACCATCACAAACCAAGATTCCTTCAAAATGGCGCCTGGTGTCGAGAACGAGGTTTCACTAGTTTAGCAAACTTGCATGGAAGGTTAAAGTTCTGTAATTGGAATTTCTGGAAATTTTTTCTCGCATTCCCATTGTTTCTTCTTTTATAGCTTTGGTTTGGTGTGGTTTTCATTCAACCGTTCCAGTTCTAGTTTAATATATATATCTCTTAAACAAGCGAAAAGCTAACTCATGTCTGTAAAAATAAGGATGTTCACAAATAGCATAAGTTGCACGAACTCATACAACTTGGAACTTTCTTAGTTTAACTTATACCGGAAAGCTTTATGCACTGATAATTAGCCATTAATGGAGGAAAAAAAACCCAAGCTTTGAAATTGCTTACGTGCTGGTAAAAATGAATTTATTACTATAAAATCTGTATATCCATACTCACTATTATTTGAATAACATACATGAAAAACTGATGACGTACAATGAATGGTGGATCAGACGTCCGAGAATGTGTTACAGATCCATGTTGTCGGTGTCTGAGGTTGTAGTCACGGAACGTAACAAATCTAGTAGAAGATCTAGCTTGACATAGGCATGCATACATACAATAGAAGCAGTCATTTAATTAATTATATGTTATGCAAATACATAAGGTAGGAGACAAGGAGTCTGTGTATGTAGAGCAGTAAATATATATATGAATATATATATAACAGACACATTTTAAACATGCTGGGGCAGAGGCCAAGAATCTATTCCGATATGAGCAGCATCTATCACCTGCTGCAACCCTACCCTATTAAAGGCAGTTGAGGTGGACATGTCCCTAACTTCAGCATTTGGACCTCCTGAGAATGCCATCAGCCCAGCATCCACCTCAACATCAGGGAAAGGGTTTGGGAAATTGCTCGGATTTTGGTTCACCCGCAAGTTATTGGCGTCTCCTAGTAAATGGTACTGATAGAATGCTGTAGCCTCCTCCGTTTTGACTACTTTTGGAGCTGTTTTTTCCTTGGCCTTGAAGATGCAGTTTTGTTGTGAGTTGTGCAGGGGCTTAAAGAACAGGTCAGAAAATGAAGGATGGTTTCTGGCGTTGGTGAGTTGTGGTGATGCATGCAATGGGAAAAGATAAGGGTGAGAGTGAGAGAGGTGGTTTTGGTCTTGGTGGTGGTGAATGAGAACCGGGCTTTGTTGGGATTGACATTCTAGTTCCAATGTAAAGCAAGTTGGGCTTGCAAGTAAAGGAGGTAAAGAATTTTTTGTTGGAGACGAAGAAGCATCTGAATGTCCTTGGACTTGGACCAGTGGAGTCCTCTTTTCCCCGGATTTATGAAATATCCTGCATATCACCCACTCCTCCTGTGAAAAACAAACATTGGAACTATAATCAACATGCAATGTAAGTTTTGATTAACAACTAATGGGGATTCACAATTTCACAGGTTGGTAATGATAAAAATCAATTCAATCGATCACATCAAAAGAACCACCCAGAAGGTTAGTAATAAATAAATTATGAAGGAAAGTGAAAAGGGTCATGTTTGGTTGGTGAAAAGGAAAAGACATGGTGCCATACTGTGCACATAGGTGGGTCAACTCAGAAGAAGACAAAAAGTTTAGGAGGGAGTAGGAATAGGAGCAGAGAGAGGGAGGGAGATAACTTGATTCGCACGTCGCACGTGCTGTAGATTCTGCATTGTATAATATTGTTTACACCACCATTCTTCAGACAAAATTGAAATTTTAAATATCTATTAATGAGAATTTATTATACAAAGAAAGGAGTGTGAAGAAAAATACAATAATAATTCAGAATCCTGTCTAATTTTGATGGTTGTGTTCCGTACCTTAGAAATGTGATGAGGGTGAGGGTGGGGAAGGGAAAAGTCACCGTCCAAACGGTACTCATGCATGACCCATTTGGTCTTTTCACCACGAGGGGCCCTTCCTTTGTAGAAAACAAGGGTCTTCTTCATCCCAAGTAGGGTTCCACTTGATGCACTGAACACTTCCTTGTCCTTCCCAGTGGCTTTCCAGTACCCAGCTCCGGTGGCCCTGTTTGTTCTAAGTCCAGTTGGATATTTTCTGTCTCTCAAGCTGAACAGATACCACTCTCTCTCCCCCATCTTTGCCACATCTGCTTCCACACCCAACATTTCTGACATCAATATTCAATGCATGTACACCAGGGCATGGAAGCAAAACATGTATAACTAATTTATAGAAACCTATAAAACATCATCTCATATTTGACTTGAATCTGTAAATTAATGTACATGAACCAAGTTGGTTAATAGGGTTCATATGAATCTTTCTCCCAGGTAGCTGATTTGTCTGGCACATTAAAAAGTTCACATTTCTATCAGGGCATATATAGGTGATGAAATAGGTTTATTTTCTTTTGCCTCTACTTAGTATATGTTGGATGGAAAACTCTTGGGACCAATTAAAGTTGCTTAAATTTTGTTCAAACTTTGTTGGAGTTATATAGCTAGTTGTCCACTCTCGATGTTCAGCACACAAAAATTAGGAACAGGAAAAACAAGAAGATCCAAAGGAGGGAAGTTGATGACGCCATTGAAAATTTGAGGTGACATGCTAGTGGATAGCCCACAATATATGTCTTAGTTTTCACGAATTAACCTAAATATGAGGCCGAAGACAGCAGGAACTGTAACTAATAATAAGATAGCATACATATACCTAATTTCTAAAACTCTATTACTTCATCTGAATCAGAACAAACATAAAATATTATCTACTGTCAACATTTTTTCTCTTATAATTTGTTTGATGAAACTCAAGGTGCACACCATTCTTGTGAGGGTTTGGGCAGAAGAATACAAATACATCTATATATATATTGATGTTACCTGGAAGTTCCCACGGCTCACATCTATTGAGATCAACCTCAGCAAACTTGACACTAGTGAAGCTCCCATTGAAGACTTTTGAAGCCAAGTAAAAGGTTATAAGTTCTTCATCAGTGGGGTGAAACCTGAAACCCGGTGGCAGACCTTGCTCGTTTCTCTTTTCATGATCACTAAGTTCACACAGTAGGTCTTCCATTGCCAGCATGTCCTCCTAAAATATCCACTCAAACCTCTTTTTTATGCAAAGAAAAGTGAAAGACTGAACCGATAGCTAGCTTTAAGAAAAGGAAAATATTGATGAGGTAAAGGGATTAGAGTGAGATATATAATGAATGTTATAAAGGGAGTTCTGAAAACGAGGGGAGGAGTAGATCGAAACCAACAGGTGAACAGGTATACGTATGAACCTAAACGTGGACATACAGTACAGAATCAAATTTTTCGAAAGAGTAAATTAGTTTAAAACCAGAGAGGATCACTATAAACTATAGCATTTAGTGACTGTGTTGCTAACCAAAACTTATAATGAATAAAAATACAAGCAAAACTAAGGCACTGTGTTGCATAAATAGTGTAGCTCATTCCAAATATGTAGTTATTACTATTATATATAGTCAAATTTGTCGTACAATATTAAATTTATAAAAAAAATAGCTCCCTATCTTTCCTCGATAAAAAAAGGAGATTAAAAGATAACTCTATATTCTATTTAAAATTGTGTTAATGGTATAAAATAGGTCTAAACTTGGATACTCGTTCTTATAATTGCAGTGGTCCACTTAAGATAAGGTTGTTTAACTCCATTTATTGGAGGTAAGCTAAACACCAATTTCATAAAGTCGTTATTCTTTAAAGTTGATTTTGAAGTTTCTAAACAACTTTTTAAATGGGAAAGTTTTCATCACATAAAAAACTGTAATACTTCTGTAAAAAAACTTCTGCTAAATTGCATTAAACTCAAGGCCAGTAGAACAGTTTAATTAATTTCTTTGATCTGTTCCAATATATGGGAAAAGGGGTTGAATTGCAGCGTCAGAGTTTGAACTCCGAAAGAAGGGATAAGATATAAAACCATGTGGCCTCAGAGCAGCGATTATCTCATCACATCACATCACCTATAATTGTCTTGATCTTATTACGACTTGTTATATTTTTTTTCTCTTTTCACTACTTTGCATGCATAGGCCAGAAAGTGTAAGATTTATAAATCATTCTAATGGACGCAGTGGATCAAATTTGGTGTGAAAAGACTTGTAATTTTTGAATAACTAATTTGAAGTGGAAAGGTTGAAGACTGGTTTACATAAAATTAAACTTTCAGTTGGTTAAATTTATGGTGGGAAACATAGAAGATGAAACAATTTAATATGATTAGTGGTATAGTAAATGATTGTGGTTGGCACCAAATAGGAAATAGGTAGTCCCTGAAGGCTTGCATGACGTAGGTAGGTTGGTAGGTAGGTAGTGAGGAGTAAACTTTAACAGTAAAAATAGAATGCATCAGTGTGGTGTAGCTTAGCAGAGAGAGGTGCAGATTAATTGAAACAAAATTGATAATGCACGTGTATGATGAGTATTATAACACAAAATTAAGTGAGATAATAAGATAGAAGAAGCATAGCATGAACAATTTGAATGGTGCAGGGAGGGGCTGAGAGCAGGAGCAGGTGCAGGTGCAGGTTCAGGTGCAGATTCATGTGCATGTGCGTAGAGCTTAGATCTTAGTGAGTTGGCCAAGTAAAAGATAACAGCAGAACAAGAATCCAATACGCCATAGGCTACAGTATATGTAGGTTACATAAGCCTATTGCCTTAGCCCCTGGACCCTCTGTCTTCTGAATTTTCATTATATCTTACCTTCTTTTTCTTCTCTTTCTTTCTCCTATTCTATTATTTTTCCATCTTCTAATGCATTCTGCACATATCCCCACCCTCTTCTCCTCTGTCTACCTTCTTCCTCACTCCACCACTCATCCATCACCTGCCATACACTAATATTTATGCTTCTTAACTTTTCAACCTTACCATTTTTCACTTTTCTTACAATCTAGGGTTTCATCACATCAATTTTAGATATAAACTGTTTTTAATGTTCTCTTATCCTAAATATATTTCTATTTCTATTGTATATCACAACACTTTCTTTTTCGACGGTTCAGATTTTAAAACATGATATTTAAAATAACATTTAATTTCTAGATTTTTTCTCACATTTCTTTAGAGTGTGTTAGAAAAAAACAAAATTTAGTAATAAATGTTGAGAATTTATTTTAAAACCTTTTAAATGAATATAAAAATTTGAACATGAGAAAGTAATTTGGTCGGGCTATATAGAATAATAGGTAACCGTTAGGACTTAAGATATGCAACAAGTTAGCGTATAAACTACACATGTACGTACAGTGTACGTACTTTATGTTATGGGCCGTGTTTCATGATCCATTGACAGGAACCATACATAATAAAAGAGCAATAATAAGAAGGACACATTGAAGAGACATAAAAAACAGAAGGTTAAGTATTGACCATTATCTACCAACAAATGAACCCTAAATTTGGACATTGAAGAAAAAGGTTAAATTTCTCCTATATTATAAATTAGATATAAAGTATTAACAATACATTCTCTTCTTTTTTAAAACTACTGTTTTATTACTTTCAAAATCATTGAACCTTTTTTGTTAAATAATCTCACATCAAAATTTAAATAATTAATAGTAACTATCTTAAGAATATTTTTCATTGATGATAGTGAAAACAAAAGCGCATGTGTATTACTTGTTTAAAATATGAGTTCATCTTTTATGGTAAGACAATTTTTTGATCAACAAAGAAAATATATTGTATATATAATATTCGAATTACTTCAATTTATATACATTTATCCAACAAAAACATAAATTAACAGGATAAACACATATACAAGTAAGAAAATAGTAGGCTCCCAAACCTCTTTGAAAAGTTGATTCTTAAGCATCTACTTGTTTACAGTAGTAACCATCACCAACATACTAACCAAATGTTGTCTGCTCTAAAATGTTAATTATGTAAAATTCATTACAAGAAAATCATGAAATAAGAAACTAAATTTTAGACACCAAAATAATTAGTTGTAATAGTAACTAGATTAGAGACCATTTTAGAAACTAAAAAAAAAATCTAAATTATTTTCTATTATTATTAGATAGTTTCTAAATTTGTATATAATTATAGCTACCAAGGTTTTAACTACCAATTATTTAGATTCTAAATTTGGTAGCAAAAACCTTGGTTGTTAATTAAATACCAATTTAGAAACTCATTTAACAATAATAGAAATTAATTTAGAAACCAAAAATTTATCTAGTCCCTAAAATGGTCTCTAATTTAGTTACTATAGCAACTAATTATTTTTTATTTCTAAAATTGATTTTTATTTCATGATTTTCTTGTAGTGATTCATGAACATCATGACGATACTACTTACACTACAAGAAAATCATGAAATATAAACCAATTTTAGAAACAAAAAAATAATTAGTTGTTATAGTGACTAAATTAGAAACCACTTTAGAGATTAAACAAAATTTGGTTTCTAAATTAGTTTCTATTATTGTTAAATAGTTTTTAAGTTGGTATCTAATTAGCAACCAAGGTTTTTGCTACCAAATTTAGAATATAAATAATTGGTAGTTAAAACCTTGGTAGCTAATTAGATATTAATTTAGAAAGCAAAATTTCTTTTAGTTTCTAAAATATCTCTAGTTTAGTCACTATAACAACTAATTATATTTGGTTTCTAAAATTAGTTCTTATTTCATGATTTTCTTATAGTATTAGTAATCTCACATCGTTAACTCACTTAATCATCTTTCAATGACAAAAATAATAAATTTATCAGCAAATAAGGGTTTGTCTTTTAAACTTATTTGGATTTCCATAAATAATATCAATGACTTTAAGTCCATTAAAATAAGATTATTAAGATATAATATATGTCAACTTATTTTTAAAGATAGAATTTCCTAAAAATTCTTCTATATATACTAAGTTTGATGTGACATATACTAGAAAAAAGCACCAAATTTAGATAAACAAAAGACTAAACTTTGTTTTTTCTAAGACATCTATACTATGTCAATCTGTTTATATAAATAATGGTATATAATTCATGTATACATAATAACATAAAAATATGTAATTACTTATACATGGTTTTAGACTAATAAACCTATATATATATATATATATATATATATATATATAGAAATATAAATGTGTTAATTAATATTTTATACTTTTAAAATAAAATAGAGTTATACTTTAAGTAATTTTTTTGTAAGCATGAAACCTTTAAATAGACTTAGTACCAATTAATACACAATTGCTTTATCTTCATTATTTTTAATCTCGGTACTAGAACCTCAAGCTTACGCTCTGGTACCATAAATTCAACCTAAAAATGCTCTTTCCATTTTATCCTGTCAAGTTAAACAGAGTAAATTGGTGATTATGAATATTATGTACATTAATTGTTTTACAAACCAGTTAGAATATTAGAATAACATGCTCATATATATATCAACAACATTGTGCACTGTGTAATCTGTCGGACGAATCTTCCCAACACCTCTTCCTAGAATGTGTGTTTGCACAACAAGTTTGGTCACGGTGCTATCGTTGGATTGGTGTTTTAGGGGCTCATAATAAGGATCTCATGAATCACTTTATAAATTTCCAATTGGTGCACTTCTCTAGTAAACAAAATCAGGTGTGGTCAGGAGTGTGGGCGGCCATTGTTAGCTGCATTTGGGAGCATAGGAACCTGGTGGTGTTTAGACAGGGGGTCCCCGATGCTGATGAGATGCTCCAGAATGCGCAGTTGCAGTCCTGGTTTTGGTTAAAAAACAAAACAGTTGGTTTTTCGTATGCATTTTCAGATTGGATCTTGGATCCGAATCAGTGCTTTGTCTCGGTTCGCTGAATGTTGGGTGTGACTGCTGGAATAGGGAAGGTAGTTCAGGGAAGGGAGGCTGTATCCAGCAGGTATAAGGTGGAGGTTTCTGCCTAGGTTTTGGTACAAGTCCTGCTTGGGAAAGTGGGTAGGTTGTGATGTGCCTTCCACTGCTCTGTCAGATCAAGTACCTCTAATCAAGTTTGGGGTGAGGTAGGATGGTAGAAGTATGAGGCTGGTAAACCTTCATTCACTTTGGTCAAGCAGTATG
>Ga0123342_1009876_pt1 | contig 11184 bp, 5 predicted proteins | sample Turbeawhitnodule_FD_89960 | JGI IMG/M metagenome (GOLD analysis project Ga0123342, IMG submission 89960) | Root nodule microbial communities of legume samples collected from Mexico - Turtle bean Mexico white nodule | ecosystem: Host-associated > Plants > Roots > Nodule | place: Mexico: Nepantla... | reverse complement strand
TAGTTAAGGCCCAAATAAACCCAATTATAAGAATATTAATTAAAACAATGGATTTATTTATTATTATAGTCCAATAATCTATGAATTAGGCTAATGAGTGTGAATAAATATATGCTCATCACCCGGTCTTAAAGATTAACAAGATAGCTAGGTTTTATTTTACCATCACATTGTGTACAACTGTTCTCTTACAAAGATAGAATGTTTATTTGAATGTGGTTTTCTGTTGTTTTCATATTTTATTTTTTTTATCAACAATAATAAAATTAATAAAAGGAGATACTTTAGGAGTATCCCAACCCGTATACAAAACACATAGTTACTCCTTCTTATGGCTTATAACTACACGCTTGCAAGAGGAGCTAAGCATGTAGCTAGAGCCACTTGGAACAGCATCCCAAGGTTGCACCAACATCACAGAAAGCCTAAAAAATTTACGGTAACTACTTTATCAAATAGCACATTATCTAACCAAACTTCACACCACAAATTTTCCAGGTCAATCCCTTGCCAGAGCCATCAATTTGTGTTATGGTAAAACTAAGCCTTAAGCTCTTTATCTTGTTGTTTTCATATATCGACATGGCATTCCATTCTTTTGGTGCAGCACATTGCAAATCTTCTTGGTAACAAAAAGTTGGTTTTGCCTGTTCCTGCTTTCAATGTCATTAATGGTGGATCACATGCTGGAAACAAACTTGCTATGCAGGCATGATTTTAAACACTTTTTTCTGTCTGTGAGAGGTGAAGCAAGACATGTGTTTCTAATATTTATGTAATACTATGAATATGCAGGAGTTTATGGTTCTTCCTGTGGGAGCCTCCTCTTTCAAGGAACCCGTGAAGAGGGGCGTAGAAGTATATCACAATTTGAAGGTTAGTTTGCATGTTGCATCCATTTAGTTTTTCCCACATGTATTTTTAAAATTTTTCCAAATTAGGATATCATTTAATGTAATAGATAACGTTTTAAAGTTCTCATTGCTTCTTAGGCCTGGTGCTTATCTATGAATGCTTTCATGCTGTGATGGCTTGTCAACTTGATTGTAGATATGTACTACTGTGTCTTAGTTATTAACGAAAGGCTATGCTCATTTTATTTCAGTTTGTGATTAAGAAGAAATATGGCCAAGATGCAGTAACTGTTGGTGACGAAGGTGGCTTTGCTCCTAACATTCAGGTCAATGATGATTTTTAACTTTATGCAACTCTGGTGCAGGTTTTATGAGTCTCTTGCAGGTGCAGGTATAGGGTGTCTCAGGGGCAAGATACAATGTAGATGGAATGTTGGGTTGATTCTTTGGAAGGCTCTCAGGCAACCATGGATCAAAGAAGTAGTAAAGCCTATTATTTATTATCAAATATAGTTTTCAAATTAGTTACTTTAAAAATAAGATTATAAAGATAATTAAATTGTCAAGTTCTCAGCCATAGAAAAAGAATAAACGCAATAAGAAAAAGAAATATAAGAATTATACTCCTACTATGATTATTCTATTAAGATAATAAAGGATAGATGTTCCTTTCAAATGTAGCATAAACTATCATTTCTATCTTTATAATGATAATATATATATATATAGGATAAACCCTAAATCCTTTAATCTACCACTCGGATTGAGAACTTAAAATCACAAGACATGGAAACTCCACGTTTACCTATACGCAAATAAAATATATATATATATATATATATATATATATATATATATATATTAAAATGTCAAGTTGTCAACTACCAAAGAATAAACGCAATAAGAAGAAAAGAAATATAGAATTATACTACCACTGTGATTATTCTATTAAGATAATAAAGAATATGATTAAAAAAAAGATAATAAAGGATAGATGCTCCTTTCAAATGTAGCATAAACTATCATTTCTATCTTTATACTATAATGATAATATAGGATCGATCCTTTTTTTTATTGGATACATATTATTTTTAATTTATAAAGGAATATGAATTTCTATCTATGATTATATTAATAAAAAATAATATTTGAAGTCCCTTTCGTCATTCAAATTAAAACTTAAAACACCACCACTCCATTCAAGATAAGGAAGAGAAAATGAATAATACTTCAGTCTTTTCAAAGATCAGATATTGATTTAGGCTTTGTACAAAACAATATTAAAAGTTATGAATAGTGAGATACTCAAAACCTCATTAAAAAAAATATGTTTATTATCATGGATCAAAAGGGACACTAGATATAATAAATGGACGCAAAAGTGCAGTTATCATTAAAATTTGGAAGTTAATATGCTCGACATAAAAATAGTGGCAGGTGTGGGACACAAGTGATATGTTTTTTGCGTAGGCCTAGCCTACATACTCCTCACACAAAATTATATTTTGTATTTTTTATTTAAAGAAACGTGGGCTTAGTCTATATGTTGGTCACATAATTTTTAAACAAGCGTGGACTTAGCCTACATGTTGCCCACACAAAATTATATTTTATATTGTTTATTCAAAGAAGCGTGGACTTAGTCAACGGATTGGCCACGCAATTTTTAAACAAGTGTGGACTTAACCTTCATAATTTTATTACATATTTAAATTTAATTTAAAATATATATATATATATATATTTTATGTTTGTGTGGGCTTAATCTACAAAATTTTAAATTTTTATTTTTATTTATTATTTATAGTTTCGGTTGTGACCATTTGACCTACACAATTTTTTTATATTTTTTTTTAGTTTATGCCCATATAACTCATGCTTACCCACGCTTTATTTTTTTATTTTTTAATAATGAAGGCTTAGTGAACACTATTTAGGGTTCCTAGCATCACCTTCCCTTTCTTTTGCAGCTAATTTTACTTTTTGATGTAGTGTCATTACTATCAGTTACATATAAATAATTTTATATAATTACACTCTTTCACATTTAAATTTAATTTTATAATAAGATATATAACTGACTATCTTTAACGTAAAAAAAATACTAGTAATTAATAATATGGTACCTTCTGATTAAAAAAGATATGATAAATTTTCTAAATACATCCAAATATGAAATACGGGACCATAAAAAGATGCTGGATAACATTTTATAGTTCTACGAAATAAAGATGGTCTTCGTGGCTCTTTTACCCTGAAAACTCCAATCTTATCTTTTATACAATCAAATTCTAATATTATTATTTTAATATTTTTTATATCATTACAAATGTATATATAGAAAGAGTGATGATATTTTGACATTATAATCCACTTTACATTTACAATAAAATACTAATATTTATAATAAAAAATTAAAAAATAAAATAAAAAATAATTAAAATATTAATATTTAATGAGATGTAAGGTGGAGAAATGTGAAAATATCATTTTTCATATACAAACTATTACTTTCCTTTTAACATATAATTGTTTGCCTTCTTTTAACGCTTGGAATCTGTGCGTAGGTTCAGTTTTTGCTATAAATGAAGATGCAGCAACACCGGATTAGAGTGAGAGCTGAGAAAAGAAGAAGAAAAAAAGATTAGAGTGACAGTGATAAACATTTGAGCGACAATGGCAGGAAATAAGAAGGTTGTGAGGCTCATGTCTAGCTGTTATCCGTTGGAAGTGAACACCAAAATGCCGAAATTGGAAGATGAAGATGGAACCACCGAGTTCACATACTCCCTCGGTAACACCCGCGTAACTATGAAGATAACCGAAGTGATTTCCTCCTCCGGTGGTGTAAAACAAGTCTACATCGACTTCTGCGAGAACAGTGGCAAGGGTTCTTTGGCTAAGCTGAACCTGCGACTCTCGGAAAACAAGAGGTACGGCATTTTATGCAATTTCATGAACACTTCATTCGAGGGGTCCTATAATTCGAAGAAGAATCATTACTACGCGCCACCTTTACCTGAGAGAGAAGTGCTTACTTACTATAGTCTTGAGAGTGGTTGCGGAGGGTGTTTCACTCTGGAGAAGAAGAAGAAGGACGAGTATGGTGTGGTGGTGACGGTGAAGGTCACGCACGATTTCATCGTCGGCGAAGAGACCATGCACGTGAAAGTGAAAATAGGGTATGCTGATGGTGGAGGAGAAAAAGGGCTGAAAGTTGAAGTGGATGGACCAGTGAAGCTTACGATGGAGTATGTGAAACATGTCGTTTCCAGATCGGAGAGGAAGATGTTGACTGCGATTGAGAAGGCAAGTACCGATGGAGACGGCGCCGTTGACTCCGGCCGCAAGAGAATACAAATGGACGCCCTAACAAAATTGGAAATAGAACCACACACTGTTGTCCCTTGTAATAAATATGCTGCGTACATTAAAGAGTAGGGAGGTGGAAATCTTTTATAAAATAATTAAACTTAAAGTATATTTCTAAATATATTTGAATTTTAAATTATTAAGTAAAAAAAATGTAATTTAAATATTATTATTTTGAGTCAAAATATAATCACTAAACATCTCAGGATTACTTTAAGTGAGTTTAAAGTTTTCAGCATGTGATCTTTGTATATGTAAATGGAATGGATTACCTGTATTCCTGATAACAAAAAAATACTTTAAGGGAGTGAATAATATCTTTGTTATATTTTGCATTTATAACTATTAAAGTATTATAGAATTCCACTGGTTATTTGTTATTTATAAAACATATTCTCAATCAAAAGAAAACAAATAATAGAAAAAGAGATCACTTCAATTCTAAAATTATTTTTTTTATAAAAAGTTTGATATAAAAAATATCACACCAACAAAGTAGTGTTGGGGTTAGGTTCTTACAACAAGTTTAAAATTAAAATGGAAAACTATGAACACAAGTACTTCAACATCTAACAACATATTTTAATAGTTCATCTCTCCGTTTCATTCATCCTCTCGATCACTATAGGAAGTCTTTTGTTTTTTTATAAGGTTTTTTTTTTTCACTTAAACCAATCCCTTCTTTATTTTAAACACAAATTCACTTATTTGCATTCAACATGAATATTATCTACGAATATGGATTCTGAATTCCTAAGTATTACTAATTATATCAATCCGTGGATTTTACTGTATTATCCATAGATATAGATCCACTCACAGATATAGATCCATGGATATTATCCCAAAGATAAAGATCCAAGGATATGGATTTATGTAGATAAATTTACGTACAAATCTATTTGCATGTAAATTTATTCATGGACCTATATGCATTACTAATACTAATAATATTTTTTTATTAATTTATTAATTTATTAATTACTAATAAATGTTATTTTTATCATTAATATTAATATTGTTAGTATTGTAATTAATGTTAACTAATATTTTAAATATCTTTATGTCATTATTGATATTGTTTTCAATGTTATGAATATTATTATTAGTGTTATTATTAATAATATTATTATTGGTATTGTTATAACTCTTGGAGAAATAGTCTTCCTCCCTTTACAAAATATCTCTCTTCCTTAAAAGATTTTGTCTCCATATCTATCTACAGTGAGAATAAGTATGATTATGGTGGAATAGAAAAGGAAAATGATTGTTTCACACTCATTGCTACTAAATATTAATATTTTAATTTTTTTAATTTTAAAAATTATTTTAACATTTTATATTTTTTCTATATTTTTATTAAAAACATTTTTTTAATTTTTTAATTTTTTTATTATAAATATTAATATTTTATTATAAGTATAAACTGGAAAGTAGGGTGTCAAAATATCATCACCCAATAAAAAAAGGTAAACATCCACAGAATTGAAACTTTTAAAAAAAATACATTCACTTTACAACCTATAATAATACCCTAAACCCTAAACTTTAATAATATAATAATATATATTAGAATTTTAAATTAAAAAGAAAATATTATTATGTTAAGTTATCAAATGTGTATTTTCTGTATAATGAATCAAAATATCACAACTAAAACATCTCTGAACCTTACTACCAGCTTTAATAATATAATAATACATATTAAAATTTTAAATTAAAAAATAAAATAAATACAATTAAAAGATTATGATTTGAAGTTGTCAGATGTGTATTTCTTGTATGATGAATGTCAAAATATAACAACTCAAACATTTCCGAGATGAGGTCTGATGAGTACTGAATAATGTCTTTTGATTACAAAAAGTTTATTAAAGATTCAATGTGTATACAAGGCTTATTTAGTGGTATTACTTTTTTACATTTTTAACTATTAAAGAATTTTTATAGAATTCTAAAAGTTATTTGCTATCTATTAAATATGTTCTAAATTAAAATAATAAAAAAATAATAGAAAGAGAGATCACTTCCATCCTAAAATTATTTTTCTTTGATTTTAAATTTGATATACAAAATATTGCACCTATTAAATATAACCAACAAAGTAGTAACGAAGCTAGGTTCTTACAAGAACAACAAAAATTAAAATGAAAAATTGAGAGCACAAATACTTCAACATCCAAGAACATATTTTAATAGTTCATCTCTTACAATTCCACAATTTCTTACAACCAGGGGCCTGCCAAAACCAATGTGACAACACCCTAAACCAAAAAGGGGTAGAATGAAAATCTGACTTGGTCCTGAGGGATCAGAACAGCTAGCTTTCTAGAACCAAAGATTAAACAATTCTACCTGCACCAGGGATCAGAACAGCTCTTATGCACAATAAGCCTCTTCTCCACTCATGGCATGCCAAAATTCCAATCAGTGTCACCATCCTATGCCTGCAGAAGCCTATTTGATCCCAGCAGAAAGTGAGATTTGAAGATACAGGAATAACTGTTTATTTAAACTGTTTATTTAAACTGTTTATTTAAACTGTTTATTTAAATGTGTAGTGGTTGATCATACTAAAGTTTTTTCCTGTCAATTTTTTTTTATCAGCAAAGAATTAAATAAATTAAAGGGGACACTTCAGGGGTGTCTCAATCCTTATACAGAACCAGCAACAACAAATCTAAACAACAATTACAACACGAGAATAAAAATCAAATCAAATAAAGATGTTGCATGCCTAATCTTTTCAACAAAGCTTGGGTTTATAGCAGAATATGTGATCCAGGGTCCATTTCCTCCACAAAGCGTCAAAAAGATTGGTCCCTGCAAAGCATAATTAGCTCACGTGAATAGCTCAACAAACAACTTTTACATTCCATCCTTCCCAGGCACCACCCACACCTGCTCAAGAGAACAAACAGTTGATCCTATCCTTTAAGACAACATCATATAAAAACTGCATTAACAGAGCCCGAACCGGGGTTCCAACAGTGCCAGTCACAACTTAGGTATTCTCGTTCATAACAGTGCCAGTCACAACAGTGCCAAGCATGCCCAATAGGGAACCCCACGTCACCAACGAGCCCAATTCAGTTATGACGTCTCTCTAGCAATAAACCACATGAAGACCCTGCTTGGTTTATTTTTAACGTGAGCAGACCTTCGTAAACCACCTCTTCTGCCAAGGATAATCAGCGTACACACAACATGCATTGTATTGGGTTTAAGATCCAATCAGAGAAAGCATAGGAAAATGACCCTGCCCTATGTTTCAGCCACAGCCAGGACATAAGTTGAGCTGCTTGAAAGGCTTCCTCATGGTCAGGGATCCCTTGTCTGAAGATCACCTTGTTCCTATGCTCCCATATACAACGTAGAATGGCCACCCACACTCCCTTCCAGACCTGGTTCTGCTTTTCGGACAAGTTAGAGAGATGAAAATTCAGAAAATGGTTGCATATATCCTTATTGAATGCACCCAGAACACCTATCCATATAGAGCATGACGTCCAGACACAATAAGCAAAGGTGCAATCCAGGAACAAATGCTGGACAGTTTCTACTGACTGGTTACATAACACGCACAAAGGAGAATTCACCGTAATCCCTCGTACCATGAGATTCTGACAAGTTGGGATTCTGTCCAGGAGGATTCTCCAAGCTGTTACAAGAGCTTTTGGGAAAGCTTTGGTCTTCCATAACGTCCTAAAAACGTCATTACTTGGTCTGGTTCCTTGGTTAGCTAAAAGGCCATATGCTGATTTTACTGAAAACAAACCTTTTGGATCGCCATTCCAAGATATAAAATCCTTAGCATCCTTGTGCATAACACCCCTAGATAAAACTTCGGATAATTCATCCTCTAAAATGGATTCCCAATGGAATCTTTCCCTTCTCCAATTTAAGTTCCAATGCCACCCATGACTGTCCCAGAATCCAGTCTCACCCACCTTCATCCCTTGATTGAGAGAGATAGAGAATAATCTAGGATATAACTCCTTGAGACTTTTGTTGTTAACCCACGGATCCTCCCAAAAGCGCACCAAGTCCCCGGATCTGACATTCCATGTAACAACTTGTTGGAACCAGCCTTCCCCATTACCCTCCCTACATATTTTTTCTAAATCTCTCCACCACCAAGAATGGTAGCAAGGTCGTGCCTGGTCATTACCAGATATCGCTGAGTATTTGGACTCCAGAATATCTTTCCATTTCCTTTTCTCGTCACTCATCAACCTCCACTTCCATTTCGCCATTAAAGCATAGTTAAACTTCCTGACATCCTTGATTCCAAGACCACCTTCTTCAGGGGGTTTACAAATATTCCCCCAACTTACCCACGGTATAGATCTATTATCTCTGCCCCACGCCCATAAAAAACTTCTTTGGATATTCCTGATTCTCTCACAAATCGAGACCGGGGCTTTAAAGAAGGATAGGTAGAAGAGTGGAATAGAAGTGAAGACTAATTTTATTAAGCAAATTCTGCCTGCCATGGATAGACACCTCCCTTTCCATGTACTAAGTCTGGCACTGACTTTATTGACCACCGGTTTCCAGAATTGTACCTTCCTTGGATTACCTCCTACTTCTAACCCCAAGTACTTGAACAGTATCCTCATTGTGTTGCAATTGAGAGTTTTGGCATAGGTTTCCAGAGTAAACCTATCAACATTTATCCCAGCCAATTTTGATTTGTGGAAGTTGATTTTCAAACCAAAAACTAGTTTGAAGCATCTAAGAATCGTCTTTATAGTGAATACATTACGGAAAGAATCCTCACACAAAAAGAAAGTGTCATCTGCAAATTGAAGCATGCTACACGTAATTTCCTTCCTTCCCACCTTCACACCTGTTAGCATATTTTGCTTAGACGCTTGTCTCACTAGACTGGCTAAACCTTCAGCAACCACAAGGAACAAGAAAGGCGCCATAGGATCACCCTGCCTTAATCCTCTTGACGGTTTGAATTCCTCTGTTGGGCTTCCATTAACAAGAACTGAGATGGAGGACGATTCTAAGCATCCTCTAACCCACCTCACCCATTTGCTATGGAAGCCTAGCCTCTGCAACATATCAAATAAGAAGTCCCACCTTACCGAATCGTAAGCCTTCTCGTAGTCCACCTTGAAGCAGAGAGCATTCCTTCAATTCCTCCTAACCTCCTCCACCATCTCGTTTGCCACGAGCACGCTGTCTAGCAGTCCTCTATTCCTCAAAAAGGCCGATTGGTTTTCATCGATAATCAAATGAAGAACATCCTTCATACGGCTAGCTAAAACCTTAGTAACGATCTTATAGAACATACCTACAAGGGATATAAGCCTGAATTGATCCAGTGAAAGAGGGTCACACACTTTAGGTACCAAAGCAATGAAGGAAGCATTACAGCCTTTTGGAATAACCTCAGTCTCTTGGAATGAATTTACAGCTTCCATAACATCAGATTTAAGGACATCCCAGCAATTCCTAATGAACGTGAAGTTGAAACCATCCGGCCCTGGACTCTTTGAACCTTCACACTGCCATACAGTTTCTTTCACTTCTTCCTCTGTAAAACTCGAAACCATGCTTAAGCTGATATCATGAGGAAGGGATTTGAACTCCACAAAGCCCAAATTTACATCGAAGTCTCGTGTAGCCGTAAACCGCTTTTCAAACAAAGCCTTAGCTTTCCTTCGAACTACTTTCGGTTCCTCACACCATTGCCCCCCAACCTGCACACCTTTGACTTCGTTTTTGAGTCTTCTCCACCTAATGGCCGTATGATAAAATTTGGAATTCATGTCCCCAAACTTATACCATTTTGTTCTTGCTTTTTGTCTTGCAAGAGAGTCCAGCTTATTATCAATCATTCTCAATTGGCTGAGTAATTCCATTCTTCTAATCCGATCGCTCTCCTCTAAAACATCATTATCATCCTTAACGTCAAGGATCTCAATATCCTTCAAGATTTGCTTTTGATTTGTCTGCAGACACCCAAACACATTCTTATTCCACACTTTAAGGTCTGCCTTCAAGTATTTTAATTTTTCCTTAAGGCTAGAAATGTTGTTTCCCTGTCCATTATACGACCCCCATTTCTCCTTCACAAACGCCTTGAACCCTGGCTCCATGAACCAAGCATCTATGGAACGGAATGGTTTAGGACCCCAATCTTTGGCCCAAGATTTTGCCACAATAGCACAGTGGTCAGACACAATTCTTTGTTGCATATATTGTTTATAGAAAGGCCAAGTCTGATTCCATTCTTCAGAGACCAAGACTCTATCCAACCTGCTTTTAGCGGTTCCATTTGGTTTGAACCATGTATACTTTTTTCCCACACTTGGAATGTCCACCATACTGTTTGCGTCGATAAAACAGTTAAATCCTCTTATTTCCTTCCTCTGACTTGACCCAACTGTGATTCCTTTCCTCTCATCCTCCCTTCTTACAGCATTAAAGTCTCCACAAAAACATCCAGCCATGTTCTGATAACTCCTCTTCAGTGAAGTTAAAGCTTCCCATAAAGTGATTTTTGCACTGTAGTTGCAGGCCGCATAGATATTAACCACAAAGCACATACAACTAGATTTGATATGTTGACCACCGCAATGAAACCTATCCCGACAACGTGCGAATCATAGCAGAATTTATCTTTATGCCACATTGATAACATGCTCCCTGCACCATTATCACCTTCAGAATGCACCCAACCTATGTTACTATCCCCCCAAAGAGAGAAACAGCGATTATCAGTAAAAGACACAGATTTTGTCTCCTGCAAACACACAAATTATGCGCCCTCCTTGGCTATGCAGTGTTTCAAATAATTAGCCTTAGTGCCCCCCCCCCCCCCCACCCCCCTTTTTTAAAATTTAGTTTATTTATAATTTGGGGGGGCTATTACCCCCCCCACCATTTTTTTTTACTTTCTTTTCCCTTTCTCCCCTATTTTCCCATTAAATTCAAATTT
>Ga0123342_1009875_pt1 | contig 11186 bp, 8 predicted proteins | sample Turbeawhitnodule_FD_89960 | JGI IMG/M metagenome (GOLD analysis project Ga0123342, IMG submission 89960) | Root nodule microbial communities of legume samples collected from Mexico - Turtle bean Mexico white nodule | ecosystem: Host-associated > Plants > Roots > Nodule | place: Mexico: Nepantla... | reverse complement strand
TTGGTTGCCTGAGGCTGATCCGGCGAAGCGGCCCAAGCCGACGATGCGACGGTCAACATTGCCCCGCCGAGCGCCGAGTTGATCAAGAAATCACGGCGCGCGACGCCCGGATGCTCGTTGGTATTGAAACCCGCGTTTTGCTTGTTTTTGTCCATAAGTCGTCTCCTGAATTTAGCGGCAGCGCCGTCTTTTCATCGAAGGAGGGACGAGCCGTGCCAGGCCAGCTTGCACTGATCACCTCGCCGGCATAGTGATTTTGCGCCCGTCCTCGTGACGTGAGATAAGCAGCGCAGCACCAGCGATTAGGCCCCATTTTCTGCATGGGGTTAGAAATGGGATTGATAAATGCCAGCTAGCGCTGAGTGGCGCTTTGGAGCTCCTGACATGCCTGAGGCTGTCGTCACATCAGCAAGTGTAGCGCAAATCAGTCGCTACGGTCCCCTGTAGCGGAGTGCCTCCGCCAGGAGGGAGAAGGCCGGGGTGTGTTGTCGCCGGCTTGGATAATAGAGGTGATAGCCTGGGAATGGCGGGCACCAGTCTTCCAAAACTCGGACCAGGCGCCCCTCGGCCACATGATGGGAAACCTGACTTTCAAAGACATAAACCAGCCCCAGTCCGTCGAGGGCCGCGTTCTCCAGCATCTCGTTGTCATTGAGAATGAGCGATCCGCTGACGCGCGCCTCCAGCTCAACGCCGTCACGCTCGAACTCCCAGGCATAGAGCCCACCTCCCCTGCTCTGCCGATAGCTAACGCAAGCGTGGCTGTTCAGGTCACGTGGCGTTTCAGGGCGCTTGCGGTTGGCAAAGTAAGAGGGTGATCCGACGACCGCCATTCGAACATCCGGGCTCACCCGCACTGCTACCATGTCCTTCTCGACCTGTTCGCCGAGGCGTATGCCAGCGTCAAATCGGCCAGCGACGATATCGGTGAGCCCTTCGTCGACATTGATCTCACTGACGATGTCCGGATACTCAGGCGCGAGCTTCAGCAGCGCGGGCCAGAGCACCATTCGTGCGGCATGCCGAAAGGTGGTGATGCGAATCGTGCCTGCGGGTTTATCGCGAAGGGCAGTGAGCGCGGCGATTTCACTGTCGATATGATCAAACGCAGGGCGTAAATTGTGAAATAGCCGCTCTCCCGCCTCTGTCGTCGACAGACTACGCGTCGTCCGTGAAATCAAACGCACATCCAGACGTCGCTCGAGCATCCGAACAGCATAGCTTAATGCGGACTGAGAAAGGCCAAGCTTCGCGGCCGCGCGAGTGAAACTTCCCTCCTCCACAACGGTGATGAATGCCGCCAGCTCACTGAAATCACCTTTTCTCATTCATAAATCCCATTTCTAAGTTTATGCGGATTATAGCGTCTAATCAGCATGCCTGTCCTCCATTATTTATTTGCTCGACATCACCCACCGTTAGGGCGGCAAGAGGACAACAAGAAAATGAGCAAGACACAGCCGCAACTCTTCGAAGAGTTCACCTTCTCCAAGGGGATCGGCCTTCGCAACCGTATTGTCATGGCACCCATGACGACGTGGTCCGGCAACGAGGACGGTACGGTCTCGGATGAAGAAGTCGCCTACTATCACCGCAGAGCAAAAGGTGTCGGCCTGGTGATGACCGGCTGTACCCACGTCCTGCCAAACGGCATCGGTTTTGCGGGCGAGTTCGCATCCTACGACGATAGGTTCACGCCGAGCTTGCGCCGCCTGGCCGAGGCGGCCAAGAGCGGCGGTGCGCCTGCTATCCTCCAGATCTTCCATGCAGGCAACAAAGCCCTGCCCGAACTGGTCCCAGGGGGCGAGATCGTCAGCGCGAGCGCCCTGAAGGCTGCGCCGGGTGCATTCAATAACGGTGACATCACAGCGCGAGCTGTAAGCCACGATGAGATCCTCGACATCATCGTGGCTTTCGGCAAGGCCACGCGGCGTGCAATCGAGGCAGGCTTCGACGGCGTCGAATTGCACGGAGCGCACGGGTTTCTCATTCAGAACTTCTTCTCGCCGCTATTCAACAAGCGGGACGACGAATGGGGCGGCTCATTGGGGAATCGCATGCGCTTCCCACTCGCGGTCGTCCAAGAGGTGAAGCGGATCATCGACCTGCATGCACGGCGGCCGTTCTTGCTGGGTTATCGGATTTCACCTGAAGAATCAGATGAAGGCGGTATTCGGATCAGTGACACCTACGAACTTATCGATCGTCTCGTCTTGGCCGGGGTGGACTACACGCACGTGTCGCTATCGAGCGTGCTTCATGCCAAACCCATTGGCGATGCCGACGGCAGTTCCATCGCTGAACTCATCGTCGCGCACGTTGCCGGCCGTATACCCGTCATCGCCGCAGGCCAAATCAGAAAACCCGAACAGGCCCAGAGCGCCCTGGGATTTGGTCTTTCCCTAGTCGCCGTCGGTCAGGGGCTGGTGATGAATCCGGAATGGGTAGAACTCGCGCAGAGCGAAAGAAGCCATGAAATCGACATAGCGCTACGCCCGCCCGTGGTTTCGCAGATCATGCTTCCAGCCAAACTCTGGGACGTCATTCGTGCCACGGCGGGCTGGTTCGAAATACGAACTTAGCCTTGCGAAGCGAGGCGAATAGGATGGAAAATATCGCACGCTGGCTGGCGAATGACGCGCCTCATAAAAGCGTCGAGAAATTATTTGCCGCATTCTGCCAACAGATCGTTCGGTCTGGCATACCAGTTGGGCGCGCCTCTCTGGGGCTCGAGGTGCTCCATCCGGAGGTGAGTGGATGGCAGTACATCTGGACCGATGAGGAACAGTCGGTCCACGTGTCCGACCGGGCCACGACCTCGACGTCCCACACCTATCTCAATAGCCCGACACGGCTTGTCGATGAAATCGGGAAGTCCTTCCGACGCCTGCTTGATGCGCCATGCGCCGACTTACCGCTTCTCGAGGAGCTTCGCCTGAAGGGCATGATCGACTACGTCATGTACCAGTTGCCCTTCCTTGATCAGTCCCGCACCGCCGTGATTTCCTTCGCAACAGACAGATCGACAGGCTATGATCTGGCATCTCTGAATTGGCTTCAACTCGCCGCAAATCTCCTCAGCCCATATCTGGAACGCCACGTCCTGCACCGCATCGCCGTTGATCTCCTCGACACCCACGTCGGTCCCAATACAGGGCAACTCATCATTGAGGGGCGGGTAGATCGCGGCGCCATAGAACTGATTGAGGCAGCCATCTGGTTTGCCGATATGCGCGGCTTCACGCTCCTTTCCGAAGAATCACCTATTCCCGAGGTTCTTGCCCAGTTGAACGCGTGGTTCGGCATAATCGGTGAGGTCGTCGAAGCACATGGTGGCGAGATTCTCAAGTTCATGGGCGATTCGGTGCTGGCGATATTTCCGACGTCGGCCGGGCGAGACCGTGCCGCGGCGTGTCGACAGGCCCTATCGGCGGCACAAGAGTTCTGCCGGCGAAACGATGCCGAAAATGCTCGCCGAATATCTTCCGGCATGCCGCCGGTCGCCCATGGGCTAGCCCTGCATGTCGGAGAAGTCGCTTACGGCAATATCGGCGCGTCGCGCCGGCTGGATTTCACCGTGATTGGCCCTGCGGTGAATAAAGCCAGCCGGCTCCTGCAACTGGCCAAGCGGCTGAATAGACAAGTCCTCGTTTCATCTGCAGTTGCGAAAGAGGTTGATCAACCCCTACTCGATCTTGGGCGTTACCGCTTGCGGGATATCAAGCAAAGACAGCGGGTATTCACCTTGCTTCAGTAGGGCGGCGTCCGGCTCCGTTACTTCGCGGCAATCAGTCCAAGGCCAAACTGGGCGGGGGCGAAATCGGATAATCGCGAAGCAGCCTACTGGACCAAGGCCCATCTCAAACCCTGTCCCCTGCCCCAATGGCACCATGCACGTGGTACCACAACCTTCCTGCTTCTGTGGCATAGTAAAGATTATTCTGCCCGTGCCGCACCGTGATCGAGCGTGACTGAACGTGATGCACAACCATCCCTCGGGCGATCCGAGCCGTCGCGGCTGACATCGACATGACAAAGATGATTGTCGACACTGCAAAGCCGCTCGGCATCACGGTCCACGATCACATCATCATCGGCAAGGACGGCCACGCGAGCCTCGAGGGCTGCAGCTGATATAGGGGGCTGAATCCGCTTCAGGTGTCCGTCAGGTTTGGGTGGCAGAGCGACAATGCTGCAACCATCCTGCTTCGAGACCTTCATGACTACGACGATCGCTTCTCGCCAATTTCCTCGCTCCAGGAAAGCAGCGTTGTCCTTTATTGCCATGCTCTTTCTCATCGTTGGCAGCTATGCTCTCTATTTGAAAGCCACGAACAACTTCCACACCGTCGTCGCCGGCGAAGTCTACCGTTCGTCGCAACCATCCCCGCAAGCTATTACCGACTTCTCGAAGCGTTACGGGATAAGGACGATCATCAATCTGCGCGGCGGGACCAACAGCCAAGCATGGAACGCCGAAGTCGAACAAGCGAAGATACTTGGTATCGAACACATCGATTTCCCGATGTCGGCTTACAAGGAGCTTTCTCCGGAGCGAGCGGAGGAATTGATCCAAGTCATGAAGGACGCTCCAAAACCGCTGTTGATCCACTGCCTCTCAGGCGCAGATCGAACCGGGCTCGCATCCGCTCTTTATCTGGCGGCGATCAGAAAGACGAACGAGAAGGTGGCGGAAGGGCAGATGTCCATCTTCTACGGTCATATCGCGCTGCCGATCAGCCGAGCCTTCGCCATGGACCGCACCTTCGAGAAGCTGGAACCCCTACTTGGCTTCAGTGAATCCTGATATCCGCACATAAAATATTCTGCAACATTGACCTGCTACCCGTGGACGCGCGAAATATTGCGTCGCAAAAATGATTCCAGCTTACCAATCGGGGCCAGCTTAATGTTCCAGTACGATCTCGTTGTTGTGGGTAGTGGTCCCGCAGGCCGCCGCGGCGCAATCCAGGCCGCCAAGCTTGGCAAGAAAGTTCTGGTCATCGAACAGGGCAAGCGCGTCGGCGGCGTTTCGGTGCACACGGGCACCATCCCCTCGAAGACACTGCGCGAAACGGCGCTCAATCTCTCCGGCTGGCGCGAGCGCGGTTTCTACGGCCGATCCTATCGCGTGAAGGAAGAGATCAGCGCCGATGACCTTCGGCGGCGCCTACTGATCACCCTTGATCACGAAGTCGAGGTGCTGGAGCACCAGTTCGCCCGAAACCGGGTACAGCACATCAGAGGCAAGGCAAGCTTTGTCGACCCGTCGACGCTCGAAGTCGTCAAGGACGACGGCGAAGTCCTCAAGGTCACAGGGGCCAGCATTCTGCTCGCCGTCGGCACGAAGCCGTTCCGCCCCGATTACATCCCATTCGACAACAAGACGGTACTCGACAGTGACGAACTGCTCGATATCGAAGAACTGCCACGCTCGATGGCCGTGATCGGCGCGGGCGTCATTGGCATCGAGTATGCGACGATCTTCAGCGCACTGGATACCGCAGTGACCGTCATCGATCCCAAACCGACGATGCTCGATTTCATCGACCGGGAAATCATCGAAGACTTCACCTATCAGCTGCGCGATCGCAACATGAAGGTCCTGCTCGGCACCAAGGCCGACGAGGTGACGCGCCTAGACAACGGCAAGGTTGAACTGACGCTCGACAATGGTCGCCACCTGGTGACCGACATGGTTCTATTTGCCGCCGGCCGCATGGGCGCGACCGACACGCTCAATCTGGAAGCGGCCGGGCTCGAAGCCGATAGCCGCGGCCGCCTCAAGGTCAATCCGGAGACTTTCCAGACCTCTGTGCCGAATATCTATGCCGCCGGCGACGTCGTCGGTTTTCCGAGCCTCGCGTCCACCTCGATGGAACAGGGCCGCATTGCAGCCCGTGTCGCTATCGGCGCGGTCGCGAAGGAGCCACCGAAGTACTTCCCCTACGGTATCTATGCCGTGCCGGAGATCTCCACCTGCGGCCTGACCGAGGAAGAGATGAAGGAGCGCGGCATTCCCTATGAATGCGGCATCGCGCGCTTCCGCGAGACCTCGCGTGGACATATCATGGGCCTCGATACCGGGCTTCTGAAGCTCATCTTTTCACTGAAGACGCGCCGGCTGCTTGGCGTGCACATTGTCGGCGAAGGGGCAACCGAGTTGGTTCACATCGGCCAGGCCGTGCTAAACCTCAAGGGAACGGTCGAGTACTTCGTCGAAAACACGTTCAATTATCCGACGCTCGCGGAAGCCTACAAAATCGCCGGTCTTGATGCGTGGAACCGGATGGGCGACATCAAGTCGGAGCTTTGATCGCCTAGCCAGACCTCAGGCTTTGACAATTTACTAAACGAAAACAGAAACCTGAGATCCGGCCAAAATCCGTTCGATCTGACTTATTTGTGTCGAATAGCACCGGTAAAACCTTCGCTTGTATAATCCACCGCGTCTGGTAGCGTCCATTTTCGGGGATTCCTCTTACCAGCGAGTGACCGTGCAAGATCTGTCCAAGACCGCCGAACGGAGTTTCCAGCTCATCCTCATCAAGCCGTCGCACTACGACGATGACGGCTATGTGATCCGGTGGTGGCGGGCGATGATCCCGTCCAACTCCTTGGCTGCGATCTACGGAATCGCGTCCGATTGCGCTGAGCGCAAGGTCCTCGGTCCCAATGTCGAAATCGACATTACGGTCATCGACGAGACGAACACGCGGGTCAACATCCCGGCCCTGCTCGAACGACTTGCGCAGCACGACAATTTCGGGATGGTCGCCTTGGTTGGCGTTCAGTCGAACCAGTATCCGCGGGCACTGGATATCGCGCGCGCCTTCCGCAAGGCTGGTGTTCCGGTTTCGATGGGCGGCTTTCACGTGTCAGGGTGCCTCGCCATGCTCGACGGCAAGGCGGTTGGCCTCGAAGCATGTCGTGAGATGGGTATCTCGATGTTTGCCGGCGAGGCCGAAGGCCGGTTGGACCGCGTCCTGCAGGATGCCGCCAGCGGCAAGCTTGAGCCGCTCTACAATTTCATGAACGACCTGCCGAGCATCGAAGGTGCGGCCGTCCCGTTCCTGCCGAAAGCCAATGTGGCCCAGACGCTTGGCCTCAGCACGAGCTTCGACGCTGGCCGCGGCTGCCCTTATCAATGCTCCTTCTGCACCATCATCAACGTCCAGGGGCGCAAGTCGCGATTCCGATCGGCCGATGATGTCGAAAAACTGGTGCGGATGAACTGGGCGCAAGGCATCCATAAGTTCTTCATCACCGACGACAACTTCGCTCGCAACAGGGATTGGGAGGCGATTTTCGATCGATTGATCGAACTCAGGGAGAAGGACGGAATTCCACTTGGATTAATGATCCAGGTCGATACGCTCTGCCACAAGATCCCGAACTTCATCGAAAAATCAAAGCGCGCCGGCGTCACACGCGTCTTCATCGGGCTTGAGAATGTAAACCCCGACAATCTGACGGCGGCCAAAAAGAACCAGAACAAGATCACCGAATACCGGAAGATGCTGCTTGCCTGGAAAGCCCAAGGCATCATGACGCTTGCCGGCTACATTCTCGGCTTTCCTGCGGACACGCCAGAGACGATCCGGCGCGACATCGCCATCATCCAGCACGAATTGCCTTTGGACGTCATCGAGTTCTTCGTGCTGACGCCGCTTCCAGGCTCGGAAGATCACCAGACATTGTGGAAGAAAGGCGTGGAGATGGACGCCGATCTCAACATCTACGACGTCGAGCATGTCCGCACCGCGCATCCGAAGATGAGCAAGCAGGAATGGGAAAGCATCTATCAGGAGGCATGGTCGCTCTACTATTCGCCAGCGCATATGAAGACACTGCTGCGCCGGGCTGTTGCGACGGGCGTGCCGCTCGCCAGCCTCGTCAAGATGCTCGTGTCGTTCGCGACGACGGTGCCGCTGGAGAACGTTCATCCACTCCAGAGCGGCCTGTTGAGGCTTAAGCACCCCTCCGAACGCCGCCCGGATCTTCCCAAGGAAAGCGCCGTGACGTTCTGGCCGCGTTTCATCTGGGAAACCATCAGCAAACACCTTTCATTGGGCGCCACCATTGCCAGCCTCGCAACGAGCGCCTTCTTCATCGCACGCGACAAGAAAACGAAAAACTACATGGATCAGGCGCTGACACCGGTCGGTGACCACGAGGATGAAACGCTCGAACTCTTCACCAAGACGGCGGGGGGACTAGCCGCGGTCTCTCACATCCACAAGGTTGCGGAACTGACCCACGCACACAAGGTTCGGCCCGCCGTCTGACCAGAAGCACGGCGTTTGATAAGGTAATCGGCAGCTATCTCTGGGCCGCCGAGATCGTCGCGATGTTTAATAGTGATGCGGCTTGAAGCGTGTCGATGAACTCCACGCATTCAATCACCTTGCCGTTGTCGAAGGTCATCTTGTCCATGACCTCTGTGTCGAAGTGCGTTGTGCCGTGACGCATCTGGCCGCTGCGATGCACATGTGCCACGTCGCCCTCAACATGAATGTCGACAATCTCAAGAGCTTTCATCTCCCAGGTGTCGATGAAGTGCCGCATCGTCGCGCGAAGCGCCGCGCTGCCAACAACCGGGTCGGTAAGCGGCGCCAAGTGGCGGCTCCCAGCGATGCGGAAGACGCAGCTGTCACCGAGAAATGACATGAGCCGCTCAAGGTCGCCCTCAGCCCTCGCCTTGAAAATCTGCCTTACGATTCCTTTCAACTCAGCGCCTGATGTCATCGCAAACCCTCCCCGACAGGCACCGCCCAGATTGCATCAGATCAATCTAAAATTCAACTGATGGTGCGCAATAGGCGTTGCTGCCCGTGCGGAACGGTAACACGGCCCTAGAAACAAAAAAGCCCCGCACAAGGCGCGGGGCTTCTGTAAATTGAACGGGCCGAAGATTACTCGGCGCTGTCCTCGGAAGCCTTCTTCTTCGGAGCAGCCTTCTTCTTCGGAGCAGCGGCTTCTTCGCCTTCAGCGGCTTCTGCCTTGGCAGCAGCCTTCTTCTTCGGAGCGGACTTCTTGGTTTCCTTCTCGGAACCTTCGCCTTCTTCGTCGGCGAGCAGCTCTTCCTTGGTCACCTTCTTATCCGTAACGTCGATCTCGGTCAGCAGATGGTCGATGACCTTCTCTTCGAAGATCGGAGCACGGATCGAGGCGGCTGCACCCGGCTGGCTGCGGAAGAAGTCGAGGATCTGCTTTTCCTGGCCCGGATACTGACGCAGCTGCTCGTAGATAGCGCGCTGCATTTCGTCTTCGCTCACCTCAACACCGGCCTTTTCGCCGATTTCCGAGAGAACGAGGCCAAGGCGAACGCGACGCTCAGCAAGCTTCTTGTACTCTTCGCGGGCCTGCTCTTCCGTCGTGTCTTCGTCTTCGAAGGTCTTGCCGGACTGGGCGAGGTCGTTGGCGACCTGGTTCCAGATGCCGTTGTACTCGGCGTCGACGAGCGAAGCCGGGGTCTCGAACCTGTACATTTCGTCGAGCTGATCGAGGATCTGGCGCTTGACCTTCTGACGGGTCATCGAGCCGTACTGCGACTCGATCTGGCCGCGGACGATTTCCTTCAGGCGGTCAGCCGATTCGAGGCCGAGCTTCTTTGCCAGCTCGTCGTTGATCTCAACATCGGCCGGAGCAGCAACGTCCTTGACGGTGACGTCGAAGGTGGCTTCCTGGCCGGCCAGGTTCTTGGCCGGGTAGTCGGCGGGGAACGTGACGGTGATGGTCTTTTCATCACCGGCCTTGGCGCCGACCAACTGGTCTTCAAAGCCAGGGATGAAGCGGCCGGAGCCGAGAACGAGTTCTGCGCCCTGGTCGGTACCGCCATCGAAGGCAACGCCGTCGACCTTGCCGTCGTAGTCCATCGTTATGCGGTCGCCGTTGGCAGCCTTGCCCTTCTTGGTTTCGTAGGAACGGGCGCTTTCAGCGACCTTCAGAACCTGTTCGTTGACTTCCTCTTCGGAAATGTCGACGACTTCGCGCGTGATCTTGATGCCCTTGTTGGACTTCAGCTCGATAGGCGGAGAACTTCGTAGGAAAGCGTGAACTCGAAGTCCTTCTGAGCGGCAAGGATCTGGTCTGCCTCGTCCTTGTCTTCCGTCATCGCGATTTCCGGCTGCGTCGCGGACTTTTCGCCGCGCTCTGCGAGGATAGCGGTCGGCTGCTCGCGGACGATCTCGTTGACGAGGTCGGCCATGATGGACTTGCCGTAAACCTTCTTGAGGTGAGCGGCCGGAACCTTGCCCGGACGGAAGCCGTTGATGCGGATCTTGTCCTTCACGTCGGCAAGACGCTCATTCATCTTGACTTCCATGTCCTTGGCCGGGATTACGACCTTGATTTCGCGCTTCAGCCCTTCAGCGAGCGTTTCGATAACCTGCATGTCTTCCTACCTTCATTTCGTGGCGGCCGTGCCCAGACGCCGTTCGTTTCGATGAGCACGACGCCGGAAAATTGCCGGGCGTGGCTTGTTCTCAATTCTTATTCATTCCACCCGAGGCGGAACGGCGCTTTGCTGCCGGGTAATCGAGGGACACCTGTTGCCGGTCCCCCCGCCTGCAAGCCAGCTTTGGTGCGGGTAGAGAGACTTGAACTCCCACGCCTTGCGGCACCAGAACCTAAATCTGGCGTGTCTACCAATTTCACCATACCCGCGTTCTCAAAAACCGCATGCATATGCCTGCACATGAGGCCTTCCGGAGCGCGGCGTCTCTATATCACCCGATTTGGTAGAGGCAAAGGAAAAATGAAGGGCAAATGACAGTGATTTTGCCCGCACTCGCAGGCTTCCACACCCATTTGGCCTCAACTCAATAAAGAGGCTCGTCGTAAGCGGGCTTACCGTCGACGAGGAGGCTGCGTATCTGCGGCGTCCCATCCGAAGCGACGCGAATGGCGATGGAGACGTCACCGCCCTGGCGAGCCTTCTCCAGCGCCGTCCCCTGCCCTTCAGGAACGTAGTAGCGTTCGATGCCGTATTCGACGCGGATATGGTCGGCGGAATTGGGACCATAACTATAGAAGGGTCTACTGTGCAGAACCACAGTACCCGGCTGCTGCGGCAGATGTTCGAACGATGATTCGACAATGCCCCAGAATCCGCCATCTCCGGCCTTCAACCGCACCCAAAGGCTCCTCTTGCCCTGATCCTGCGGCACACCACCAATGATCGA
>Ga0123342_1009874_pt1 | contig 11187 bp, 5 predicted proteins | sample Turbeawhitnodule_FD_89960 | JGI IMG/M metagenome (GOLD analysis project Ga0123342, IMG submission 89960) | Root nodule microbial communities of legume samples collected from Mexico - Turtle bean Mexico white nodule | ecosystem: Host-associated > Plants > Roots > Nodule | place: Mexico: Nepantla... | reverse complement strand
CCACCAAAGAAGTGACCTTGAACCCTTCAAGAAACACACTTCCTTTGGCACAGCACACACCAAGAATGTTGATCTTGACAACCTCAAGAGCACACAACACTCCTTGGCTTACAACACTAGAAAATACAAAGTATTCAGAACGAATTACACTTGTTTACAGAATGAACTGAAATCAATACAGATGTAATCCTATTTCACTCTCTCTTGAGAAAACCAAAGCTGAAAAGTGAATGTTCAAATCTTGAAAGCAATCTCTCACAACTGAAAAACTCAAATATGTTTTTCTTGTTTTTTATAAAACATAAACGAACTATTTATAGCTTTCAAAGATTGGTCAAAGCATTTAATACAGGAGTGTATTCAGTTGAAAATCATTTAAAGCACACTCAACTAACAAAACGGAATTTTGTTAGGATTTTCAAACAAACAATCGATTGAAAGCACAAAACAATCGATTGTTTTGGTCAACCAACCAAAACAGTTTTCAACCTTTTCAAAAACACCTAAGAGTAAAACAATCGGTTGTTTCGACAAAATAACATGTTGTTTTTCACTTAGTTTGAAAAAAAATTTAATCTTAAGAGATTTAAAAACACTTTAGTTTTAGATTCAACAAAGAGTGGATTACACAGATAAACTACCCAGATCTTATCCTAAACACAGCAGCAATTTCAGCCTTGCATCAAACACATGGATTTGGATTCTTCAAAGCCTTTGATCACTCTTGATTCAACAATTCGTATTTTAAAGAGTACTATATTACAGTTGATTCGGTACACTTGCCGAGAAAAATCAACATACACTGACCTTATGCTCGAGTGTAAATGAAGAATCTTAAAAGAAAATTTCATTTCTTTGTCAGACCGACATGTTTTTGGACCTATACGGTATATTGGCCCCCTAGGTCCGATAATGTGTAACCTGCAAAGGGTTTAGAATGCTAGAGATGACATGTTGTTAGGCGATGTGAAGCGTTGCGTGATCATAATTGCTGATGATGAAGTGATCTTACGGATGGGGATGATCATGACGATTCACCTTCTCTTTCTTCAAAGCCTACAGTAGTGTGCCTCGTGGCTTCTACACCACACTTCATCATTATGGCACAAATCAAGGTCACGGTGATGATTTGGTTAACCTCCACTTGTCTCTGATCACAAATCGGTACTCAGTGGGGAACTTTCAGGCTGGCAGTAACACTCCCGAGTGGTCCTTTAGTTCACATGTATGGTTACAATATCCCTAAACTCGGGCGGGAACTTCATGGCGAGGTGGGGGATTAATATTATCGCCTCTAACTTGTTCAGCGACGATCTTCAAAGGAGGACATTGTAGGACGTATCATCATCCACAATGATATACATGATCTTTATGATTTTATATATTTGGCTTCCCTCGCCAAAATTCATATACAGGTCAATATACCATAACGTATCCACGCGTTCTCCAAAGAAACTAACTATGTGTTTGTCATAAGGGGTTATGGATTTTCGAGACAACCTTAACTATAAGAACGTTTTCTAGTACAAGATATCCCTGGTCCACTAGCATTTTCATCATGACAAAGTTAGCCATTTTTAGGGCTGGCAATGCGGGCTGACCCGCCTCACATAAGCCCGCCCTATGTTTGGCTCACAAATTGTGGGTTGGGTTGGTCCGCCCCGCGCAACGAGTACATGCTCATTTCATTGACCCGTCCCACATAAGAAGTAACTCGCGAGCTTGCGGGACAGCCCGCATAAGAAATTTTTTTTTTTTCAAAATTAAAATTTCATTAATTATAAAAAAACTTATTTCTACTACTAAAAAATTAAAATTTTATCCCTGTTTCAATTCATTCAATTAAGATAAAAATATAAATTCAAGTATGAGGGTTATTAGAAGGCTTGATTAAAAATAATTAAAGTTTTGTTTTGCATTTATTTTTCCTATATATGTATGTAAATGTATAAGAATATCTTATCAGAATTTTGCTACAAAATATTTTAATGAATATGACTAATTTTTTAACCATCTTATTGAAATATATTCTTTATATTATTTTTTATTAACAAATTTTAAATATAAGACTTTACTTAAAAATAAATCCACTGTCACTCTTCATACTAATTTCATGGCTCAACTAAAGTCTTAGTCCTAGGTAACCTCTAAAGTCCCTTTTGCTTGTTTTTCCTTTTCTGACTAGTGTCTAGATCCCCTAGTTTGTATGTATTCGATTATATATAAGTGATTTATTTAGGTTGGTCAGACTGTATTTGTTATAGTATGAAGTTAGTGGCAAACTTCTGGGAGGAGGGGTTGTTTGTTTCTGTATGATTTTGTACATGGGTTGGATCACCCCTAAAGTGGTTCTTATGTATTTATTTTTTATTGTTGATAAAAAGAACTAACTCCTTTAAATGATTAAAATAAAACATTCTTCTTTTACTACATTAAATTTAATTTTTTTCAATAAAAAAATAAATGCCACACTACAATAATGGGTGAATGGGGTATAGTTTTTTTTTACAAAAAATATATTTGTTTTTTTATTTATGCGGGCGAGCGAGCCAACCTGCCCCGCCCCGCTGTTGGTCTGTGCAGGTTGCGGGTTATGCGGAACGGGCCTAAGCAGGTTAGCGGGCTAGATTAGTGAGTCTGCCCCGCACTTTTTGCTAACAGGATGCGGCCCAGCCCGCATGGCCTGCCCCGCATTGCAATCTATAACCACTTCTATCATGATAACCATGAGGTCATCTTGGTTGGGTAAATGGCTCTGAATGTGTCGTGAGTGAAAGTTATGGGCAACAAGTTTCTCTATGTTCTCCCAACTACAACATTAACAAATTAGATCGCCCATAAGTGTCTCTTTCAGAAAAAGTTTGTTGTCCTTCCTCCTACGAAACCAACAACAATGGTGTTGATAACGACGCTTAAAGGCACACCCTCCTTCTCAGTCTCGGTCCCAACTTCCTTCCCTTCGGGTTTTGTGACTCTTTTGGCCCTCTCAGTTCTCGATTGATTTTAGCTGAGGGTGGTCCTCTTCATAATTTCCTCTTACAAACCGACGAAGTTGACCGACTTGTATAAGCTCTTCACACTTATCCTTAAGGGCTACACAATCTTCTATCGCATGCCCATAATTATGGTGGTAATGATAAGTGCCAGATTTCAGTAATATTTCATATTAAAATATAGGCACTTGTGGATATTAATTGATAAAATAAGGATAAAATAACCCTTAATTTATGAATTTATACCATTTCACATATTTTGTGATTTTAATTTGAATAAGAACGATTCATTCCCAAATTTGTGTTAATATCAGGATTCTATGGAAGAATGAAGATGATTGAGCAAAAGGATAATATAGAAATCTAAAAAGGAACGCTCCAGCACTCACTAAAGCTCGCCCAAACTCGCCTAAGCCAGACGCCCAGAGGATCTAGCTCAAGTGAGCTTAATTCGCCCAAGCGAGATTACTCTAGTGACATTGGGTCTTTTTCGTGCAACTCACCTAGGAAAACCCAATAACGCCCAAGCGAGAAGTCACTTAGCCTAAGCTCAATTAGGTTAAATATGAGACTTGAGGCACAACCCTAGACATGCAAGATTGAAAGAAAAACACCATTGAGTGAATTATAATCCAATTGGGAGAATAGGAGGTGTTAGAAACCTTAGAGGAGGCAACCGTCAAGGAGAAACATCTGGAATCTTGTGGCTAATTCAACCCTTTGGAATTAAGAGTAATTTGTTCAAACTTTTATGTATTGAGGTGATATTTAAACATAATATTTTGTTTTTGATTGATGATTGATGTTATCATTTTGTTAGTAATGCTTGTTCGCCTTGATCTCAAAATTTAGATTTGAATGGAAAGTACTTTTAAGTTTCTGACCCAAATGATAATGCTTAAAATATTTGAATGCTAGGAATTGATTTGAAATTTTAATTGCTATCAACGTCTGATCTTACTGATAAGAAGTTTTTATAAATATGTGAGGAATCGATATTTAGGAAATATATTAATAATTTTATATGCGAGGAATCTATATAAATGAATTTTTATTTGAGCATCAATATCAATCACAATCCCTATTTTTTCAATTGAAACAACAAACTCTTTGACTTGTTTTTTTATTACTCATTGTCATCATAACAAATCCCAAGAAACTTTATTATTCGGTTTTCTATTTAGTGAATCTTTTACTTGATTATTCAATTGTTCCTTGTGGGTTCGATATTCGTCCTTAGGACAAATTATTACTTTTGACAACACAGTGCATTTGTCGTAGAAAAGTCATCAGGTAACGATAATGATTCATTTGATTTACATTTGGGGTGTATGGGTCTTCCTCAATGCCAATAACAAATCAATATTTAGGGCTTCTTCCAAACCTTGGTCTCAGTTCGCGTTCAAAGGTGTATATTGTATGAAACGTTGGGATTGGAGGAGTTTTTTCTGCCTTATTGGTAGTGGTGGTGACCTATGGTGATCCTTCTCGGGCACTCTCCTCTCGGCAGCGTCATCTGGCGATCTTACCTTGTTATGGAATTCCCTCAACTCCTCGAATGCATGAACTTAATCGCTCTTTCTCGCAACTCATTTAGGTTTGTGGTTGGTTTCTTCCAGAGACTATATGAGAATAGTCCCTGCTTAAGCATGATAATCATGAGATGCATGACCACCTCTGGCTCAAGCTTCGAATGCTAAGGGAAACTTTCCCAAACCACTCCATGAACACACTTAATGACTTTGTTTTTTGTTATCTTATATTAACCAGCGATCGATATTAGGTGATGGGGTATACTCATGGCGAATTACGCTCCAAGCAATCAATTGAATGGGTGGGATGCATGTGAACCAGCTTAGGGTAGCTCCCTTTAAGGATGTGGGGAATACCCGACATAGAAGCGCATCCTTAGGTATGTGCAGGTTGACTTGTGTGACATAAGTATCAACATGTTAGTTGGGGTTGGTAGTGCTAGGGATGCCAATATGGTGAAAGTTTTTGGCCTTTTGTGTTCTCAACACGATATGTTTTAGAGCATATGGGGTCTCGGGGTTCCTCATAGGGTATTAGGATCGTCCCACTACTTTTGAGGTTTTGTTTCATCCAAGAATTTTTAGTTCTAAGGGCATTTATCTCCTTCACATTCTTCCACTTGAAGGTCTTTAAATCCTTCCCAAGTTCCAACATCATTACCATAGGGTCCTTTCGGTGGTTCTCGATTTCTTCTAGAGTGTGTTTGTCACTGTCCATCATGTTTCGTGTAGTTACCATGTGGTTTTCTCCGACCCCGTGATGGCCGCCAAAATGTTTATGCAGAACCGGATATTCCCTCACACATGGTGTTCTCGGTCTCGTTCTTCGGTCTTGGCAAAGATACATGCGATTATACTCCAACACTCAAGTTAGTTTTCGGTCCAAGTAAATGATATATGTAAAATGTTAATGATTCATTACTTTTCACCTTAGGGTGTTCAACTATTTATAGTGATTATATTGGGATCCTACCTGTACGGATGATTAAAGTAGACTTAAGTAGGCCCAAGTGCCCCTAATAATGATTTCTAGGTTATTTATTGTTCACCACTTGTTAATTACATTGTTAATTCCTTAGTTTTGGTTAGGGATGACAATGCTGGGCGGGCCAACCCATGACCCACTATTGCAACTCGCTAACTTGCTTAGGCCTGCTCTACATAATCCGCAGTTCACGAAGGCCAAGTGTGAGTCGAAGCGAGCTGGCCCACATAACTTACATATCTTAAAAATCTATAAATTTATATATGCACCCCTATAATTTCTTCATGTAGCCTCATATTTTCAAAAATTCTAAAATTATGCATTCCAAATTCTACAATATGGAATACAAATTTATATTTTGCATTGTGCAAATCTGAAACACAAATTTTAACTCCAAATTCTATAACTCATGAAGTCTCTGAATTCCACATTTTGAAATCAAAGAAAAACATTCAATGAAAAATGTCAATGGAAATTTGAGTATTTTTTGAAGTATGAGGTGCAAGAAAAAGGCATGGAAGTGTAGGAAGAAACTCCCTCAAGTCCCTAATTCAAAATACCTTCACAAAATTTGATAATGATTTTTTAATATTTAATAGTGTTTTTTTGTTTTTATGAAATGCATAGATTATTTAGGTTTCAATATTATTCCAATGCAGTAGTTAAACCTTAGATTTTTTTTAATAAATTTAATGATAATATTATATTATATATATATATATATTATTTTATATTATTTTTTAAATTAAAATAATAATAATGTGTCTAATAATGTGTCTACATGTATTATCTTAATATATATATATATATATATATATATATATATATATATATATAATATGAAATATTTTATTAGTGAATTTATTAGTATGATTAAAATTCAAATTTAATTGAAAATCATAACATTATAATAATAATAGTATGTTATTACACATATGTCATGAAATTAATACTATTAGATTATTTACATAATCTATCTAAATAAAAAAATTAATTTAATAAACAAAAATCATTCAAAATTTATATTTGAAAATTTACTTTTTATTATTTTTAAAAAACATTTCTTATACACCAACATTTGTGCGGACCATTAAAATTAACCCACATTCATTTTCCTATACAAAGTGGATCAACCAAACTTGCGTTTTGTGGATTAAAGATTGTCATTCCATCTCAATGGGAACATCTTATTGTTTATGTTGCCAAAATATCAAAATACCGAATGAGTTCTCAATACCTCGGTTATTACAATAAATAAACGCATAATTACGTTTTTTGTTTTGTTTGAGTAATATGTTGATGTGGTTCCTTTGAAGTTTTCGTTCTTTTATTCTAGTTATTCAAACAATTTGTTGTAAGAAACAGTTTCTTATAACAAAATTCTAGTTAATGTGTATGTTTGACGTTGTTTAGAGTTTGAATTAATTCAGAAACTTTAAAAGGCTTAAAGACGTGAACTATACAGGTAAAAAGTAAAAAATTTATTTAAAAAATAATAAAGTATTAATTCAATTTATTTTAAACTTAGATACAATATTGGTTGATTCGTATAGATTTGATAAATTAATTATAGTGTTGTTTTGTTCTAATCTTCTTACATTAAATAACGTTGAATTTAGAAATTTTCTGATTTGGTTCAGTAACTTCTACTAAATAAATATAATACATTGTTATTCTTACTATTTTCGTCTAAAGTAATTTTAATTTTATTTTATTGTCTCATAATTTAAAATATAATTTAAAAAAAATGTAGACTTTAATGTAGTTGTGTAGGTGAAATTTTATAGTGTGTAAAGGTTGAAGAGAGTATCCGAAGGGTGATATTCTTCCCGCCATTTCTATCGTCTCTGCGGACCTCCCGCTATGGTTCATTCATTCAAGTTCGCATTGTGTTTTCGATCCTCTTTTCCTATTTCCTTTTATCTCTCTCAATCTCAATCTTTCTGAGTCAAAATATATAAAAAAATACTCTAAATAATTGACAGATACAAATAAATAATGTTGAATGAGTCAATGTGCATGTGGAAATAACTGTAAAATAAAGTTACTCAAGTTTACTTACTTACTAGTGCCTAGTTTTTTGTTGACTAGTTATACCCATGTATGGATTAATTTGAAATTATTATTACAAGATTGAGTGATTGAGAATGAATTCGTCTCTCTGTGCGTTATGCAATACGTTAGAGGAATCCTCTCAACACCTCTTCCTAGACTGTGTCTTCCCACAACGAGTGTGGTCAATGTGTTATTGTTGGATTGGTATTTTGGGGGCCAAGACAGGGTATTAAGAATCACATGGAGAATTTTCACTTAATCCATCTCTCTAATAAACAAAACCAGGTATGGCTAGGATTGTGGGCGGCAATTGTCAGTTGCATTTGGAAACAGAGGAATCTGGTGGTTTTCAAGGAAGGGTCCCTGATGCTAATGAGATTTTTCAGAATGCCCAACTACAGTCCTTGGTTGTGGTTAAAACACAAGGTAGTTGGTTTCTCGTACGCTTTCTCTGACTGAATTTTAACCCCAACCAGTGTCTCCTTGTTGTGGTGTGAGTGTGTTGAATCTTAGGCTGTAAAAATCACCGTGTAATGGTACATGGCTCAGGTGTGGAGTCAACAGGGAGGTGTGGAGTGTTAAATGGTGTATCGGTCACAGCTGGGTTGATTTAAGTGAGTAGCAGGGGAATCCTCTTTGATTAGAGTAATCGATGCTCAGCTAAAGTTTCCATCCAAAGCTGTTGTTAACACCTCACAAGTTGTGTTTTCATGCATACTAATTTTGTTCTTTGCTTTCAAAAGGCTGATGTTAGGAGGTTGCAGGTTGTCTTGAGTATCTGTATAAGGAGAGGAGGGACCTAGGAGTAGGTTGGTAAGAATGGAAATAGTTATGTTGAGCAATGGAAAGGCTTCATATTCATTGGTACAGAGGGATGTAAACAGCTTCTGGTATTTGCTTGGTGGTTATCCTGCTGCTGGTTTCTAACCTTGCTGAAGGAGGATGTGGGTGAGGTTTTGGGTTGTGGTTGCTAAATCATAAATACATCCCAAACAGGTGCTTGTGGCTGGTGGTGCTTTATCCGTTTCTGGTGTGGAATTGTGGCCATTGAAGGTGTTCCATAGGTGTGGATGGGGTGCATAACAGGGTGCACAACAGGGTATCTTATGAGGGACAAGTGCCACAGATCTGTCCATGAAGTTGGCTTGGATGGTTGAAGTTTGGGATCCACTAATGGAACATAGCTTGCTTCTGGAGTTCTTGAGCGCGGAGCTTTAGTGTCGCCAAGGGGAGCCAGGAAGGATTTTTTTCGTATGCTATGCTGGTTTTATCCTGCTTCCACATTTGCAGTTTTTGTTCCCTTGCACCTACTTGTGTTTGCGTCCTTGAGGTACAACGTTGTGGGAGCCACTTTTGTAGTTACAGGGGCCTGATTTTAAACCAGAAAATTAGTTGTCACTGTTGTAAAACAGAATCTCTATTTGTAAAACAGATTCTATAATATTGCAAAACAGAAAATCTAGAAACAGAGTATGTGCAGAAACGGAAATCTGAGTGAGCGCACAAACCTCCGAAACCCTCGTTCGTAGAGGACCAACGTTTGAAACCCTCGTTTCGCAGAGGTTGAACGTGGGATAGAGTCCCGACCTTCTGCAACCTAAGGGGACCTCGGTTCCTACCTTGAATGGGTCTCTCAGAACGTGCATGCTCTCAACAGATCCAGATCTGCTCCGCACTCTCCAGGAAGACGTAGTCTTTCTCTCCGCAACAGCTCGGAACCGCCTTGACCGTGGGAAGCAGAGTTGCTCATGTAGTGGGATGCAGTTACTTTCTTCATCTATAAAAGCCGCAACCCTTTGCTTCAGAAAACACCCAACTCTCACTCACCTTCTTCATCTTCTTCACCCAACACCACCGTGAAACTCCTCTTCCTATCACCTTTAAATTTTTAGTTTTCTCTCTCATCATTTATTAGATTATTTTAATATTATAATATTTCTGGGTTCTATTTTGTATTACTCTTTTAAAAAGAAACTTGCTAGTTTTGATCCTCGGAAATTATCGGGAAGTTCCTGTTGTATCCTGGAGGACTTGCGCAATACACCGAGGATAAGTCCTTACGGACAGTGATTACTTACGCCTTGGGAAATCTTTTTGTTCGTTTTAAAGCCTAATTTACTACAGTCACAACATCATCTGCTGTTAGAATTCTTGGAATTGGCTATGCTGAATTGTCCAGCTGCCTACATGCAATCTTGAAGCCACCAGATTTGTCTTTGCTGTTTGTTATTGGTTGTGTTTAGCTTAATATCACTCTGTTGGGAAGTGTGCTTTTGATCTTTGGTAGTTCTTAGGAATGTCATTGCACTTGTTCAGCAGGTTTTTGTGAGTTTTGTATGTGCTCTCTGTGGTCTAGAACCAGTGGTCTAGAACCAAAGGTTTCATGTATACGGGTTGGGACACCCCTGAAGTGTCTTTTTTTTTTAATTTATTAATTCTTTGCGGATAAAAAAAATTGAGTGATTGAGAAAACTAAGCACAACATGACCATGGGCCTTTGGTTTGGGATAACTAGGTTTACTGCATTCTCACGTGGTATAACAGCATGAATGGTAAAAAAAAGAGAGAATTTGCAAAAGTAAGTTCCGAGTAAACTGATATTGAAGACTTGGAGGGTGTTATTGGTGCCTTTATCACATATCGTGCACAGAGCACAACAGTCATTTTCAGCTCATTTTTTAATTTTCTATTATGGTTAGATGTTTTTTTTGGAGTTTAATGGGTTGTACAAGAATAATGTGCCTGAGAAGGAGGTTCGTTTCTGTATCTTTTGCTGAAGCCATCGCTTACTAAATATACGTTTGTTTTTATCTTTAAATTTCTTGCCATCTGTTTGGTGGCCATGTTGGAAGTTAGTATGGCTTCGTGTATGTACTACTGTAAGATTTGTTGTCGGGATTTGAACACCTTTTTGTGTACAACTGAATGTTGCTAAATTATGTTGTTACTTTTTCTTTATTTCTGAATGTGTTCAGGAATCTGGAAAAGACAGTCAAGAGAAAAAAAAGAACCATATCAAGGCACTCCCTGTTGCTGCAACTGAGTGTGAACCTCTATCTAATTCGTTTGCTTCAGGTTGAAATTTTAATTCTTTATTGAAATGTTCTGGTGGGCTTACTTCTCCATGTTAATTGCATCTGTCTTGTTTTGCAGGTGAAGTTGCGAATTGGTTAAGCAGAGCAAACTCTATTGGCTGCATTAGGCCAAGCTGCAGCATACACTGAAGAACACTCTAAACCACCTCCTGAAATTCAGTCTCCTTTCGACAAGGTAAGCTAATATGATTGAACTGGGAAATATGCTATAAGAGTGAATTGGTTTACATGGCTTAGTCTTGTGAGTTCAGGTTGAATAGCATATGCGCTTTGGGTTTTCAACATTTGAAGTGCTTCAGAACTAAATTTTGGGGGTAGGGTTCTGCTGCTGTAGTTGGTATCAGTGAATTCTGGTGAAGTAACCACCCACCTTTTCCCTATTCATTATGTGTATATGTGTGTAAGTATATATTTATTTCTGGTTTCATTTTGCATCAGGCTTCGGATATTGTTAAACAAGTCTATTCTGTTCTTCCTGACTATGACAAAATAATATCTGCACTGCTTACGGAGGGTCTATGGATGCT
>Ga0123342_1009873_pt1 | contig 11187 bp, 9 predicted proteins | sample Turbeawhitnodule_FD_89960 | JGI IMG/M metagenome (GOLD analysis project Ga0123342, IMG submission 89960) | Root nodule microbial communities of legume samples collected from Mexico - Turtle bean Mexico white nodule | ecosystem: Host-associated > Plants > Roots > Nodule | place: Mexico: Nepantla... | reverse complement strand
TAATGGACTTTAGATCACTTTCACTAGATCTAGAAGAATGGGCTGACATGGTTAAAGCTTTGTGTTAAAAGTAATTTACCTCAAGAAAGAAAATGAGAGTAATGAAGGTAGCTTTCCAGGAAAAAGAGGTGGATCACTAGGATCTCTTAAGTACCAAGTCTTTCCTTGCCAAAATCTATCCCTCAAGACTTCTCACAAATCTTTTTCTAAGTAATTTACTTATATCACAATTAAGAATGAGAACCAAAATTTTTATGCAAAAACAATGCAAAGCAATTAAACAAACAAATAAAATAAGCAGTGTAAAGCAATTAACAAAAACACAATTAAAATCTACTAGTTAGAAAGCTTTTAAAACTAGGTGTATCCTAAGGCGAGGCTTCTAGACACTTAGAGTCATTGAAGACACACTCACCGTCTAATGCGTAATTATTCCACTAATTAATCAAAGTTGAATGTAGTTACAATTCAAAGGAAATACAATAGAACTTGAATTACAAAAGTAAAATTCGGATTTCCTATACTATGCACTCCTTTGCTTTTGGTACTCCGTCTTGTTGTGACCCACACTTTGTATGTTTTTATAATCTCACTTGCTGCAGCCCCTTGCTTGACCTCTTAAGGTTAGTCAATTTAAATATTCAAAGCAGTACCTACTAAGTAGTGATGGACTCACCACAAAGGTTAATTCCAAACTTAACAAGCACCACTTCGAAAATCTTTCACCAACAATAGAGGTCAACAAATTTAAAGCAAAGAACAATTCAATTTAGAAATAGGAGAACAACAAATGTAGTAGTTGTATGACACAACTTGAAAGATTATTGAATAAATTTGACAAACAAACAAATAAGGCACTCAATAAAAGGTGGCACACAAATTGAACCTAAGGAATGGCACTAGAATTAATTAAGAAAACCAAAACAGCACTACTGGAAAGTTGAGGCACAAAATGCGTGACTTAGAAAATTTATGCTGAGTTGGATATTTGAAATTTGAATTTGAAATTTAAACCACAAGCAATTCAAGATCTTAGAAAAATTTTGACGCTGGAATCACGCCAAAACAATGCACCAATTAATTGTTATAAAGTTTTCAAATATGTTGTCAAATTACCGTCACTGTTCGCGCCAGAATGCACACTTTTTTCATTTGATTTATCATTTTTTATCTATTTGGAATTTTGACTTTCTTTTTTTCTTTTTTTTTTCCTAACACATCAACCTGTATAAATCCAGAATTTCACAATTTTTCTTCAACAGATTTTAATTTGATAAGTAAAAACAGGCAGCACATAATTAAAACAGAGGAATCATAATCCTTGAATTAAAAACAGTTTGAAGAAACTTCAAAAACACAATGAAACTGATGTATAAGAATTTGTATGGATCTATCACACAAATATGAACTCAAATCTAAAAGAAAAATGCACCAAAGGATCAAACAATTTCAGATTAAAAATTGGACTCAAAGCAAATCAAGCAACCAAAATTATCAAAAACAACACTACATGGAATTGATGACAATATAGGAGGAACATGACTTGACAAAACACAATTGGATTCAAAAATCAAAATGACTCAAATCAACACAATATGAACCCATTAAAATTGCAAAAAAGACTCAAATAAACCAAAAACAGAACAACAACACAAAACTATATGGAATCCTACACAAATTTAAAAATTAGAAGCTCAAGAACAATTTGAACACATTGCACTGATTGGATTTCTACAAACAGCATTTAAATCAAATTAAAATGTAAAAAACAGAAAGACATTCAAGAACACTTGAAGAACAACACAGAATTAAAATGAACACAAAAATAAAAGCAAGATAAGGTACTTATCTCTTGAAGACCATGGCTCTAGATACCAAATGATGGAAGAAGTGCCTTCATGATTTGGAGATTTTGTTGGTGATCGGGGGAAGCACAATGGAGGATGACGAACAAGGCCCTCCTAAGAGGTATGGTGGCCTTGGAGGTGCATGCTAGGTAGGGAAGGAGAGTGGTGAGGCCATCTCTCTTTGGTAAGGTGAGAATTGAAAATCAATAGTCTAACCTTGAGAGGTTTTTAGACAAGAAGTGAAATTGGCTCAATTTGGCAGCAATTCACCAAGTATATTAATCTTGTGAAATCATGAGCCAAGCCACTCTTTAAATAGCAAGGGAGGCCGGTTTACATCAAGGTAAAAGAGAGGGAAATTCAAAGTATCCTATTTCAAATTGGCGCCTAGAATTGAAGCACATGGAAGGCATGTTCAAGGATCTAGAATGTGCAAGAATTCTAGAACTTGCGCTCCCATTGGGCTAGCTTTGGACCGACCTAAGTTTAATTAGAGTTTATTTTAGGTACCAATCTTCATTTTAACAAAATTACAAAAGAAATTTCCTATGCTAATTTTGACAAGAATTTAAATGCTACTATACACTAGAGTTTATGGCGTCTTGAGCATGTATAGGTAGGTTTCTTTGCCATCAGTGGCATTATTCCAATCTTCTTGAAGCTTCTTAGCCATGGCTCTAGTGAGTGGCCCAATTTGACATGTTGGTGGGCTTTCAATTGAGTTGGTGTTTGGGCCTTTTCCATCAGAGATGGATGCAAGCGATTCGGTCTCAATCCATTTGGTTAAGTAATCGACCCCGACCAAGAGGAAATTTGTCTGTCCTTTTCCTGGGGTGAAGGGGCCAAGGATGTCAATTCCCCAAATGGCTAACAGCCACGGGGATGTCATGCTATGTAGTGTTTCTGGCTTGAGATGCTGCAGATGATCGAACTCCTGACACTTGGCGCATTTCTTCACCTATTATGCGCAATCACCTTGGGGGCGGACAATATTAGCCGACCCTAAGAACTTTGGCGGCCATCGTTTGCACGCCCGAATGATTGTCGCACACCCCTTCATGGATCTCTTTGAGGACGTACTCTTCCTATTCCTTAGTGACACATTTCAGTAATGGCCTTTAGTAGCCTCTCCAGTAGAGGTCCTGGTCGATCATGGTATACCTTGAGCATTGCTGTCTCATTGCCTTTTCTTCCTCTGGTTTGCATGTGTCGTGCTCTAGGTACTGGATGATTGGAGTCATCCATTCGGCTTCGATCATGGTCAGGCACTCGGACTCACCCACACTAGGTTGCCTTAGCCAAATTTGCACGATGGATCTATGATGGCTTTTTTTCTTGGTCGTGGCCAGCCGAGACGTCATGTCGGCCCTCGTGTTATCTTGTTGGCGGATATGCTCCACCATCACCTTTTGAAATCGGGCTACGGTGCTAGTGATCGTGTGATAATATCTTTGTAGCACTCGAAGTCTCCCTAGATCTGACCGACCACCAACTGGGAGTCATTTTTGCATGTTACCTCGCGAGCTCTCATGTCGTATGCCAGGTTCAGCCCGGCTAGGATAACCTCATATTCGGCTTGGTTGATGGTGGTCTTGAATCCAAACTAGAGTGTTTGTTCTAAGAGGAGGACGTCCAATCCTTTGAGGACAACCCCTGCTCCATATGCGGTCTCATTATGTATATTGTCCATCCAGCTGAGAGGTCTTGTTGGGGAGTGAGCTCGGCGGAGAAATCGGCCAAGCACTGGGATTTGATCGCACCTCTCGGCTCATAAAGGATGTCAAACTCCGAGAGCTCCACTAACTACCCTATCATACGTCCTGCAAGATCGGGCTTGGATAAAATTTTAAAGATTGGATAGTCGGTTCTTACCGTGTGATTCTGGAAGTATGGTGGCATTCGCCTAGCCGTTAGGACTAGGGCGAGTGCCACCTTCTCTATCATCTGCTACCTCGTCTCGTTCGTGTGGAGCGTCTGATTGACAAAGTACACTAGGCGTTCTTCCTTCTCCATTCTCCACCTCTTGGACCAACGTTGCACTGCCCCCTTCTTCAGAGACCAATAAGTACACCACGATCGGTTGATCGGGTCTCAATTTTTGAATAATTGCTGGTGAAGCAGTTGTACTATCGATCATGTTCGCTCGACGAACCGAGGGATGAATCTAGAGAGGACGGTGAGGCGGCCTATGGCCTATGAGTTGTTGCACTTCCTTTACATTCTAGGGGCTCCGCATCTTAGCTATCGCCCAACATTTTTCTTCCTCAATGGGTTAACATGAAACCTAGAAATTTGTCACGACCTTGAACGCGCATTTCTCAGGGTTGAGTCGCATGTTCGTCCTTCGCAAAGCATCAAAGACTAAGAAGTCTTTGATGTGTTGGGCATATAAGTTGGATTTTACGACTATATCGTCCACTTAGACCTCTACGCTCCGACCAATCATCCCTTTAAAGATCTTGTCCATTAAACGCTTGTAGGTTGCTCCAACATTCTTCAGGCTGAACGACATTACTTCATAGTAGTAATTTACACCATTGGTCGCGAGGGTCGTTTTCTCCTTTAAATAATACACCCAATTTGAGCAATTCAAATTTATTTTCAATTAAATATATGAATAATATTCAATTCATAATGGATAATGCATGGATATATAAACACTTCTCATGGATATCACTCCAACATATCAAAAGCTCCTCCATCAAGTGTGTCATTTTGTCATTGGACACCATATATGTACAATTGGCACTACGCACACACAGATAGACAATGTTGCATATGTTGCAATGCTCTGGACTCCTTTTGATGACCATTGACCTAGTCAACCATTTGTGGTGATAGACATTTTCTTGGCGACTTGGGACATGCTCACAACACCATTTGCTCAAGTGTGTGTTGTGTCCAAGTAGACAATTCCTCAACCACACCCACCTTTCGAGGTGTAATTGGTTGTCATTGATGACAAATAGTTGCATTTTGTCGACCATCTTGTTAAGAGTGTACATTGGCTTCGTGTCCCTCAGCATGTGGAGTCAGATACATCCCTACATACTAATGTCACAACCCTACATACTTCCTCAAGCAGACTAAGATCGATTGTATGTATTATCACATCGTCAACCACGTAGTCCAGATCATGACACAACCGTCATCATAACATGAGCATGCTTGTTCAATGAGTTATTTCCATTATTATGTTACCATGCATTTTTTTATTTCTCAATGATTGCAAGTATATTCAGGAGAATCGTCGACATTCTACAACATATGATAGATTATGGACATATGGTAATAGGTATTCCAATATGGGACGAAACCCATTGCACATAACATAACTTAGGAGAGACGAGGAGGTCATTTATACCAAATGTCCACAAGCTCTCTGAAATAGGCAATAAGGACTTAGTTTTACTACAAAGGTTCTATATTTTTAAATTTAAAAATAATAATTATTAATAACTTATTATCATCATTACAAAATGTTTACCTTTTGTGAATATTGTGTTCCGATTAAAAGAACTATCTATCTATTAAATAAATTATTTGTGTTTAAATTTCAAAAAATACTCTTTAAAAAAATTAATTGCATTCAAAATTAATTCAAATAAAATATAAATATTAAAAAAATAAAAAATGATGTATTTCAAAATATACAATCTAAAATACTATACTAATGTATTTCAAATTGTGCATTTCAAAAATATATATTTTCTATTTCAAATTGTACAAATACAACTTTAAAAGGGTAAAATGGAGGACAGTTGGATTTTGAGTTGCAGAATGCAAAACCCCACTTTAGGTACATGAATAAGATGGCTAGTGGACATCAAAACGATTTCATTTTACAACATTCAAACATTGCAAACCACATTCACCTCCTCAGAATTTCTCTCATTTCATTATTTTCAAGACTAATCTCTCAATACTAAAATTAATGTAAAACATTAGTCTCCTCCAACATATATTTTTCCATACTACAAACCTAAAGATCAAAGTCCTATGGTGTAAGAGACATGACTATTTGTCAACCTTGTAACACCTTTTAAAGTTTGATTCACATATTTATAGATGACCTGTAATCAATTATTCACTTGTACACACATTATAACACCTGAAAAATGAGGAACACGGTTTAGGCACTATAAACATGAAAAATGTCAAGACAGCACTATAGCTTAAACAAAACAAGCATCTATTCTTCATCTGAATTTGGCAAACGTTTCTCTAGTTGAATACAAAGTTCTGATATTCGGGACAGCAATTTACGCTGTTGGTCAAGGGAATTTAATGAATGAGTACTGGTTAATTTTATGGGATTATCAAGCACCTGTTGGAGTTGAAAACAGAGTTGCGAAGCTTCTGGATTATTTATGCAAGTGTCAGATATAAGTTGCAGCAATTTAAAGGTTTGATCTTGGAACAAAGATTGATGACATGGAACTGGGGGAACTAAAAGAGGATGCTGGAGCAGCTGAGGAATTCTCCACCTTTCATTGCGATCCCATGCTAGACACCTTTTCATAAGATCCAGAAGCCAAGGATTTGAAACTGGTTCGTACATAATTTCGTGATTTGGATCAGTTATAACTTTGAATTTGGCCCAAAATGTCTTGTAGTCTGAAAAGGGTGTTCTCCCATATACCATTTGATAAAGAATGCAGCCAAGGGACCAGATATCTGATGGCCGACCACATTTTATGATGTTTCCACTCGCATCACTCTCATTGCACATAAATGCTTCTGGTGACATGTAACTTAGTGTACCAACCTACAGTACAAAGAAAACTAAATAAAAAATTAACATTTCTGATATATTTGATCTGTTAAAGCTGAGCAAAAAATATAGGCCATCTGGAGTGGGCTTTTTAAAATCTACTTTTGGAAAATTCCCCCTACACCTTATCAATTTCCAAAATGACGAAAATGTCTCTCTAAAATGTCAAAAATGACCTTAAATGAAAAAGAGGTGTGGATAATAAAATACTTCCAAAACTTTTTTTGGAATGCATTTCTGGATTTGAATTTCCAAAACACAATTCTGAAATCTGGAAATTCTTTTCCAGAATGCATTTCCAGATTTTGTGTTTCGGATTTTCCTTTTCAAAATATATTTTTTGTATTCCGAATTTACTTTTCTGGAATGAGATTTTAATTTTTGAATTGTATTTTTTGAATTCTGGATTTTCAAATTCAGAATAGGTTGTAATTTTCGAAAATTAGGAAGGTGATAGGGTGCAGGAAGAATTTGCCTTACTTTTTAATATTCCAGAAAATTCATTACAGAATAAATGAGAGTGGCCCAATAATTTGGTTGGACAGACGAAAATAAGCCCTCATGATTTTTAAGATATCAAAGTTTGAAGACTACCATGCCCCATTGTTCAGCTGGTCCAATCCAACTTAACCATTGGCCTTGTGTTGGAAAACATATATAGCATGAGAAATACGAAGGGGCAGAATGCGAAATACAGAGAACTAATCATCGGAGAGCAAATAGCGCGTCATGCCTTATTCTTTGTAGATCAAACATACATAGTGGGAGAAGGGAGAGGAAAAAAGTTAGCTTTTGCTTTTGTTAGGTGTGGAAAAAGGTGTTAATCTTCGTAGGAGTACTAGCTCTAGGTATTGCAGAATTCATTCTGTAGTATATTCTTGTCCACTAACAATATATATCATCTTTCTCCTGCTTAGTCTCAGATATAATAGTTTATATTATTTTCTGAGCAAAGGTTTTTTGTATCTGTATGTAGCCTAGTATCAATATGTTGTTGAGGAACTAAAAATGTTTTTAGAAGCTAACTCATTGGAAGAAATCAAGCGGGAGTTGGATAAGTTATATATGGTCACGATTCTCCATGGAATTAATCTAGATTTTGATTATATTCGAGAACAAATTCTAACCCGTCAAGAAGTCTCGTCAATAGAGAGCTTAACACATCCCCTCTGTGTTCCAACCTTCAAATGTAGAAATCCTCATGTTGAAGCTTCAGCCATGGTCTCTACTCGTGAAAGGGAAGGTCGTGGCAATAAAGAAGGACGTGGTGGTCGAGGACGTCTCCAATGCTCCTATTATAAAATAATGGATCATACTCAAAACAATTGTTACTCTTTGTATGGCTTTCCAAACAAGATAGATCTCTAAATCCAAAACAGTTGAACTAAAGTTTTCTGATGAAGAATACCAAGAATACTTGAGGTTAAATTCTAGCAGCCAAGTACAACCTTCCACACATCCCAATTTGTCCATAGCCTGCAACTCACAATCCATGGAAAATCAAAATCTATGGATAATTGACTAAGTGCTTATGATCATATTTCTAGTAATACTTCCTTGTTCCCTTCTATTTCTTCTAAATTTCCTCAACTGATAATCTTAGCAAATGGATACAAAGTTACTTCAAAGGGAGTTAGTCCGCTTTCCTTTTCTCCATCCTTAAACTTAAAATTTGTTTTATTTGTTCCTTTTTGTCCCTTTAACTCAATTAACTATATTAAAATGTTTTGTAACATTTAATGCCAATTCATTTTTTATACATGAGCATGGTATGAGTCGACTAATTAATGAAGGACATGAGTGCAGATGATTACTATTTCAGGACCAGATTATCCTTGTCTTGTCTTGTCTTGCCTCTCCTAAACTTTTGCATGATCACTTAGGTCATCCATATTTGTCAAAATTAAAACAAATGGTAATGGTTCCTATCCTTAGTAAACTTCAAGCCCTAGAGTGAGTCGTGTCAAAATGAAAAGCATGTTAGATCCTCTTTTTTCCAGAAAAATGAGTAAGATGTAAATCTGCTTTTTCTGTCATTCACTCTGGTGTGTAGGAACCAAGTAGTGTTACATCTTTTGAATTTCAATATTTTGTTACCTTCATTGGTGAATACTCTAGATGTACTTAAGTTTCTTTAATGAAAGATCATTCTAAACTTTTGTTTATCTTTATATCTTGCTTGAATGAAACAAAAAATCAATTTGGACAAGTTATCAAAATCCTCATAAGTGATAATGCCAAAGAATATTTTTCTTCTAAATTTTTTGCTATTTGGAGTTCACATGGAATCTTAGATCAACCCACTTGTCTCAATACACCTCAACAAAATGGTATAACAAAGAGAAAAAATAAACTCTTAGTTGAAACTACATGTACTTTATTACTTGGTGCTAATTAACTTGTTGATCACTAGAGTGATGCCATTCTCACGGTTTTTTTTTTTATCAATGGAATATCTTCTTCGTTCCTTGATAATAAAGTTCCTTATTCCATGATCTTTCCAAATAAACATCCATTTCATGTTTCTCCTCGTGTTTTTGTTGTATATCTTTCGTACATGACTTGCCTCTAAGTTTGGACAATATTTCAGCTAGAACCATCAAATGTGTCTCCCTAAGATATTCTGATATCCAAAAAAGGTATCATTGTTATTCTCATGAAACAAAAAGGTAGTACATGTCTACAAGTATCAGCGTTTCCAAAGATACATCTTTCTTCTCTTCTTTCCTTCATGAAGTAAACTTTGTCCAACAAGTCTTAACCATTCCAAAAGTTGAACCCATGTTTTTCCCTGCTCTTGACAACCCTTTCCTTTCCTACTTGAATCCCACTAAAGTCATAATTGTGACCTATCATCACTTACCAATGCAAGCCACAAGCATTTGGTCCCATATTACATGGTGAGTCATCTTCAGCAAGTCTTTTACAATCGTCAGTCAATACTATGACACCTAATAATGAAGATTTTGGTTGGCCCATTGCTCTCAGAAAAGATACTCGTTCTACTCATAATCCTCATCCTATTTACAATTTTCTAAGCTATCATTGGATATCTCCTTCCTATTTCTCATTTATTTCCATTGCGTCTTCTAATTATCATTCCAAAAAAATGTGATTGAAACACTTCATCTTGTATGGTGACAAGCCATGAGTGTTGAAATGCAAACTCTTGAACATAATCACACACAGGACTAAGTTCTTCTGTCACAAAAGACATTGGTTGTATATTGGTGTATATACCATTGAAGTTGGACCAAATGGTGAGGTTGATCGCCTTAAAGTCCAATTGACGACCAAAGGCTAACTCAGATATATGGTGTCTAGATTATAGTGATACCCCAGTAGCCAAAATGGATATTGTACATCTCTTCTTTGCTATGACAGTGTACCATTGGCCTCTTCATCAATTGAATATTAAGAATTTTTTTCTTCATGGTGATTGGTAGGAGGACATCTACATAGAGTAACCTCTTAGTTTTATTGCTTAGGAGGAGTTAGGATTGGTTTGTAACTTGACATGGTCCCTTTTATGGTCTCAAGTAATCTCCATGTGTTTGGTTTGGAAAGTTTAGTCATATTGTTCAAATCTTTAGGCTGAAATGTAGTCAAGCAGATCATTCATTCTTTTATTGTCATACATCTCTTAGAAAATGTTTTTATCTAATTGTATAAGTTGGTGATATAGTTATTACCATGGTAGTCAAAAATCGCGAGTTGCATCATAAGATCGTACTATGTATCCTCATGGTGCCGATCTGCGATCACCAGAATAATACGATTTCGGCGGATTGCATGGGATCGGCGTTGTAAATCGCAACTCGCGTGGAATCGTTGAGTTTCACGATACTAGAAATCGCCACAGGTAGCGCTTTCGACATCATCGTTGCGGCGGCGCAATAACGTTTACAGTGTCGCGACGTGACGACATGCGGCACGATGGTTGTGGTGTGGCAGCAGCAGCAGATGTGGTAGTTAATATTAGGGTTTTTGTTTAAGAGGGAGACAGCAACAGCATATGGGATAGTTTGAGATTAGGGTTTTTGTTTAAGAAGGAGGCAGCAACATATGGGCTCAATGAAATTAAAAGCCCAAATAACTAAAAAGAATCCACATACCGCACAGTGAAAGAAATCAATTACTGCACAGTGAAATTTTTAATTTTTTACTCAAAAACGTTACAACTTCAACAGAATTAATTTTTAATTATTTTTAAGCCATGCAAACAGACTCCCGCTCTCCTCTCCCATTCCCTTTCAACTTCCCCACTGCAGTCCCACTCTCCTCTGTTTTTTCTCAGCATAACCAAGTGCAGATTTTTTTTCCTCTTTTTTTTTCACTCCTCTTCCCTTCCCTCTCAAGTTCCCCACTGCAGTCCCGCTCTCCTCTGTTTTTCTCTGTATAATCAAGTGCAACTTTTTTTTCCTCTTTTTTTCTCATAGCAACCACATGCAGTTTTTTTTTTCTCAATTTTTCTCACTGCAACTAAGTGCAATTTTTTTTCTTCTGTTTTTTTTTTTTTCACTTCCACCCAAATTTCAGTCCCAAATTCCCCTCTTTAAAATGTAT
>Ga0123342_1009872_pt1 | contig 11187 bp, 3 predicted proteins | sample Turbeawhitnodule_FD_89960 | JGI IMG/M metagenome (GOLD analysis project Ga0123342, IMG submission 89960) | Root nodule microbial communities of legume samples collected from Mexico - Turtle bean Mexico white nodule | ecosystem: Host-associated > Plants > Roots > Nodule | place: Mexico: Nepantla... | reverse complement strand
GTTCTTCACTGCATTATCTGTCCTACCTGGGAAGAGTCTAGAAATCATGGCCCATTTGTTACCATACACTTTGTGAGCATTCAAGAGTCTCTCCTCTTCTTCCTCACTGAAAGCCTTTCTGTTTATTCTTGGATCTAGCTGGTTAAACCACCTCAATCTGCAACTTTTTCCTGTAATTACCCATTCAGCACAAAAAAATCTAGTAACACAAAACATAGTCAGTTAACCAAAAAAAAACTGTCATTTACCTGATCTTCCTGGAAGATGTTCAGCGATTGAGTTCCAATTTTGAGCTCCAAATTGTGCAACAAGCTCTTTAAGTTTGACATCTTCAGCTGGTCTCCAATGTCCTCTGGCACAAAGTTTAGTGTGTCTAATTTTTCCTGTAGCAGAATAACTATCAGCTTCAAGCTCTTCACCAGGCTTCAAAGACAAGCTCATGGCTTCAACCCCAAAAGATGCTTCTCCCTCCTGGGAGGCATGGATCACAGAAGGGTTCAAAATCTGAAAGGGTATATCAGAACTTTCAGATTTCTTGCCTTCAACATGACCCATCACCCCTAAAATGTTGAAAGAGTGGAGACCAATAACAGTAACAGGAGGTGAAGGAAAAACATTCATTTCAGCACTGAACCCACAACCACCATTCCTGAAGTGTAATGAGTCACTCATTGAAACTGAAGATGCAGGAAAGCTGAAAGGGTCTAACTTTCACAATGCTGAGTGAAGAAAAGCATTAAAAAACAGTTTAGTTAGGTGAAAAAGGGTTATAAAGAAGCACACAAAAACATCATACGGCAAAGAGATTCAAGGCTATTATGAATTCCCACTCTCAGCCTGCCATTGATGAGTCACACAAGAGAGAGAGAGAGAGGAGAAAAATGGTGGTCAGCATGAAGACACAGGAACCAGAAGAAAAAGGACAAGGCTTTAAAGAAGAGTTGAAGCAAATTAAAAATCAGATTTTGTTTTGTTTTACTCTTTGATTTTTAGTTGTTGAAAGTTCAAGGTTTATTTTTCTCTTTTCTGTGAAAATAAGATTAGTGGGGTCCACTGTTTTCAGTTTCTCACTCATTCTAAGGAAAGATGAAAAACATTAAATAAAGATGAGTGAATGTGTGCATGCAATTTCATATCAGTTCGTGTGGTCTGTCACTGTCACACTGAGGTTGCACGTTTTTTCCTTTTCCCAAGTTGCTTGGTAAGACTTTTTAATTTTATTTTTTACATTTTTTAAAATTTAGACTTCACCAACTCATTAAATTCATTTCTGGCTTATTTTTGTGTCTATATTTAATAATGAGTAAGTTTGAGTTTTATAAAATGTTAATTTTTAAGTTGCCAAAATCAAATAACTTTAGTTGAACATAATATATCGTTTAATTATTAAAAAATATTAACCAATATCTTTGAAATAATAATGTTCAAATATTGTTTAATTACAAGTAATTAATATTGTCATTATTTACACTGTGTTAATATTCCAAAAAATGTATTGATATAAATTTTAAAAAATTGAAGGATTAAATTGATAATTAAGTATTTACAGAGACAAAAATTGTACATTCATGAAAGTATAAGGGTAAAAAGTGGATTTATTAAGTTAAGAAATTATTAGTAAATTTTTTTTTAAGTTTTCCAAAATGAAACAATTTTAGTTCAGGTTGATTCAATTTAGAATAAACGTTTCTAAAATAAATTATTATTTTTAAATAACCACTTATTTGAGAAGTAGATAGCATTTTTTTATTAAAAGAAGTAAAAAACTATTCATTTAAGCAAATTAGATAAACACATAAAATTTTATAATAATAATAATTTAAAAATTAGTATTAATATTGTCCGTGTAAATAAGTAATGAATATTTTCACACTTATATATTAATATATCAACATTTTTTAAATAGAAATAAGAAAAATAATACTAATGCATTATAATAGTTTCACTCTAGGAAATAAAGAACCAAATGTGCAGTTTAGTTTTTAATGAAATTAAAATTGTACCTTGACAAAATTATAAAGACTAAAACTAGATTTAAGTTTTTACAATTTCAGTTAAACATTACATATTTTTAATCACTATAAAATATTTTAAATTTTAAATTATGTAATTTGCTAAATAGTTAAATAAAGTATTTTAATTCCGAAATTTTTTCTTTTAAAAAATATATATGATAACAATGTAAAACTGAAAGTATATCACTTTTAAAAATATAAAAAATTTAAATTTGGATAGAGATTAACGGAATAATTAATTATTTATCCATATATAAAGCAATAATAATCATTAAAATAACAATGTAAAAATTATAGTAGATAATTTTTGATACAGATGCTAAATAGTTAAATAAACGTATTTTAATTCAGAAATTTTTTCTTTTAAAAAATATATATGATAACAATGTAAAAATGAAAGTAGATAACTTTTAAAAATATAAAAACTTTAAATTTGGATAGAGATTCACGGAATAATTAATTTTTCATCAATATATAAAGCAGTAATAATCATTAAAATAACAATGTAAAAATTATAGTAGATAATTTTTGATACAGATTAACTGAATAATTAATTATTTAAAAATACATATCTTTTGTGTCTCTTCTTACTCCTTTTATTCTTATTTCTTTATTTGTCCACTTTACTTTTTATTGTTTTGTTCAATTTTAATTAATATTTTTCCAAGAATGAGAAGAATAATTTACTAACTATTTAATAGATATGAATATTTTTAAAATTTTGAAAATTTAATACATCTAACACCTTTATTTTCATGGTATCATCTAAGTTATTAAAATAAAGCTCCAAAAGAAATACTTAATTTGATATCAAATTAATTTGTATTTTTAACTTTCTTTAATTAACTAATATTTTGTAATAACTAGTTCTCCAGAATAAGTAAATAAGATTTAATTTTTTCATAAAATATGCTAATTAAAAATTATTTAATATTGTCCAATTAATCATTAAATTGTTTGAAATAATACTGGTCTTTCTAGTTTTGACACATTTTGTGCAAATCTGTACCTTATGAAGATTTTTTTTATTTAGAAAAATATGTTATATATATATATATGCTTATATTAATTTATGTAATAGATACTTAATTTTTTTCAAAAAAATACTTTGTTAAAAATATAATTTGAAAATTTACTTTGTTTAACTAAAATATGCACACCATTTATACTAACTACTTAGATAAAGAAAGAAGACTAAATTATTGGATTTAAATTTAATTTATTAAAGGAATAATTACATTAAACTATTTAAAATAAAAAGTAGAAAGATAATGCGAGTAAAATGAGCATAAGATATTAATAAAAATTATATTTCAATTATATTTATAATATAAAGTTTGAGTTATATGTTAAAATTAAAAAAATATAGTAATAAAATCAGAATATAAGTGAACAAAAATTAGAAGAAAATCATGTGTACAAATTAGCTTCACAACCTCTTAGTTATTTAATTAAAATCTAAATATGACCTATTATTTTAAAATGTATAAGCATTTCGAATTTTCAATTTATTAAATATTTAATTTTTCTTTAATGTTTTCCTTTTATTAATTAAAAATAAACAATTTATTTATCAAGAATTTATTAATTACCTTAAAAAAGCTTAAATTCCAAAATGTTTTAAATGTGCAGCCTTTCTGTTATTTTATTTTATGCTTAAAAAGTAATTAAGGGAATAGTTAGTCTTTTCTTTAAAAATAAAATATATATATATATATATATATATATAATTTATAGTCTTAATCTTAATACATAAAAATAGATATTTTTAAATAAGTGTGAAAAACAAAAAGAATACTAAAAGATTGAGTTGAATTATGTTTTAATTTTTTTGATAGTTTGTTCGTAAGTATCATCTAAATACGTGACAAACAATAGGTTGGTTTCCTTAATCACATAAACTGTTAAAGATTGAAAACTTCTTCTTTAGGTTAGTGCTACAAATATAACATGAAATATAACAACATAATAAAGGGAAGAAATTACAAATGTTTGATTTTTTCACTAGCAAACTAATCTTGTAAGATAGAAGAGTATTCTTTTGACACGCAGTCACTCCATGCTTATATGTATGACTATTGTTTGACAACAAGTCACTAATTGCTAACACGAGTATTCTTTTATAATAAGTGACTCTTAGCTAACACACGTACTTTTTTTAAACAAATCACTCCTAACTTAGGACAAAAAAAATTGTCTAGATTGTGATAACAAAAGTTACCTATCAGGGATGGGTTACTTACAAGGTTAAACAATCTACTAGTTTGCTAAATGAACACAACAATGTTCTTACAAAGTTATTTAAGGCACAAAAAGATGTTGACAACATTTTAGCACTTTTGCAAATCAAACTTTCTTTTATTTTCTTGATGACTTTATATAAGCATAGAAGAAAATATTCGTTGCAAATATTTGTCTGGCCGTTGAGCAAGTTGAACTTTTTCCTTGCGATGAGCTAGCACATAAAATATGCATTAAATGTTTTTCCATGAATGAATTAAATGTCCTTTTGTTCTTTAAGGAACATCATGGTAGCTAGATCTATCTATCTCTCCTTGAAAAAAAAAGCATTTATTTAAACTTGTGTAAAAGATAAAGTCATACGAAACATACAAACTTCTCCAAGTCATAGTATGAAGCATACAAAATTCTCCACGTCATAGTGTAAAGGATATACTTTTTCAAATTTGACAAAGCTAGTTCTAGGGGTTAGGTGAAACAAAAACAACTTTAGCTCGAGTTTCAAAAAGATTGTTGATTGTAACAAAAGATTCAAGTGAATCGTTTTAGTTAGAAATAGGAAATGAACATTCATTGCAACATATAATAAACATATAGATAATCATGAAGTGTACGATGTTAGCTAAGAGATTATGTGCATATAACCTAATCATCAACAAATGCTTATTAGACGTAAAGTAAGAAAACCTAGTGTTATATCGTTTGATAGACAAAACATTCACATCTTCCATGATTTATTATTTTAGGAGAAACTATCATCTTATAAACAAAGATTGACCATGTTTTATGCTTTGTTGTTTTTAGAACAAAATAAAAACTATGGGTGTTTGACTTTTCCTTAACAATCTTCCCCTCTATGATGGTGGTGTTTAAAAAAAATTAAACCTAGTGTTTTCAAAACACAAGGTTTAACAAATCAAATGTTTGCAAAAAAAAAAAAATTCAACACCAAACAAAATCAGATGTATATAAATATTAAAGTGCGAGTTTGATGGGTGGTTAAACTATTAAATCTAAACTGAATTCTCTAGGTAGATAATATTAATAAGATATAATATTGTTAATTGAATTCTGTCTTTTAGAAGTTTTATCTTCAACACACCCTTTTGTAATATCTAAGGAAAAAAGGAATAATAATGGAAGACAAATCTAAATGTTTAGGAATTTAAAAATCTACAGATTGTCTTATAGTGAGTACCTTCTTGGATAAGGTGGAACTTGTTTTCTTGAGGATCAAAATATCTTTTCTTGGTTCCACCCTTTTATTTTGTTTCTCTCTCTTTTTCTTCATTTGAATTTTATCCTTATCCATTTATTTAGGAGATAATGGTTTTAATGTAGTATTATGCCCTATGTACATTAAGAAGTAAGTATTAACAACACTGTGATGAATGCCATTTCTATTATATTGTCACGGTCTTCCACAAAGAAAAAGCTTGATTCCACAATAACAACATCACATAAAACTTTATCATGTAATTACTAATGACTTAACCATTGCGGGTTGTAAGGTTTAGAATGAGGGATGGTGGTAAGTTGAGATTTTCCCACCATCCTTTGATTTGCTACATTGGTGCAAGTTCCTCCATCAACAATAAGGATGCAAGTTTCATTCATGATTATGCATATTGAATGAAAAATATTTACTCTTCAATTTTATTTAAAAACTTTTTTAACATGTCCAATCATGATCTTAATAATTAATATATATCCTTCAATTGGAGATAACACAATCTTTATCACTTGAAGAACTTTCACTTGAGGAAAAAGAATATGAAGAATGTCATGGACTTACTTCCCCATCATCTTTCAACATCATAGCCCTTTTGTTTAGACACTTAGATGCACTATGTCCAAAACTCAAACATTTAAAACATTTTTGTTTTACTTTTCTTTTTCTTGAAAATTGGGTTTAGATAACGAAGATAAAGGGTTTTATGACTTGTAATGTGAAAAAAAACAAGAGTGAAGATTTTTACGAGGGAAGAAGAAGAAGAAGAATGAGAAGTTTTAGAACACATACCTTGGTACAATTTCACCTCATCCTTTTTATCCTTTCTTGAGAAATTCCATACAGAGTATGATGAGGATCATTTTTAGGAACTTCTCCTTTTAAGTTAATTTTCCACCTTTGTAACTTGGTGGGCAAGTTCTTCCAAACCTATGTAATGGTACAACTCCACCACATCTTGGACGTCTTGATTAAGCCCATACATGAACCTTGCCATGGTTAGGTCTAAATCTTAATCAATTTCACATTTAACAAGGATCATTTCCATATCCTTATAATAATCCTCCATATACTCCTTTGCCTCAACCTTTGAAGTTGAATGATCAAGTTAATGGTACAACTCTACCACATCTTGGATGTCTTAATTTAATCCATTCATGAACCTTGCCATGGTTGGGTCTAAACCTTCATCAACACAAGTTTTAAGATGTATGCTAGTTTAGACCATAAGAATCCTACATTCTGTCTTAGTTATTCAACCTTAGAATAATCAAAATCCACTATCTTTGTATGTTTATTACAAGCATTAACTCATGAAAAACATATACAAGATATGAAACATAACCAAATCAACTTATGAATACAGTTAAGGAGGATATGTCTAACTCTTAATCACACCAAGAAAAAAAAAAAACAATTTAATTCTTAAAATACCTTTCAAGAAGACAAAAAGGTGAGTACATCCCAAAAAATTCATAAACACAAAAAAGACGTAAAAAATTGAAAGATATCACCTCATTTGTCCTGTGATTAAAAACACAGATAAAACAAATAGGAACTTAATCACAACTATAGCATTGGTTTCTATGAATATGTTTGAAAAACAAGAGTGATTTGAGAGTTTGTTGAAACCTTTTTCTTGGATCACTCTTGAAACTTGATTTTTAGCATAGAAATATATCTTAAAGATATATCATATTTGTATTCACAAAGTTCTTTATGGGTTGGAGAAAGCTTCAATTTATAAAATTTAAGTTATTAATAAATTATTCTTAGAAGAAATTATGATTGAGTAAAATACCCATTCTATTTTAATTGATTATATTACTCTTTAATACTAAATAATCAATTATTTTGACGGTTCATAAATTATTTCAACTTTTCATTTATTTCAAAAAAACAAATTTAAAAAAAGTTAATCGATTATTAAATAATTTTATTTATTTATTTTTTAAATATATTTTTCTGCTATCTATTTTAATCCGTTAACAAAGTAGATAATAATTATCCTATTTTGAAACATATAAAGAACAATTTAATCAATTATAAAAACCTCAAGGTTAAAAGCAAACTTAAAATGATTTGAACCTTTCAATTTTTTAAAGGTTAAAGTATATTGAAAAGAGGTTCTAAGTTTGTTTTAATTAATTAAGGTTTTATGTAATAAATTAATTTTTCTTGATATGTTTACAGGACATGATAATCAATTATTAGTTTTGATAATGGGTTAACATAGAGAAGAAACAATTGCATTTTTTAGCTTGTCTTTTTAAGGATAATCGATTAACTTGCTTAATCAATTATTACTTTTATTTAACGAATTGAAATATTTCTAGAAAACTGGAAAACAATGGATAAAGCAATAATGAGAGAGATATATATGCACAAATAATTTATACTGTTTCACTTTTACACCAAGAGCTACATCCAGTCCTGAATAAAACAACTGAGAATTCACAAAACCAAGAACAAAATTTACACAAGATACAACCAAGAGTTTAGTTCTTGAATCCTACAAGAACACTCACTCTTAACCACCCAACATAAATTCAGAAACCCTTTCTGAATTTGCTTCAACAGAAGACAAAGAAAGAAATAAAGGTTGAGAAAACCTAGGATATTAAAGATGAAGCACAAAAAAATTCAAACTCATAAAACCTTTTTCACAACATAAGAATGATCCAAGAAGCAAAAATAATCCTTGAGAACAATTTCAAAACTTTATGTTTTCTCTCTTTCAAAATTCTTCTTTGAAATGTCTAGATTATCTCTTTATACAAGATTTTAATGATTGCAAAAATGGTTTGATTATTTATTGAAAACAACTGTATCAATTTAAATCTGTTTAGTTATAATAATAAAAAATTGTTAAAAACATTTAATTGATTATTTGAAATAACTAATTGTTTTCTTTTACCAGAAGAAATGAATAACTTTTAAACCAATTATTTTATCAAAATAATTGGTTGATTTCACTAAACAAAAAAGATAAAATAGAAAACAAAACATTTTCAAATCTTTTAAAAACTTTAAGTATTTTCAAATTGTTGATTGATAATATAAATCAATTTGTTAACAATACTTACTATAGTTAGAAGAATTTAATAGAAGTAATTTTAACCGATTAAAAGCTTGAATCAACTGATTAAAAAACACAACAAATTTTTGAAAACAAAACCTTTCTTGGAGATAACTTTTGAAGATAACTTAGATTATAATGTATTGTAAAGAAATAACACAAAATCTACCTAGACACACACAACTTCCTAATCTTCATGATAGATTGGATTCATCAAAGTAAGATTTTCTTAGTTAACAAATATGTTCTTAAGTTGTTCCATAAATGATGAAGAGCAAAATAACTGATTAACTAGTTAAGTTATTGATTAAAATAGAGAGTGTCTGTTACTGCTATTCACCTTTTTTTTTTAGAATAATTGATTAACAACTTAAAATAACCAATTAAATGTATTTGAATCAATTTTTAAATAACTTTTCAAAACTTCTATAGCCTTTAATACAATCTAAAAAATCATATAACATACTTTAATCCGAGTTGTTTTCATTTGTTTCAAAAGTGCATCAAAGAATTTTCGAGAAATCTTCAAACTCTCTTGGTTTTGTCAAAAAGTTCTAAAAAGTGTATTTTGGTATATATTGAAAATCCTCTTTTGATTATTTATGTTGTGCATATGCTAATATTTTTTTTCATCGTTGTGTTGGTGGGTTAATCTCAAATGTTTCCTCTTGATCGTTAAATGGTTGAATTGATGTTCTTGAAAGTGTTTTCAAGAGTTAAATTGATGTTCTCTTGAAAGTTTTTCAAGAGTTGTTTGTTGTTTTCTCTTGGAGTGATCCAAGAGATAGACATATTCTCCTTAAGTGGTTTTAGGAGTTTATATACTTGTTTTTTTCTATTTTTTATAGTTTTGCAAGTGTCAAGTGCTTGTGATAAACATATAAAGGTAGTGAATTTTGGTTGTTCTAAGATTGAAGATCTAAAAATGTACGATCTATTATGTATGAACTCGTATAAATCTTCCTATAATCTTTTTCATCATTTCTCTATTTTTTACATATTATTCTTGTTGTATTAATTTTATTTGTGCTATTGTTTTCATTTGTGATAAACATATAAAGGTAGTGAATTTTGGTTGTTCTAAGATTGAAGATCTAAAAATGTACGATCTATTATGTATGAACTCGTATAAATCTTCATATAATCTTTTTCATCATTTCTCTATTTTTTACATATTATTCTTGTTATATTAATTTTATTTTGTGCTATTGTTTTCATTCATAATTGCATTCAATTTTTAATTAAACTTGTTTTTAAAAGAGTTTAAAAATGGTTTAATTCACAACATAATGACAGTTCAGCATTAGTTATGGCTTCAATTATTATTGAAAGTTTAGATGTTGAAAGTCAACACTTTTATGCCCAATTTAACATGAGTATTATATAACCTATATGTTGAAAGGTTCATTTACCTTCATTATATTTTTAATAAAATGTCATTTACATTCTCATTGTAGTTTTTAAATAAACATTCTCCTTCTTTAAGCTTTTAATAAATGACATTTACATTTTTTAAATTTCATAATAAAATAAACCTCATTTATTTTATTTTATTAAATGTATTATATTCATTAAAATTTAAAAATATATGAAAATTAAAAATTAATGTAAAAAATATAGAGATTAAATTTTTAAGTAAAAAATATAAATACAACAAGAACACAAGTATTATTTTACTAAAAATATAAAGATGTAGATATCATTTATTAAAAGCTTATGAACCATCAATAATTATTTAAAATTATAAAAGTATAAATGTCATTTTGTTAAAAAAATAAAAATGGTAAATATGTATTTTAAAGTTAAAAAGTATGTAAGTTTCATTAAACACACTTAATTATAATTTTTTCTTGTTGCTACATTACATTGTGTTATTAATTAGATTCTAATATTCTTAAAAGATTATTATTAGTTAGATCCTAAATATTTTAAAAATGTAATGTTTCTATGTGACAGAGGTGTTAAGTGAGTGAGTGATGCATCTGGTTGGTTATATAATTAGGAAAATTCTTTTTACATCCGATTTATTTTTAACCGGCACACTATACACTTAAATTTCTTTATTCTCAAAATAAAAATCTGAAATTAAAAAATATATTCTTGAAAAAATAAATCCAGAACATACTATTGTGTTTCCGAACTGAAATTCTATAATAGAATATAGAAATCAAAATCCCTTTTTAGAAAATAATCTCATAATGTAAAAATTATGTTTTTGAAACAAAAAATTCAAAAAAAATATGTTTAAAAAACGTAAAAATATTCTAAAAAACTAAATTCGAAAATATATTTAAAAAAAGCTCTGAAATATATATATATATATATATATTTTTTTTTTTTTTTTAATAAAACTTTATTTTAAAAATTATTTTTTTTTTTAAAAAAAATATTAAAAAAAAAAACAAAAAAAAAATAAAAAAAAAACAAATAAAAGTGAAAATAAATTTATAAAAATTGAAAACAGAACAAACTTAAAAAAAAATAAACAACACAGTAAAAATCTAAAAAAATGCAAATACAATTATTAAGCATTAATTTGTTCCCCCTCAGATATCTACAAAGTAAAAGCAATTATTTAAACAAATTTTATGTTTGATATAAAGTTTACAAATTATATTATT
>Ga0123342_1009871_pt1 | contig 11187 bp, 6 predicted proteins | sample Turbeawhitnodule_FD_89960 | JGI IMG/M metagenome (GOLD analysis project Ga0123342, IMG submission 89960) | Root nodule microbial communities of legume samples collected from Mexico - Turtle bean Mexico white nodule | ecosystem: Host-associated > Plants > Roots > Nodule | place: Mexico: Nepantla... | reverse complement strand
TTGCCTCCTTTGGTTCATTGTTTCCATGAGCAGCCTTGAGTGTGTCCCACATCTCTTTAGCAGTTTTGCATTTTGATATCCTGAAAAACTCATTAGTATCTAGTGCAGAAGCTATTATGTTTTCAGTAGTACAATCAAGCTTGGCCATTTTACATTCATCATTGGTCCATTGAGACAAAGGTTTTGCAATGAAAGAACCATTCTTTTTAAACTTTGGAATGTAAGGACTATTCTCAATTGAATCCCAAATTCCTTGATCAATAGATTCCACAAAGATTTTCATTCTGGCTTCCCAATACTTGTAATTCAATCCACAGAAGAAAGGTGGTTTGTAGATTGAAGCACCTTCCTCAAAAGATTGTTTTCCAGCCATAAATTTTTTTTTTGGATCAACTTGAATAGCTTTCAAGAACCAAGCTCTGATACCAATTGTTAGAATATATGGCTTTAAACTAGAGGGGGGTGAATGATTTAAAGAGGGATTTCGAAAACTTTTAAGCCTTGAATGAAATTACTTCGAGAATATCTTGATTAAGAAATCATTTTTTCAAAACACAAAGCTAAAAGCACAACACCAACAAAACAATCGGTTGTTTATACTAGTTTACAAATATCAAAACTGAATTTAAAGAGTTAAGGGATAGAGAAAATGCACACAGAGATTTATACTGGTTCACTCTAAACCCAGAGCTACATCCAGTCTTCTGAGAAACCACTGAGGAACACCACTAAGCAATCAAACCTAGATCACTTACAACATAACCAAGAAAGTGACCTTGATCCCCTCAAGACACACACTTCTCTTAGCCAACACACCAACACTAAGAATGCTGATCTTGATCCCCTCAAGAACACACAGCAGTTCTCAGCAAACACACAAAGATTCTTGTTCAACAGATACAAGGATTACACTTGTTACATAAGGAAATCTGAAATTAATACAAGCAGAAATCCTATCTCACACACTTTGATCAATCTCAATCTCTAAGCAATCTCAACTCTTTGAAAAACTCAAAAACTTGTGTTAATTGTTCTTACTCAAATCTGTTTTTCTAAAGATATTCAAAGATGATGTTTGTTACCAAATCTTAACAAACTATTCATTGCATTTAAAGATTGGTCAAAGCATTAAAGACTGGAGCGTAATTAGTTAAAATCATTTAAAGCTCAGTCAAAACAAAAACCATTTTTCTGTTATGGTACCAAAACAAACAATCGGTTGTTTCCTCAAATCAATCGGTTGTTTAGGTTTTAACAGCTCAACCATTTGAAAAACAGTTTTCAATCTTTTCTAAAAACACCTGAGTATAAAACAATCGGTTGTTTTGACAAAACAACAGGTTGTTTTTCACTTAGCTTGAAAAACACTTTTTCTTTTAAAAAGATTGAGTATGCCTATGCTTTGGATTCAATCAAGAGTGGATTACAAAACTCAATCTGCCCCAGATCCTATCTAAGACAACTCAGCAACAGCAAGCACAGCCTAGCCTTCAACGTCCTTCAAAGGGTTTTGGATTCTTCAAAGCTTGAACACCACTTGGTTCAACACAACGTGCATTTATAGGGTTTTTCAAGATGCCAAGTGACGAGGACCATTCGATTGGAGGAGATCTAATAGTTGAGATGATTGTGAGGCTTCGTCTCCAGAGACTCCCCAGGGCTATAAATAGTGGTCCCAATAGTGTTGAGACACTACCACTTTTTTAATCTTTGCTTCAAGACTTGAACACTCCTCGTCGTATTGAGCTGCTCTTCGCGTCTTCCAAAATGTTAGTTATGTCTTCTTTGTCTCGTCCTACCTCCTCTTCTTCATCTCCCCCTTCTCCCCTTCCTGAGTCTTTGTCGTCCTCGTCTTCTTCTTCTTCTTCCAACTCTTCCTTGTCTGAGACCTTATCGGTGATGGGAAAAACGCACGCGGAAGCAACACACATAATCACGAATCAACTGTAGAAAATAAACAACACAGGATTTAATGTGGTTCGATCGCCAACTGCTATCTACATCCACACGGACAACTATTAGGTTTTCATTTTGTTCTGTTGCACACCAATTACAAGTACAATGATCTCTTTAAATATAAATTATAAAGGGGACACAATGATTAAGCCCACTCACTAAACATGGTGTCTAGTCAGCCCAACCCAATTGATCCTTGTTTTATACCCAACAATATCCCACTAGAAGCCACGGAACAATGTTCACCTACGCTTCAACTGTGTACATGTACTTCTGTAATCTGTCGATGGAACTCAATCTTCCACCTCTAGTTTCCACCATCCTTCTTAATCATCTTGAAGAATTCGTTAAAACTCACTGACCCGTTCTCTGTTCCTACCGATTCCCAATTGCAAGAACTGTCGGATCCTGGAACAACCTGAGAACAAACACTCTCCATATTCAACAAGAAATTTTCTGGAGAAGTTTCAACCGCTGGAATAATGGTTCTCGTAACCCAATGCCATCTAGGAACCTCAGTTGAAACACGACCCATGCTCCCAATGCCATAAGTACCTCTTACTGGTCTACCTAAACCTTTCCATGTTCATTCATCCTAAATTTGACCTGTGATTCTGGGTTTCTCTCTTGTAAAGACAACCTTCTTCTGCCCACGAGATTCTGTGAACCGGACTTTATTTATCTTCTGAACTGGGATGGTCACTCCCTCAAACGGTAATCTGACCATATACAACAAACCTCTCTTTCTTCTGCAGGCCATGACAAGATTTCCCTTTACGACCTTCCATTGTTGATTTCTGAACTTCACTTCATGTCCCTGTTCGTCCAACTGCCTAACATAAATCAAACTTTTCGTCAAACTTGGAATAACTCTACATTCTTCAAAGTCCAGAAACCAACTGGTGTCTTCAACACTATGTCACCCATGCCCGTAACATCAAGAGTTATGTTGTCTGCTAGTCTTACCTTTTCAAAGTCTCCAATAACTAGATTTTGCAATGCTTCACTGCTCTGGGTAGCATGAAATGAAGCACCAAAATCCATGACCCAGGAATCCACACTGTTATCCGCGCAACAGACTAAAAGGTCCTCGTCAACGGAGTCTTCTGCAAAGTTGACTTGTTTATCATTTGGGCGTTGATTCCTGAAATGCCCCACCTCCTTGCAGTTCCAACATGTTACACTTGAGCAATCCCGAGTCTTTGACTAACTCCTTCTTTTGTTCTTGCTCTCACTATCTCTGATATTGTTCTTACCTCTGATGACATATAGAGATTCACTAGATAATTCCCCAGAACTCTTTCTTCGAACATCCTCACCAAGAATAAGATCCCGAATCTTTTCAAAAGTGAATCCATCAGATCCTGCTGAACTGGTAACTGTTGTAACCATTCCGGATCAACTGTCAGGTAATGACAATATCAGTAGTAAAGCTTGAACTTCATCATCGAACTTAATGCCCACTGACGTAAGTTTGGCTAAGACCAAATATTGATGTGCTCAGTAAATGAATTATCATAACTTTGTGCCGCAGCGAAAAACAGACACACCTCACGCCTAGCACTGCACCTTCACTGCACCAGCAAAAAAATGCATGCGCCACCATGCGTCTTCTGTCAGTGCCATTGCACTGCACCTCTATGCCTTCTCATTCATCGCAAGCACCTGCACTTTTTCTTCGCGAAACGCGATCCCCCGCCACACTGGTGCACTCCATCGCACTGCCTGGACACGCACCATCGCTGCACGCGCCTGCCGCGAGTAGCAGGTTTGGGCTGTCGCGAATCCTAGGCCGCCGTGAAACCCTAGCTTTGGGATACCGCTGCAACCCCTATGAAACTCTAGCTTTGAGACGCTATTGCCGCCTCTGTGAAACCCTGGCTTTGGGATGTTGTTGCCGCCTCTACGAAACCCTCGCTTTGGGACGTTGCTGAAGCCGCAATTTTCACGTCTCAAGTCGATTAATTTCTGCTAATCGAATCTCTAGTGTGTGAACGAACCAAGCTCTGATTCCACTTGATGGGAAAAACACACACGAAAGCAACACGCATAATCATGAATCAACTGCAGAAAATAAACAACACAGGATTTAACGTGGTTCGGTCGCCAACTGCAACCTACATCCACACGGGCAACTATTAGGTTTTCATTCTGTCCTGTTGCACACCAATTACAAGTACAATGATCTCTTTAAATATAAATTATAAAGGGAAAACAATGATTAAGCCCACTCACTAAACATGGTATCTAGTTAGCCCAACCCAATTGGTCCTGGCTTCATACCCAACAATCGGTCAATGCAATCCAAGTGTTGCATCCCGTAGAGGGTACGGCTCGGGGTGACGACCCGGGATGTGCATCCGACCGGTCAGGCTCCCCTGAGCAGTCATCTCCCCTTATGGGACTTGGCTAGGTGGATCTTAAAGTGACTAGGATCACCTCTGCTTTCAGGACTGAGACCGCCATTTCTGATTTTTTGGGTAAGGTCCCAATTTTGAAGGCAGATGCTCGTTTTAATTTTTTGATTGTTGAGTCTTGCTTGCCGACTGAGATAATATGCTTGGATCGGTCTTTCACCAGGTTACCTTTCTTTTACATGTATTCTTGTTTATTCACGAACTTTACACGTTTCTTTGTCTTTCGATAAATTTTCGATGGGCGTCCTTCAGACGCTCAACGTGGGTCCTTCACAGCTTCACCCAAACACTTGGGCATCCATTCAGGTCTTCCACCTGATATGTGATGTTTTCCGGTTGTATCCAACCCCTTCTTGTTTTCTCTATTACTATACCTCCTACCCGTCCTAGCCTGTTAGTTAGCATTCGCTTATTAGCCGGGCGGATAATGTTTTGTTCGGCTCTTTCACCACTTCTTATAAAAATTTCAAAGAATTTTTTTTTCAAAGTTATCATTCAGCCTGCTAGCATTGCTAGCATCATATTTCTTTGATGAAGCAGGTGGATCGATCGGTTAAGGTTTCCTATATATTTTCTTGAAAACCTTATGTATTTTCTTGAAAGCCTTCTTCGTATAGAAGTTTTACGATAAATAAATTTCTTTCTCTGTCAGAAAGCGGTAGTATTTCACAAGATATATACTTCAGATATAAATTCGCTTTTTATTTCTTTAAATTTTGTTATGTATTTAATTACTTTTTCTAAACTCTTTTATATTTAACTCGTTTTTTATGTGACTTATTTGGCTTTCTTTATTTCTAATTATACTTAAAAAAAATTCTTATTCTAGTTCCCTTTGTTTTTTATTTCTTATTCTATAAATAAATAAATAAATTATATCTAATTATGCTTTTTATACAGGAGTAAATTAGCTATTTGTTCTTTCAATTCTTCACTCATATTTAGTTTATTAAGTTTTTTCTTTTACTTTACAATATTTTTTCATGTGGTCAATCCTTCCACATTTATAGCAAAATATTCTTGATCTATCCGTAGATTTATTGGTATTATTTTCAGTGGTGGTAACCTTGTGATTTTTTTCGTATTTGTATATGGTGTTGTTTTCTACGGTTTTCTCTAGTTAATACGTTGTCATAAAGTTATCGGTATACATTCTAAAAGCTTTTAAAGTAGGACATTTCAGATTATACAATCTAATTTTCTATTAATTTCTTAATGTTGTATTAGCATATCTTCCTATTTTCAGATCTTTTAATTCTTGTTTGGAGAAATTAAACGGTTTTATTAATGATTTTTCTAGCCTTTTACTTTTGTTTCCTACAGTTGATTCATTGTTATTTGTAGTTATTGCTACTTGGTATAATTGATTGCTATAATCGGGTTGACTATGAATATTCAAATATTTTGAACGTCTTTTATATCTATTTCTCATTTTCTCTAAGCATTTCAATAGGGGAAGTTCTTACCTCCTTGTTTTCAATATTTGGGAATTTTATTTCTTCTAAAGCTGGGATTTTACAGCAATTTTGTTGGTCAAAGTTCTTCATTTTTTTTTCATCGATTTTTATGACATTTAGATTTTATTTGTCTAACCAGTTTGTTCAAACCATCTAAAATAAAGAATATTTTCTTGAACTGATTCTAAACCTGTGTAGTATTCTTTCCAGTAATTATGAAATTCTTCTTGATAAAAGCTCTTCAAAAACCAGTATCTTTTTTCTTTATTTCATGTAGGAGAAATTTTTTTCTTAAGTAGTCTTTATTTATCTCAAAAATTTTAATCATATTTAACTTACTAATGTTGGATTTAGTAGGCGAATCTTAATGATTTTTTTTTTTGTCTTCACTCATCAACAGGTAAGCCAATTCACCGAGAACTGATGTCCATCAACCTCTCTGTGGAGACCGAAAGACCAGATGCCTAATTATATCCACGGCCTATCAGCCTCTCGGCAAAAAAGATCAACGTCACGTTTCAGGTTAAATACATTAATCCTAATTAGGAGTAACAAAGCATGATTATGCACTTATTGGGCCTACCTTAATCGTTATGACAGGGCAAGGCCCACTAGAATAGTATAAATAAGAGGGGATCCCCGTGGTGAAAGGAATGTTATTCTAAATCCTAAACTAGATCATTCAAATTGATCTCATCTGACTTAAGCGTCGGAGTGCCTTTGCATGTACCCCCTCTCAAATATCTAAGAAGAGCGATCGAAATCAAAGAGAAGACAGGAGGAATTCAATAAGGGACATTCGGTCTTGGATAAATTGTAAGAACATTTTGGCGCCCACCGTGGGACCGAAAGAAAAACCTATCGAACAACCGCATGGTAACCACCCGGAGCATGATGAGAAACGATAGACAGAGCGAAGAACCGACCGCGAATTCGATAACCATGATGTTAGCAATGAGGAAAGAACTTGAGAACTTGCTACAGAAAAACGAAAAGTAGATAGTCGACCTGAAGGCCGAGAATGAAATGATGAGGAGAAAACTAGACCTTGGACACACCCCGACAGACCAAGAGGATTCAAGAAATTGTGAGCATCCAGAAAGCAAAATGTTGACACAAATGGAAGGAGAGAATAACACACATCACCACACGATGCACACCGACTCGAATGGAGGGGTAGGGACATCTTCCTGTCGACACCCCTTCACGGAATGAATCATGCAAGTAACTCTTCTGCCCAGCTAGAAGAGTCGAGCAATTGACAAGTACGATGGCAGTGTTGATCCGGATGAGCATGTAGACGTGTACATTACTCAAGTCACCTTGTATACGGCAAACAACACCCTTCTTTGTTGCGTCTTTCCCACTTCATTGAAGGGGGGCCGCCTTGAACTAGTTCACTCGTCTACCCCCTTCACGATTGATTGTTTCGACATGCTGGTGTCAAAATTCTTGGCTCAGATCGCCACGAGCAAACCACATCACCTGACCTCCCTCACCTTAGTAAACATCAAGCAATGAAGGTTCAAGACACTCCGATCCTTCATGGAGAGATTCGAAAAGGTAGCCCTCAGTATTCGAGACTTGAGCCTAGAGGTGGCCATACATCAGCTGGTAATTGCATTGAAGCCAGGACCACTATCTGATAGCTTGTGTAAAAAATCGGCCAGAAGCATGGACAAGCTAACACAGAGGGCGGCAAAGTTCATGTAGCTGGAAGAGCTTCGGGAGTTCAAAACAAAGGTAAGTGAAGATGCAGGAACCTAACGGGTAGAGGAGGCGCAATGACCCATGCGGCCTCCCAGAAGACCAAGGGATTTCCCAAAGCCGACGAGATTCCTCCAATACACACCCCTGACGGCTAAAAGGTTGAGAGTCTAGGACGAGGCCCTGAACACCGACTTAATACCACCTTTCAAAAGAACACCAAATCCCCCCAATGTAGACCAAACTCGACATTGTCAGTATCCCCGAAATTACGGTCATACCATCGAAGAGTGTGTCGCACTAAAGGATAAAATAAAGGAGTTGGTGTAAGTTGGCCACTTGAGGCATTTTTGTGTGGAAGGATGGTAGAGAAGAAGGAAAGTATGAGGGGCAAGAGGCCAAGACCCATCAGAGAAATTATCGGCCAAGATCGCAAAATTGCAAGAACATATTGCGAGGAGAAATTAACTTTATTACTTCTCACTTTCACAATGAATTAATTATTAGATGCATTTTAAAATAAAGACCTTAATTTAAAATATTTCAAAATTATGAGAATTAAATATTATCAATTATAACTAAAACTAAAATTGCACATAAAATATACGTATATCAAAAGTTAAAACAAAATAAGTCAGATTGTTTGAAGTATGAGCTCGTAATAAAAAAAACTAGGAATTATATAAACCAACTACCATCAATCATAAAAAATACGCAAATATTGTTGAAATACTTATTATTCAAGATTAGTTGTTGAAATACTTATTATCCAAGGTTATTTTGCTGAGTTTTTATAATAAATTTTTGAAACTTTAGAGAACTTATTTGTAATGTAAAGTTACTCTTTCAAAATTTTAGAGAATTTAGTTATAAAATATATTAAAACTATGTAGTTTTTAATTATTTATTTATAAATACATTTAATTATATTTATTTATTGAATTTGAAAAATCTAGAGTGTTTTATTGAGGTTGTACAATAAATTTTTGGAATTTAACGAATGTTAAAATGACCTCCGTTATTTTGCTGAGTTTTAAAATAAACCTTTGGAATTCAACGAATGTTAAAAATGTTGAAGATAGTTGGACTCTCTACTCAACTTGCTCAAATAGTGTGTTTGATGAAGAAAATCTTTTTGAAGAATGATGTTTTGTATTCATGGTATATATTAGGTTAGAGGTTGTTTAAATCTGCCTTTTGCACTGTGATCTATCTCTTACTTTCATAACCAAGGTGACGAGCTCGAGCTCAAGCACAAGGATGGTTTACAAAGATTTATCAAAAAAAATTTATGTTTTTCAAAACTAGCTTACTGCTCACAAAATTAATCTGTTTTTTTTTTCAAAACAATAGATTCTTTTATGCACTGGAACAAAATTGTTAAGTTCTTTTAAAGCAAAAATTACTAAGTCTTTTTGGAAGCTCTATGTTTAAGATCAAAGTCAGTTTGTGGCTAAATATGACCGTTACAGCTGATCTGGAAGTGGTTAGATAACCACCAGCTACTTTTTCAAAAAGCAATCTGTTCATTTAAATTTCAATATGTTATTTTGATAACAACTTTCTAACTATTTTTTGAATTTCTGTTTCGATTTGAAAGCTATAAAAGGATAAGTATTTTTCATGTTCATGTTGTTGAGAAAATTACGTTGTACACACAGTTTCAAAAGCTTTCAGTAATTGTTTTGAGATCTTTCCTTTGTTTTTTGAAAAGTTCTCTCAAAAACTTCAAGTTTCCTTGTGCTAGTACTTCTTGGTGAAGAGTTTTCAGATTCTGTCACAGTTCAACATCAAGAGTGATTTGTTTTTGGGTTCTTGTATTCTTAACTTAGGTGTTTTCATTCCTACTTTTCTTCTTGTGTAAGGATGTTTGTATTGCACTTCTTGATAGGGTTTCTTGAAGTGTGGGGGGTGTTGAAATAGGATTTTTCAGCATTGCTTTGTCTTTGTTCTTGAAGGGTTCAAGAACCAAGAGGTTTCTGTAAAGATTTGGTTTGGTTTACTGGATATCACCTTGGTGTAAGGTGAAATTTGATGTAGCTCTTATTGAGTGAACCAATATAAATCTGTGTGTGCCCCTATCTCTTCTTGATAACTGAAATAATTCTGGAAAATCCGATATACTGCCATAGAAAGAATCTCTTCATTTAAAATTGAATATGTTGTTTCTGGGTTGCTTCATATAGTGTTCTTTAAGATTGTATGAAATTCTTGTGTGCTTAAGAAATCACTAAACCTGTGGATACTAGCTAGTAGAAGCAAGTAATAAAATCCTCTAAATAATTGATTTCAAAATTCAGATTCTTTTCAATAACAGTTTCTATAGAGTTGAGATTGAACATCTTGTTTTTTGAATCTTTGACAATCACTTCTGCTAGTGCTGCTTAAAACTTTGCTCATAATCTATTTGGTGTAAGGTTGAAAATTTAACACATTGATTTTGAAACTAATTTGTTTAATTTTATGGAAGTGCATGTATAATCAGAAAAATACATCTGTTTTGCTCTGAATCAATATGTTCTTTTAGTAAGTTTTTCTGAAAAACAGGATTCTTGCCAAAATTTTATAAGCTCAATTCACCTCCCTCCCCCCCTCTTGAACTTGACACTAATAAACCCAACAAAAAAAACCTCTATTATTTTTCTAAGGTTTTTAAAATTAACCTTTAAAATTTAACAAAGGTTAAAAAGACCTTCGTTATTTTGCTAAGGTATTAAAATAAACCTTTGAAATTTAACGAAGGTTTAAAAAACCTCCATTATTTTGTTGAGGTTTTAAAATAACATTTGGAACTTCCATTAATTAAATCAATTCCTAGGGTTATATTAACCTCCGCTAAAACCTTTTCTTTTTGTAGTGAATCATAAGAAATATGCAAATACTGTTGAAATACTTCTTATCCAATATTAGTTTTTGAAATACTTATTATCCAACGTTATTTTGCTGAATTTTTAAAATAAATTTTTGAAACTTTAAAAAACTTATATGTAATATAAAGTTACACTTTCAAAATTTTAGACAAATTAGTTATAAAATATGTAAAATATATTAAAACTATATAGTTTTTAATTTTTTATTTATAAATAGATTTAGTTATATTTATTTATTGAATTTTGAAAAATCTTGATTGTTTTATTAAGGTTCTACAATAAATCTTTTTAATTTAATGAAGATTAAAAAAATATTTGTTATTTTGTTGAGGTTTTAGAATAAACCTTTAAAACTTAAAAAAGGTTAAAAAGACTTTGTTGATATTTCTCGGCAAGTGTACCGAATCAACTGTAATATAGTACTCTTTAAAGTACGAATGTCGAACCCACAGGGAACAATTCTAATTAAGATGCTCTGTTTTAAAACTCATCAAGTATAGAAAATAATTTTGATTATTGAGAACTTGTTCATAACCAAATTAAAGATTTCACAAGTAACTAAGAGATATATGGTTTGATTCAACCAAATACAAAACTAACTTATCAATTATAGAAAAAGATACTTGGGATTGAATTGCGTCTATCTCAATCATCTGCATTTTGAATAATACAATATATAATACTCAAAACTACTTATTCTTGATGCTTAATTTAAAGTCATTCATCTTGATTCCTCACAGATGAAATTCATAAGATAATTTCTCAAACACTGATTCCTCA
>Ga0123342_1009870_pt1 | contig 11188 bp, 8 predicted proteins | sample Turbeawhitnodule_FD_89960 | JGI IMG/M metagenome (GOLD analysis project Ga0123342, IMG submission 89960) | Root nodule microbial communities of legume samples collected from Mexico - Turtle bean Mexico white nodule | ecosystem: Host-associated > Plants > Roots > Nodule | place: Mexico: Nepantla... | reverse complement strand
TTGTACTTTTAATTGTTACATTGTTCTTCGTATTCACCCTGTTGTACATAGACCAAATACTCTTTTACTACAATAACAAGAATGGTGAGTTACGTTTTATCATGTTTTAATTACATGGTCTAAAGAAAGGCCCAATTATGCTTAATTTATGTCTTTACAGGTGTTGAATACGAGGAACCAGACGAGGTTCATTATGTGCCAAGAGATTAAAATTTCAGTAACGTTAAGGCTAAAGAACTCGTTGAATTGGGAACAAAAAATTTATCTGAAAGAGTCGAACCGTTGCTCTTATCTTCATATTTAAAGACCACACCAAATGAATTTAATGGCTTCGAAGAAGTGTAGAGATTGTATGAAGGTGGCTGCCTATATCTATCACTGCCAACGATATTCCAAGTGTCCTGAAGTTCTCACCACCTCATGTAATCCAAGTTGGTGGGAAGAAAGACTAAGTTACGTGCCTGAATCAGAAGTTGCCATGTGACTCATCTTGTGATCCGAGTGGGAGATTGATGAACACTTAGTTTTGGGATCTTTTCTATCATTTTTATTTTTTTTTATGTTTTGGGTACATAATAGTCAATATATATGGGCATAGGAACTGTAGGATCATACATCATCCTCTTATTTTGCTTTTCTCTAAACTTATATTGATGCCCCTATTATATAGAAGAAAATGAGGGTAGGTCAAAAATATGGAAAAATCATCAATGGAAGTTTTCTTATCGATCATTGCTTCTTCTTCTTTTTTCCTTTCTCTTTCACACTTCCCCGTTTTATTTATACTATATATTAAAATGCTATACTTGATAAGTTAACCCTTTTGAGAACAACTCTTTAATAGTTTTATCCAAATAGGGGAATGTTATTTGAGATTAATGATGTAAATCAATTGTTGGATCACTTTTATTTCGGTACACATTATCCTTCAATACTTATTCTTTCCATCCTGAATTTTTGTATGAATAATTTCTTTAAAATTAAAAAAAAAATGTATTTTTCTTTTTGTCAATACTTTAAGCAACGCTTTTAAAATTGTGGTTGTTATAAAGATTTTAGGCAACGATTTTAAAATTGTTGTCTTTATAAAAATCGTGGCATTACAAACGACCACTCTCACCTCGATCATGGCTAAAAAACCGTTGTTTAAACTTTAGGCCACGATTTTAATGCTTTAAACTACGGTTTTATGTTGTTGCCTAAAGTAATAATTGTTGTAGTCATATATATATATATATATATATATATATATATATATATATATATGACCTTTTATAAATTGTTTCTTTTTCTAATGGTTTAAATTCTGGTCCAAATTTGTCATTTACATCTCTTTGAGCATTAAGGATGACATCCATGTTGTACTTCCCAAATGTTAATTTTGCTACTTCTCCTTTAACCTTTAAGAACTTTTACTCTTTTTTTTCCAAAACATTACAAGATTCACATTTAGAAGATTTAGTTTTCAAATTAGCTTCACAACTACAATAGGAATTACAAATTAGTTCAATACTTTCGAAATCAGTTTCAAGATTTCAATTTTCCTCTTTTAATTACTTCACTTTATTTTTTAACCATTTATCCTCTTCCTTTAATATATTGTTTATAAAATAGTCTTTTTACTTCTTCATACATTTCAATAAAGGCATCAAGAATTTTTTTTTTTACTTATATTTTCATAAGAGTAAGGCCACTTACGCTATTGGTTTCAAAACTTTGATCGGCCAATAAACATAGGTTTGTTTCTTCTCTACTGTTTATTTCAGAACAACAAGAGTGATTGTGTTCCAATATGTTAGTCAGTAGTGATTACATTTCAAATAATACTCAACCTTAAACAATAGTAATTATATTTCAAAAAATACTTAACCTTAAACAATAGTAATTATATTTCAAAGAATACTCCATCTTATTTAGAAGCAGTTGCAGTCGAAATAATAATAAATTTCAGCTAAGAGTAATTAGGTCCAAAAAATACTGACATTATATTTTATGAGACTACAACTAACAGAAGAAGGAGATTCCTTTTTAAAAAAAGATTTAGAAAAACTTTTGACAAGACATCTATGAGGTTAAAATTGCATCGATTGTATTTCATTCAACGTTGTAATTACGAAAAATCACTTTATAGTGAGTCCATCGAGCCAAAACTATGTTTGGATGTTCTCATGAGACATTGATATTTTGAAAATGTTTAAAAGATTTTAATATAAAAATAAAGACTCCTTTCTTATTATGTATTCTACTTGTTCTTTATATATTTGCACTTGAAATAAAGACTTAAGGATTTTGAAATGAAGATTGATATAAATAATTAACTATAATCTTACCATTAACACGACAAGGTAAAATAATTCTTACAGTATTTTCAAGGAATTTGCAAGTACATCAAATGGTTGATCTTATTCTTAGATTTCATGAACTCAACTAAATAATCATTAAGATTTTTATACGGGCATCAATTTTAATCAAAGAACATAATGTTACCATGCTAATCAAAATACATGAGAGTGAGAAAGATGAAACTCAATCCCTATTTTTCCAATTGAAGAAACGAACTCTTTGTCTTGTTTTCTTATTAATCATTGTCATCCCAATCATTTCCAAAAAGCTTTATTATTCTGTTGTATATTTAACGAATATTTTACTTGATTATTCAATTGTTCCTTGTGGGATCGATATCCGTCCTTATGAACACATTATTACTTCTACAACGCGATGCACTTGCCGTAAAAAGTCATTAAGTTTTTTTTTGTTAACTTTCTAAAGAGTGTTGTTATCATATGCATGGTTGTTAAGTTTCTTGATTAAGAGACTGCAGTGACCTTTGGCCTCCATGACCTATTTAAACTTTTCAAATTTTTTTTATTAAGTTCCTCAGCATTGAAAACTCTTTTAGAGCAACCACATGATTGACCACAACTGTAAATCTTTTTTGCACATCATATATGCTTTCACCCTTCTGCATTTTGAACATCTTATATTATTGGATTAAGGTTATCCTTCTTGATCTTTTAACCTCTTTTATATCCTTATGGGTAACCTCCAAGACTTCCCATATTTCTTTAGCATTTTTACAAATTGAGATCTTATAAAACTCATCAAGTGTAAGTGTATAGGCAATGATGTTTCTGGCCTTAACATCATCATATTGCACTTTTCTTGCTTCATCAATTGTCTAAAGAGAACAAAATCTTTTTCCTCCTCGATATTATTAATAACATGCATAGGAATAAATGGACAATTCAAGCCAGCATCCCAAATACATCTATTAGTTGATTACCAGAATATTTGTATTTTGACTTTCAACAAAAGTTCACAACAAAGCAGTGGAGGCCAATTTATATCCGGATCTTTGTTTTGAAAAACTTTCATAAACCTTCTCTGAGGCCAAATGTTATAAAATAAAGAATGGCTTGTTTAAACCAAGGAGGGACTTAAATTGGTTTATTGACTTTTTTCTAAAAAACCTGCCTTCTTGAAGTTCTTATAAAAATTGTTTTAAGACTGAAAAGCTTAATGCAATTATAATGGAAGCAAGATTGATACAAGAATGGATTGTGACATAATTAAAAGAATATAGGCAAGAAAAGAATATACAAAATATTTTATACTTCTTCAGAACAACAAGAATGATTGTGTTCCAATATCTTAGTCAATAAACATAGGTTTGTTTCTTCTCTACTGTTTATTTCAGAACAACAAGAGTGATTGTGTTCCAATATGTTAGTCAGTAGTGATTACATTTCAAAGAATACTCAATCTTAAACAATAGTAGTTACATTTCAAAGAATACTCAACCTTAAACAATAGTAATTGCATTTCAAAGAATACTCAATCTTATTTAAAAGAGTTGCAGTCGAAATAATAATAAATTTCAATTAAGAGTAGTTAGGTCCAAAAAATACTGACATTATATTTTATGAGACTACAACTAACTGAAGAAGGAGAGTTCATTTTAAAAAAAGATTTAGAAAAACTTTTGACAAGACTGTGGTTAAAATTACATCGATTGTATTTCATTAAACGTTGGTATTACGAAAAATCGCTTGATAGTGAGTATATCAAGCCAAAACTATGTTTGGATGTTCTCCTGAGACGTTGATATTTTGAAAATGTTTAAAAGGTTTTAATACAAAAATCGAGACTCCTTTCTTATTATGTGTTCTACTTGTTCTTTATATATTTGCACTTACTTGTAATAAAGACTTAAGGATTTTGAAATGAAGATTGATATAAATAATTAACTATAATCTTACCATTAACACGACAAGGTAAAACATCTTGTAGTGTTTTCAAAGAATTTGCAAGTACATCAAATGGTTGATCTCATTCTTAGATTTCATGAACTCAACTAAATAATCATTAAGATTTTTATACAAATTTTATCTTAAGTGTTTGATTTAAAACAACTTCATATTACTAAGAGGGTAAACCTTCATTGACTTCCCCTCTTGAAACTTCACACTTTCATTCCTAGAAAAAAAAATATTGGAAAAAATAATAACTTATTAACAATAGTGATTTGGTGATGATAGTATAATAATTAAAAAAAACATAAGATAGTTCACTGTATGATTATGAATTTAAATATTAAAAAAAATGAAAATTTCAATAACCATCACACTAACCATATCACATTTAAAGTTCTGGGTCCGGTCTTAGAATGAAAAATAGAAACTACTAAAAAAATATATTTCATTTGGACACATTTAACTTAATCTGATGTTAATACACTTACACTTTAATAATTAATATTTTCTTTATTTAAAATTATGAGACAATAGATAAAAATGGAGGAAAGAGAATAAAAGGAGAAAAAGGAGAAAATAAAATAAAATTGGATGAGTAATGTATTAAAGATAACTATAGAGAAACATTACATAAAGGCATCCTAAAAAATTTAAATGGAAAGCAATAGGCCATATATTACAATTATTGATAATATAAAAAAGGGCACACAATCTCTTAATTTTTTACATTACTCATTCCTGTGTAGTAATTATCCTCTAATAAACTAACAAATCAAATGATGTGACTGAATAGGGAGAAACAATTGCACGTATCTTCCTTTTAACATTCACTGCGGAACTTGTTTGTGGCACCACCTGCATTTAAAATCAAAAGACCATAAATTATAAATCACATGATTTGTTTACGTAAGTTAGGCCAACATTAAATATTTTTTGTTACTCTTTTGAATTCAACAAACTTAGCAAATGGTACCTTGGTAGGCTGTGAGAAAGAATTCTCATCCATTACGTTGGTTGATGTAATCACTGTCTTTACAGAACGAAATAGTTGCATTTTTGAGAACCCACGCATGCGTATGTAAAGTGTCTCTGTGGCTGCTCCGAAGTTCACTACCTGTGCAAATCAAAATCAATAACTCATAAACATAGATATATTGATCAAAGATCAAATAAAGGTAATCCAAGACATGTTTTTTGACATTCTAGCACATTAGAAACAGTCATAATCACAATTGAGTTGAAAAAGTCACCTCTTACCTTTATTCTTATGTATTTTTTCTCATATGGAGAATTTTGCCAACTAATTGCAGATGCAATAAGTTTATTAGATGAAGCTGTTTTGAGTTTTGAGTGCATAAGTTTTGCTCCACTAGACTCAATAAAAAGCTTTTGCACCCAATAGCTAGGTGTTCCATAGAGCTGATAAGAGTCGAACACAATTGCATCGGGGATCCATCTGATATGACTCACGTTTGTGCAAACTCATGTTATATATGTCATTGTGGAATTTACAAATAATTGCACACAAAACCTTCAAAGTGTTTTGTTCTAGGTAGACAAAAAAATGTGATAATTGGTAGAGACTTACTTCCTGTCGTTTATATTTGAGAAAAGTGGTGCATAAGAAACCATGTCGACAACATCACTGCATTAGCAAAAAAAATGTAACAAATGAAAAATTGTACGTGGTTAATGTAAAAACTAAAAACACTTCATAAAACATAAACTACATTAATAAAAGTAAACCTGTTCTTTTCTAGGCCAATAAGAAATGCAGCTTCTGCCAAAGCAGCCAGAAGACTTCCATTTCCAGCATCTTGTCTCCATACAGCATACTCACTCACGAAAGCCTATAGAAGAATATATATTAATTATTTATGTATCAAACTGTGCATAAATTTACAATCCATAAATAGCGAATAACATAGTGTTCATTAAAACTAAAACTTGATCAAACCTTTGGTCCAGATCGTGACGTGTGATCGAATTGAGTAGACTTAGAAAATAAGTCCGTCGAGTTTGTATAAATCTAATGAAAATAAACATTAAAGGGATAAGTTGACAAATGAAACAAGACAAATAAGCATGTTTTTCCAAATTTGAATCAACAAAGAAAGTTTAAGAATTAACATATCGAAGTGTATCATTACATGAAAATCGAACAAATCAGCTGGATGGTTTAATTTTGTGCTAGAAGCATCACAATTTGAGATCATTTTCATATCTGGGTAGGCAATTTTTATAGCATCATAGAACTTAAGGTAATTTCCTGCAAAAACAAAAGGGTATACAAATGTCAGTAGTTAAATCTATAAATTTATAATCGTGAAATATCAAATGAGTCAAGTAAAACAAGTTTTTACGTACAACATATATGAGAAGTTTAAGACATGCATGTGCTTAAATAATAATAAAGTGCATTTACCTTGATAATTCGAAAACCCACAATCTTCATTTCCAATGGCAACATATCTCAAATCAAATGGTTTTGGATGTCCCAATCTAGCTCTAACAGAAGCCCATTTTGATTCAGGAGATCCTCTTGCAAATTCAATGCCATCAAGGGCATCCTATTAATGGAGAGATTTCAAAACAATGGTAAATAACATGTATTGTTTCATAAATACCTAAAAAGAAATGAGTACGAGAAGAAAATTATACTTGCACATAAGGTGCTAAATTTTTTGTATTAATTTCTTCATGACGGCTGAAGCCTAAAATGAGACATTCAAATAGTTAGAAAACAAAAGATAAAATCAAATATATGTGTTGTTAAGAATGAATTTGAGCTAAGGCAAGAAGAACATATATATACCAGCGTTGAACACCCATATGGGCAATGCACCAAGGTCCTCTACTAGCTGCTCAAGAAATATTAAATTATTATATTTATTCAACTATAAGGTATGGCAAATTTAAAACCATAGTTATAAAAGAAAAATATATACACACTTGGAGATACTCTAAATAACCAATTCCATCATCACTCCAATAGTTCCAAATATCATTGTAGTGTCCTGGTCTCTCTTCCCATGGTCCAATTGTATCTTTCCACATATAGTGATTCTTGAGATAGTCTCCTTCAACATACGTTCCACCTTATGCAATGGACATGGATAAATAGAGTTAATTAGGTCTCAGGATTTTTAAGTGAATCTTATATATTTCTACCTCACTATTTTTAATTACATGTGAAACTGCTGCACAACTAAAATCTAGGGTTTATTTTACCATCATGACACTAAGTTTATTTTAATGATTTATAGTTCTATACAAACATATTTAAGTACTTAATCAATTATATTATTTAATGAGGATTGAACGTATAAAGGTCCCTAGAAGAAAATTTGTATGTCAAACCTCCCTTGGAATCATAGAATTTGGACATACCAGGAAATCTGACAAATTTTGGTTTCAAATCTGCCACCATTTGAAAAAGATCCTTTCGGTAGCCATGACCCTGCTTGAAGAGAAGATTGAATTGATGTGAAGGAATTAGCATATTCTTATTCATTCTTTAGATGATAAAAGAGAATTAATCTATCATTATTGATCCAAAAACTTTCTTAAAATTTAATAGTTGCATTTGTTGATTTATAAGGTGTGTTTGTTTGTTGTACTAACCATGTAAGTGTCCAATGGCATCACTGACACTTGGTCTAACAAGTAACTTCCTTCATTGGTTGTGGTTATTTGAAGACTTGAATAGTGATTGGTAGCGTTTGCTTCCACCACCGTCTCCACCCTTTTCCATTTTCCATCTTCAGAAATTTCTCTGAATCATCACAACAAATATTTTTAAGTTAGTATTATTTAATGTCATTAAAAAAATTAGAATTTCCACAATGTCTTCTAAGCATATAAAAATGATAAACTTACGTGATATTTGATACCATGTTTATAACATCAACACCCGTGAATGAAAGTTGAAAATCAAACTCTCCTTCTGATTTAACATGATACACCACCTTGTACAATTTCCCTTGCTCGATATTCTGAACATGAAAAGGAGTAATTTTAGAAGGAGAAAAGTTAGTTCATATAATATAAACTAATAATACATTTTCTTATGAAAATAAAAGTTCTATAATATGTGTGTGTGTGAATATGAAGTATATATTAATCTTGCTTACCATGCCCCAATAACCAGGGTTAGAAATACCAACGCCACCAATTGGACAAGGGTTCTGATCACTACAATACACCTCCATTTGTAATGCAGCTTTATTACGTTCAAAGCATGAGGAATAGTTAATTGATACAGAAATGGATGATTTCTTTCCTATAATTGACCAAGGATAAATATTCAAGGTGTTGTTCGGGCCTCCAGCTTCAAACCCTGAAATTAAATTCATAATATTATTAGAAAATTTTCGAAAATGATAAAAAAAATATTAAAATATAACTGAATTGAATCTCTTGAATGAATAGACAAGATGAATCATTTTTTTAAAGAAATAACCTCTATTACTGACAAGTTCTGCCCATAGTCCCCCAGCACATGCATGATTGATTTCCTGCAATATAAATTCAAAGAAATTAGTGACTTCTAAGATATTAAAATGAAATTGATTTTGTTGTGATACTTTTTTCTGTGCGAATATACGAGATTGGTCTATATAATATATTAGATGTAAATGTATTGGATAATATAAATGAGTATACAACTTGGAAAATACAGTACTAAATTCAAGTAATATAACATTTAATAAACATATAATATTATAAAGAATATATATGTAAGTAATTATATAAATAAAAATAACAGAGGTATTCCACATAATTCATAAAAAAAATATGGGATTACAAAGTGTAATCATTACTATATTTTCATTAAAAAATGAGTATACGTGATGGAAGTGGAAAATTTATTTTTTATGTTTAAAATGAACATAAAATGATTATAATAAGGAGAAATTATATCCGTTAAGAAAAATAATTGGTTACCTCAACAAATACTCCAAGGAAAGTGTTAGGAATTGTTCTTGGAGACACATTATTAGAAGCATGCACAACTAGGGTTGAGTGTGTTGAGTGTGCATCAACACAGCAATTCTCAGAACTAAGAAAATAAATGGCCAATAAAGAATATAATATAACATGTAATGAAACTTTTGAACAACAAAACGCCATTCTTAACAAGATTGTATGATGATACATCCTTCTCTCACAAATACCTCATATATATAAGCAACCAAAATGTTGTGTTTGTCTATTTAATTCTGAGAAAAGGAAAAAACTTAAATACATTTTAAACACTTTAAAAACATTAAATACTTTTAATGTTTCTACAAAATATAGATTTATATAAGCAAACTCTTCTCATTGGTTTATCTATTAAAATTTATATGTTTAATATTTTAATTAATATTTTCTTTAACTATTCCTATCATTATTTTCTACTTAATAATTAATTAATTTTTTACATGTCTGCATTTTGTTTATAAAGTTGAAATGATAATTGATAAAATTAGAATATAGAAAATCTATCGTTGACTTATTTCAATATAAAATCTTAAAACCAGATAAGAACCAAAAAAGTATCTTTAAAAGTATACATTGAATATTTGTTTTTAATATTTCTCTTGCTGGCATAAGTGTGATCAGATATGAATAAATCATAATAAGTATCAATGGAAAACAATAAACTCCTTTTTAAAGTTTTTCCTTTAATTAACTAAGATAAAGGTTTATTTTTCCTGTAAGAAAACATTACTCATTTTTTAGATATAAAAATATATTTTTATTAAATAATTTAAAGGAAAAACTTTTAATATGTTGATGCTTTACTTGAAAATAATAATGAGAGATATTTTCATTAAATTATTTAGAGTTTTTATCTATCAAATGTTTATTCTTTTAACTAATTAACAAAATGATCATAACAAAGATAATATTGCCTTAAAGTATATATCATTTGTTCGTAATAATATAGCCAAAGTTTTTTTTTAAATAAATCTGGTTAAATATGAAGTTTGATTCTTACAAGCCTTCATTAGGTATTATCTTATTACTATTTTATATATTATCTAATTATTATTTTATAAACACTTGTAAAAGATGAAATATAAATATTATAACTAAAAAAATATCAAATTTATTTTTAAAGAATAGTGTTGGTTAAAATGTAATTTTTTTTAAACGTATATATTTGTTAAACCAACACTCAAGAATGTGACAAATTAACATTAAAGCAATGTGTATGCTTAATGTTAGAAAATAATAGAATAATTTTAATTAGTTTAACATGACATTAATTATTTTTAATTTATTTTTCAATAAATAAAAGTATTTGTGTTATTGTTAAATTAATTTTAGTTTGATTGATGTTAACTAAAATAAATAAAGACAGATAAGAGAGTCAACAAATATGTTTAAAAATATTGAAGATTTGTTTTTAGTATTTCTCTTCATTGTATAAGTGTGAATATAGATAATCACATATGAATAATTATATAGCCATAAGTATTTATGGAAAACATTGAACCTATTTTTAAAGTTTTTCCTTTAAACTAACAAAGGATCTGGTTTGTTTTTGTTGTAAACAAATTGTTTATGTTGTGGATAGAAAAATGTTTTTAATTAGTTTAAAGGGAAAACTTTTAGTACATTCCTTCTTTGGATAATGCCTCAAAATATCAAGGAGATCATATTAATATTTTGGTTAGAGTATTTAAAGTTTTTATGTATCTATGATTTATTCTTTTAACTAATTAAGAAAATAATCCTGTTAAAGATTATATTGTTTTAAAGTATGCAAAGTTTCCTTTTCTTTCTCAAAACCAAAATATTTTCATCAAACATATTAATGATGAAAAGATAATATTTCTTGTTCAAATATTTCTTGTTCAAATATGTTTTTTTATAAAAAAAAAAATACATTTTTTTAATCTTAATAGAATGAGTTGATTTTTGTTTTGATGCATTAAAATATT
>Ga0123342_1009869_pt1 | contig 11188 bp, 13 predicted proteins | sample Turbeawhitnodule_FD_89960 | JGI IMG/M metagenome (GOLD analysis project Ga0123342, IMG submission 89960) | Root nodule microbial communities of legume samples collected from Mexico - Turtle bean Mexico white nodule | ecosystem: Host-associated > Plants > Roots > Nodule | place: Mexico: Nepantla... | reverse complement strand
TTAATTTTGGAATCCAATTGTGTTTTGTCAAGTCATGTGTTTCCAAGAATTGTCATCAAATCCTAGTAGTACTTTTCTTGATTGATTTGGTTTCTTGATTTGATTTTGAGTCCAGTTTATAATCTGAATTATTTGATCCTTTGGTGCATTTTTTCTTTTAGATTTGAGTTCATGCTTGAGTGATAGATCCACACAAGTTCTTATATATAAATTCCATTGTGTTTTTGAAGTTTTTTAAAACTGTTTTTAATTCTAGAATTAGGATTCCTCTGTTTTTGATTCTGTGCTGACTGTTTTTGCTTATGAAATTAAAATGCGTTGGAGAAAAATTATGAAATTATGGATTTAAACAGATTGAAGTGTTATAAAAAGGTGAAAATAAAAGTGAAGCCAAATTCCAAATAGAAAAAAAAAATGATAAATCAAATACAATCAGTGTGCAATTCTGGCGCGAAAAAAAAAAACAGTGAAATAGCATCAGTTTTAAAAAGTTTATCAAAATTAATTGGTGCATTGTTTTGGTGTGATTCCAGTGCCAAATTTTAGCTAAGATCTTGAAATGTTTGTGATTCAAATTTCAAATTTAAATTCAAACTGTACAGCTCAGCATAAATATTTGAAGTCACACATTTTGTGCCTCAAAATTCCAGTAGTACTGTTTTGGTTTTATTAATCAATTCTAGTGCCATTCTTTAGGTTCAATTTGTGTGCCACCTTTTGTTGAGTGCCTATTTGTTTGATTGTCATATTCATTCATTACTCTTTCAAGTTGTGAGATATAATTACTCCCTTTGTTATTGTCCAGTTCCAAATTGGTTTGTTTCTTTGCTTTGAAATTTGTTGACCTCTTTGATTGGTGGTAAAATTTTCAAAAGTGGTGCTAGATTAAGTTGGAGGTAACCTTTGTGGTGAGTCCTTTGTCACTTAGTAGGTGCTGTTTTGAAGATTTAACTTGAAATATTTGAGAGGTTGAACAAGAGTGCAACAAAGAGTGGGTGCCAATAGCAAGAGTAACAACAAAAAGGAGTGCCAACAAGCAAAAGAAGAACATAGAATAGGATTTCTAAGTTTTTGTCAATTCAATTGTCATTGTATTTCTTTGAGTTATAATTGCATTAGACTTTGACTACTTAGTGGAATAATTACGCATTAGACGGTGAGTGTTTCTTCAATGGTTCTAAGTGCCTAGAAGTCTCACCTTAGGATACGTCTAGCTTAAAAGCTTTCTAGTTAGCTACCTTTAATTGTGTTTTTGTTAATTTGCTTTGCATTGCTTACTTGCTTTGTATTGTTTAATTGTTTTGAATTTTTTATTGCATAAAATTGTGTTTTTAATTCTTAATTGTGATCTAAGTGAATTACTTAGAAAAAGATTTGTGAAAAGTCTTGAGGGATAGATTCTGGCAAGGAAAGGCTTGGTACTTAAGAGATCCAAGTGATCCACCTCCCTTTCCTGGAAAGCTACCTTCATTACTCTCCTTCTCTTTTTTGGGTAAATTACTTACAATACATAACTTTAACCATGTCTTCTCATCATTCTAATGAAAGTGAAGGAGAGTCTATCAAATCTCTTTTGAAACAACTAGCCTCTCAATCACTTTCATATAGACAAATGGTTAAAGAAAATGATGAATACAACAAATCAAAAAGAAGTTCTCATGCATCTAGCTCTAGGGTAGATAATTATTTTGGGGAACAAAGCTTTAGAATTAATGAATATTATCAACCACCCCCTAGGAGAGCTAGAAAAGAAAGAAAAGAAAACACTAAGGAGGTTAGGGTAGATCTACCTTATTTCCATGGGAAAGAAAACGTAGACGCTTATCTAGTTTGGGAAATGAAGGTAGAACAATTGTTTGCTTGTCATAGAGTAAGTGAGGAAAGAAAGGTACCCTTAGCCACCCTAAGTTTTCAAGATAATGCTATGTATTGGTGGACTGCCCTTGAGAGAGAAAGGCGCCTTCATAAGGAACCTCCCATAGAGTATTGGAATGATCTTAGGGGAGCCTTAAGACGCTGCCATATTCCCCCCTACTACAATAGGAAGTCAATGGACAAACTCCAAGGACTTCATCAAAAAAAATCTAAGTGTAGAAGAATATTGAAAAAAGATGGTGTTATATATAATAAGGGCAGGGATTAATGAAGACAACCATACCACCATATCTAGGTTTTTAAGTGGTCTCAAACTTGAGACAAGAAACAAAGTTGAACTTTTACCTTATAAAGAGTTAAATGACTTGATTCAACTTAGCATTAAAGTTGAAAAACAAATTTTGAGAAAACAATCAAGTCAAAAACAAATTTCATACTCTGTATCTTATGACAAGGAAGAGGTCCAAAGAGGGGAAGAGCATATAAAAGAAACATCTCTAGAACTTTCCCAAAACCTACCCAAATACGAGCATATCTCACACACTCAAGCTAGAGAAATTCCATGTTTTAAATGTCTTGGTAATGGTCATTTAGCATCTCATTGTTCTAATGAGATCATCATTTGGTCCTTCGAGTACTACCCTCGCATCGCATGACCTGCTGTTAGAAGAACCATCTACATGCAGAGTCCATTTAGAGTCCTCCTCTTCGGTCGGTTGTGGACTGAGCTCAACTGTGAAATCATCTAAAACTTGTGATTTAATTGCCCCCCTGGACTAGTACTGAATCTGAAATTCCGATAGCTCCACTGCCCATCCAATCATTCGTACGGTCAAATCTGGATTTGCTAATATCTCCATAATGGGGTAGTCAGTTCTCACTCTAATGTGATGATTTTGAAAATACATGTGCATACGTCGTGCGATAATTACTAAGGCTAAGGCGACCTTCTCGATCATTTGGTATCAGACTTCGGCACCATGAAGTACTCGACTAACGAAGTAAACTGGTCATTCTTTTGTTTCCAGTACTTGAACTAATACCACGCTAATAGCATCCTCCGACACAACAAGATAAACAATTATAGGTTCCTTGGCTTTCGACTTTTGAATGACCGGGCAAGACGTCAAGAAAGCTTTTAATTGAAGGAATATTCCTTCACAATCGTTCGTCTATCGAAACTTAGAAGCTCTTCGCAAAAATTGTACGATGGGCTTAGTTTTTTCTGCAAGTTTTGGCACAAACCTAGAAAGTGTTGTAAGTCGTCCGATCAACCTTTGGATTTCTTTGAGGTTTTTAGGGCTTCGCATCTGAACAATCGCCCTACATTTTTCAGGGTTTGCTTTTATGCCACGGTGAGTTAGCATAAAACCTAGGAACTTTCCTCCTTCTACCCTGTATGCACACTTATCGGGATTAAGCCTCATACCATGGTGGCGAAGGGCTTGGAAAACTTCTTGTAGATCTTTAATGTGTTGTTCGCATGAGTCAGATTTGACGATGATGTCTTCCATATAAAATTTGACAATTCGGCCAAGCATGTCCTTGAAGATGTAATCCATCAGTCTTTGATAGGTGGTTCTAGCATTTTTGAGGCCGAATGGCATGACCTCATAATAGAAATTGTTGGAGTCAGTCATAAAAGTTTTTTTACTTTGTCTCTTGGATGCATTTAGATTTGATTATAACCCGAGTATGCATCTAAAAAACTTAGAATAGTGTGGCCAGTTGCTCTGTCTATGAGGCGATCAATAATTGATAGGGGATAAGAATCTTTAGGACAAGATTTGTTAATATTGGTGTAATCTACACACATTCTCCATTTTCCATTGGATTTCTTAACCATGACGGCATTGGCTAGCCATGTTGTGTAGTATGTTTTCAGCTTCCATCAATTTCTGAATATCTTCTCGTGTGGCATTACGCTTTTCTTCGCCCATTTTTCATTTTTTTGGGCTACCGATCTGGCCTCTTTGTAAATGGAGAGACGGTGTGTAACGATGTCTGGGCTCACCCCGTGCATATCAGCAGTTGTCCACGCAAACAAGTCATAATTATCAATCAAAGTTTGACTTACCATCCATCTATCGTCAGGTTTCAAGGATGTTCCAATGTGTGTCTTGTGGTCGTCATCTCGAAGGGGCAAGGGACGAAGGTCATCGCCAGGTTCTATACGGGTTTCATCAAGTCGGGGGTCCAAATCAATGAGTGCAACCATATGCTCTCTCATTCTTCTGTCACGAGAGCGCCTTTCGGTCGACCATCCCTCTTTTTCACAAGACCAATTGCATGACGATGTTCTATATAGTCGTCTGGTAGGTTCAACCTTTAGACTTGCAACATAACATTCGCGAGCAATTTTTTGATTTACATGGACCGTGACGATATCTCAAAACGTTGATGGAAACTTCATAGCTAGGTGAAAGGTGGAGACTATCACCTTTAGACGATTTATGCACGATCGTTCGAGCAGTATGTTATAAGATGTATTTGCATTAACCAATAAATACCTGATTTTTATGGTTTTACTCAGACTCCCCTCTTCCTCGAATGCAATGTATAAGTCAATAAAGGTGGAAAAAGAGGAATTGATGGAAAATCGCTCTTATTCTAATAGTGATCTTTGTAATTTCTTCTTTTGATGGATGATGAAGGAGATCTGAGAAGCCAGAGTATTAAAGAAACTCAAGAGGAGTTTCCATGGATTGAAGTGGAGTTAGGATTTTGTGAGTGAGAGGTGAGGTCAACTCACTAGGAAAGAGTCTAGGCTAAGTCTTGAAGGAGGTTAATCTAGGAAGAACTTGAGAACAAGTAGAATGTCCAAAAAATAGGCAGCATTTCATTACTAATTCCAAGTTGAAAATACATGTACAAGAGACTCCTATTTATTTCAGAAAGTCTCTCAAAACCTTTCAAATGAGAGTATGACAAGTGTCACCACCTTATTGGTGCAAAAACTTTCCATTGAGGAGAAGACATGTGGATCATCATGCCTTCCTTGCCTACATTTCTATTTGCACTCCTCTTTTACTATTTTACATTTTACTTTCTTTTCTATTTACATCCTTCTCTACTCTGGCCCAAAATACAAGGCCCAAAACTTCCTAACTACTCTATACAAGTTTTACAAGGCTAAAAGACTCTACAAACTCTTCATTAAAGCTCAATCTTCGTCTATCTTCTTGGCGAAAGTTTCGAGACTAGGCGGTTTGCCATCAGGAATGACCAGTTTATTTTATTAGTACAGTAATACATGGTGCTGAGATTAGATACCAAATGATAGAAAAGGTTGCTTTGACACTAGTGATAACCACCCAATGAATGAGAATGTACTTTCAAAATCACAAGATAATTGTGAAATTCAACTATCATATCACTACAAAAAATCAAGTAAGTAGTGACAATTTTAATATGACAGTCATTAAAAGCTGTCATAATTACATGTATAATACGACATAGGGGTGGCAATACGGGTTGGTCCATCCTGCATAGACCCGTCCCGCATTTAGCTCGCAAAATGTAGGTCGAGTTGGCCCGTCCCACACAAGAAGCGTGGATTCATTTTATTGACCCGCCTCGCGTAAGAGCTAGTTTGCGGGCCTGTGGGCAAGTCTGCATAAGAAAAATATATTTTTTTAAAATTAAAATTAATTATAAAAAATATTTCTGCTGCTGAAAAATTAAAATTTCATCATTGTTTTAATTCATTCAATTAAGATAAAAATTATAAAGGCATTCAAGTATGAGGATTGTTAGAAGGCTTGATTAAAATTAATTAAAGTTTTGTTTTGCATATATTTTCCTCCTATATGTATGTAAATGTACGAGAGTATCTTATCAAAGTTTTGCTATAAAATATTTTAATGAAACCTTTTTTTCATATTATTTTTTATTAACAATTTTTAAATGTAAAAATTTACTTAAAACTAAATCCACTCTTATTTTTAATATTAACTTCTTTAGATGATTAAAATAAAATATACTCTTGTTTTATACATTAGATTTATTTTTTAAAATAAAATAAAATAAAAGTCACACAAAAATAATAATATGTGAGTGAGATATAAATTCTTTTGTAAAAAAATTAAATAATTATTTTTTTATTTATGCGGACCAACGGGTCAACCTATCCCGCTCCACTGTTGGCCCATGCGGGCTGCGGGTTATGCAGGGGGTCTAAGCAGATTAACGGACTAGATTAGTGAGTCCGTCCCGCACCTTTTAGTAGCGGGCTACGGACCAAGCCACATGGCCCGCCTCACATTGTTACTCTTAATACGACATCTTTATATGACACAATTTCTTTCTAAAAAGTGACATTTATGACTTTCATTTTCTAAAAATAAACTATATTGTTTAATTTTGCCTTTTTCATTCCCTCCTTATGAATTCTCTTTTACACATTGTTTGGTTCAGGGGGTGACACTGTAGTCGAAGATGGATGAAAGGGTGTCACCCCCGTTTGGTTCAGTGGAGACTTGAGGGTGAGGGAGCGGGGGCAGAGAAAGTGGAGGTGGTCGATGGTTCTCTCAACAATAAAGAGAAAAGAGAGATTTTTAAGCACAAAGCCACGTCACAAACCAAAAAATACCATGCTACCCTTGCTTCACTTTTTTGAAACTGAATTTATCTTACACCAACAACAGTTCCACTACCATGCCATGCACTATGAAACTTAAGAATGCATTGAAACAAACTCTTCATTGACACAAACTTTTGCATTGGTTGAGTGAGCTTGGAGAGGTTCATGAGTTAGCAGAGTGGTACGAGAGTGAGTTTGGTACTACATCTTTGATCTCAGGTTAGCATTCAGTGAGTTTTTTAGCGTGCCTAATCGATTAGCATTGAAAAATAACACAACACTTAATCGATTATGTTATTGAAAATAGTTGATAATCGATTATGTATTGAATATAATCGATTATGTGTTACTTTTTGGGAGAATAATCAATTATCTGGTGTGTGTGTGTGTAAATATCAACTTAATCAATTATGTTTGATTTCTAACTGAAGGCATAGTCGATTATGCTTCTAAAACCTTTGGATAATCGTTTAGGTTGTATTTTTAAGACAAAGGATAATCAATTATGTTCATATTTTTTCCAAATTTTTGAATTTTTGTTTTGTGTGAATTTTTTTTTCTTTTTTTTAATAAAATGTGTATTGTTTTCAGGCACAACTTCTTCTTCCTCTTAGTTGTGTCTTTTAGTTCTACTCTTGTTCAAGTATGTGTTTTTTTAATGTATATTTTGTTTTTGTTTTAAATTTGTGGTTTAAATTTATATTCTGTTTGGATGTTTAGGGTTTTGGAATTTAATTTTTTTAAATTATTTTATAGTAGTTATTTATGTGAATAAGTTTGTAATTCAACTTAATATATTTGTAGTTTAAGTTAAATGTTTTTTAATTGACATGTTTTAGAAATTATTAGTTGATTTGTATTTCAATTTTAAATGTAAATATTTTAATTGAAATTCAATAATTATATTAGTAAATTAAATATCCCATATTCTATTAAGTTGTTTATCTTGTATTTTTTAAGAATGTCTTTTTGTATGAAATATAAGTTTTTATTTTCTTTGACATTAATTTAAATTACATATGTGAATATTTTTTTTAAAATATTATTATTAATATAAATTATTTTTGTCTTATTTATCAAAATTAATTATATACATTATTTAAAAATAAAAATATTATTTTATTTTAATTCTATATTATTTTATTATTTTATTTATAATTTAAATTTTAAATTATTTCAATTAACTAAAATATACACAAAATTAATTATTTTTTATACATAAAGGTAAATTTGTAATCTAACAATTTACATAATTAAAAATAATTTAGAATATCCTTATTTGGACCAAGCATCTAGCTTGACACCATGATCAAATGGATTTTCTTTGGACCAAGCATCTAGTTTGGCACCATGATCAACATGAATTTTCTTTGGACCAAGCATCTAGCTTGGCACCATGATCAACATGGATTTTTTGTATTGGACCAATCATACTCCTACAAATTTCAAACTTGTACTCCATATATAGTATATTGAATAAACACTCTTATTTTCAATCAACATAAATTTCAACGAAATACTCAACTTAATTTATGTATAGAATAAGGAAAATTTTAAATATAAATTGTGGAGGTAGGAAAAGTTTTACCTAACTCCACGGTGAGCGCCAAAATGTTCTAAACAGGCCAATAGGAGACCTAAACCCAAAACATTCAAGGTAGTCAAGAACAAGTGTGCTTTTAACCTAATTTGTGATCTGTCTGTCTATCTGTGAGGTTTTACCTAGTATATATGGAGTCAGTCTTAACCCTGCATTTGCCGTTATGATTCTCTCTCTACTGCCTGATTAATGCTAATTAATCCAAAACCTCGTCCTGTGCTATTTCCTTTACATTATTCATTTACATCGGCCTCCTACCTAAATGACCAAAGGTCGGCCCAATGTCCATAACCCAACTATATGTTTATTAATATAGAATCAATTATTGAGCAATGTCTTCACTTTACTACTTTAATTTGCTTATTAAATAATGTTTCGATGTTGTGCCATATTTTCTTTGTACGGGATGCTAACGAGTGTCATAAAAAATACTAGTGAAGAAATATTATGTTTTCAATGTAATAAAGTTTCTATTCACTAAACACTTTTACTTTTGCTACCTTATTTAATTGAGGTTATGCAACTGATAAATTATACTTTTAGGTTCCCTTTTTTTTTTTCTTGCCATATACTTGATGATAATTTCTTTTTTTTTTAAGTGAATTTTTAGGTACTCTCTGTTTCAATGATTTGTATCTGGGCCTTTTGTTAGTCAAGTTCAAAGTTTGTGTTGACTATAATCTACTTATGAAATATTTCCTAGATTAAATGTTTTGGCCTGTGCCTCACTTTATTTTTTTTATAGTGTATATGAAAACAATGTATCGTAAGGACATGGTTGAAAATTGTACATGCAAGATTGAAAAAACATCATCTATTTCTTGACTGTGTGGTTTGTTTTTTTAACCTTTTTTTCCTTATTTTCTATCCAAATATATTTCAAACAACATACTTATTCACTAGAGATTGTTATATTATAATTTGTAAAAACTGTTAAAATATTTATCTTCGTGGTTGTGTTGACTATTAAGTGCGTAAATTTTTTAGGGATTTTTTTCATTCTTGAAATTTAGTTTTTTTTTGTTTATACTGGAAATTTAGTAAATATTTCTTCTTGTGATTATTTTATATTATAGAGACATCTCTAAATCTACGAGCCTAGCTTCCAAAATGCCTTAAGGTTGGGAACATAAAGTTAGTGTCATGATATAAGCTAGATGATTGCCTATGTTATTTGATCAATGGTATTAAGATTGATGATGATATATTCATCATCATATTTTATTTATTTCATCTACCAAATATTGGAAGTGGTGCTTCATCACCTAATCGCCACATGCGTATATTGTGACGTTTATAAATGACACTTTATACGAAAATAACCGCTACCATATACATAATTTTTTTGTAGTGAATTATGAAACTTTTGGCTAAACTTGATCTGACTGAACGAATGATAGGATGATCAGTTGAGTTATCAGAGTTCAAAATTCGGTTTGAATCGAGAGGATTAATCAACTCACAAAGTTTAGCTGATTTCACAATAAAGTTAATTCCTAAACCTACCGAGGGTGAAGACTTATAATGGACGTTACATGTGAATGGGTCATCCAATGTAAAATAATGTGGAGTAGGAGTCATCTTGGAAGGCTCGGGCAGTATATTATTGGTAAAATCATTAAAATTTGAATTCAAAACTTCAAATAACTAGGGTGAATATGAAGCCATACTGCCTAGACTTACACTAGTGAATGATATGGGAGCTTATCGGGTATTATGTAGAATTGATTATCAGGTAATGGTCGACCAAGTTAAAGGAGAGTTTGAGGTGAAAGAAACCATCTTGCAGAAATACTATCACCTCGTGTCAAATTTAATATCTAAGTTTGATTCAGTTAATATCAAACATATAAGGCGAGAAAATAACGTTAGAGTTGAAGTACTATCAAGACTTGCCACAAAAAAAGGGATTCATCTGTCGATTATATATGTTGTCTTAAAAAATCCAAGTGCAAGGTCGGAGAGTGCATGACCATCACTTTGAAGAAACATGGATGACACCTATACAATGTTTCCTTGAAAACGGGCATGTGGAGAAAAAGAAAAAAAAATAATGAAACAAAAAAGTGTAAGGTTTGTTTTAATCGGTCAAGACTTATATCGAAGAGGATATATGAGACCCTATTAAAATGAATTTCCAAATAGCACGCCGAGTACATCGTGAAAGAAATCCATGAGGGAATATGTTGGATTCATTCGAGATCATGAACAATGGCTATTAAAGTACTCAAAGCTGAGTATTATTGGTTGACCGTTCAGAGTGATTGTGCCTAGTACATTAAGAAATGGTTGAAATGTCAAGAGCACGACACACTGTCTCATCTAATGCCTGAAAACTTACTTTACTTTAAATTTTGTTCCCATGGCCATTTGCAATGTGGGAAATGGATATCATTGGACCATTCAGTCAAGGTAAGGGGCAATTTAAATTTCTACTAGTAGGTGTTAATTATTTTACTAAATGGATTGAGGCCGAACCACTAGCGACAATCACAACAAAAAGCATACAAAACTTTGTTTGAAAAAATAGCATATGTTGGTTCGACATTCCACGTGTTATTATCATTGATAACGATCGTCAATTTATTGATCGAGGGTTGGTCGAATTTTATGACGGGCTCAGTATCAAACATATCACTAGTTTAGTAGAACATTCTCATACTAATGGCAATTCGATGCCACAAATAAAGTCATCCTCAATGAGTTAAAGAAGAGACTAGGCACCGCTAAAGGAAAGTGGACCAAAGAGCTTATTCAAGCTCTATAGGCGTACCGATGCACTCCACAAACAACTACACAAGAAACTCCTTATAGCCTGACATACAACACTAAAACAATGATTCAATTAGAAATGGGAGAACCTTCTATGAGAAGGCAAATGTTTGATATAGATTTGAATAAGGAAAGCTTAACGACCGGTTTGGATTTGATCAAAGAGTATAGCGACAAAATCAAAATCATGGAGGAAGAATGGAAGATATGGGCGATGATCCCGCCGACAACTCGATCGTGGAGGAATCGCTCTGTAGCACACTCTGTCCCGTCTACGCGACTGCGTTTTCTACAGAATCACCCTCAGAACCTTCTCTTGGATCTCCAAACGTGACCTGCAAAACACACAGACGGCGCCT
>Ga0123342_1009868_pt1 | contig 11189 bp, 5 predicted proteins | sample Turbeawhitnodule_FD_89960 | JGI IMG/M metagenome (GOLD analysis project Ga0123342, IMG submission 89960) | Root nodule microbial communities of legume samples collected from Mexico - Turtle bean Mexico white nodule | ecosystem: Host-associated > Plants > Roots > Nodule | place: Mexico: Nepantla... | reverse complement strand
AAAGTTTGTTTTTGTTATGTTTTGAGAAGATTTGTATTAGGTGGGACTTGAAATTAAGCCAAGGTGGAGATTTGTTGATTTTGGCTTAATCCCAAGTCCCACATCGGTGGATTCATTGTTTGGAAAGGAGGTTTGAGGGTTATAAATTAACATCTCCTCCTTCACGGTTAAATATCCAATTTGTAATATCTTCTCCCATAATAATAAAAGCGGACTATTACCCGTTTTTCCCAACATATACATCATATTTCTTTTCCTAAAGAGAATTTGAACTCAAATATAAGTCGTTATTACCAACTAACAAACACATAAATACAAGTGTTGAATATATAATGTATTCAAAAATATAAAGTAATTTATCAGTTTTTAAATTTTTTGAAATAAAAAATATTTATCATCTAGGTGCTTGTAATTCTTCTTCTAAATCAAATACAACCTATAGAAAAATCAAACAACACCAAAATTAAGTGACTATTCACAGATTTCATAACTAATTCAATCAATGCAAACCAAGAATATAAACTTTCTCAAAAGCAACAAAAATAAAATAGAAATGCCCTTTAAATCCATGCAATGTTTATTAAATTTAAAACTAAAGAACTTAGTATTTAACATTTTCATATATTCTTGTCTCTTTCTCGTCAAGTTCCTTTATTTCTCCATATATTCTTTTAAATCTTTATTTTTTTCTCTGATTTTCTCATTGCTCTCTTTTCTCTCTCTCTATATAAAGTATATGTAATAATCCTTGATGTCTTGCTCACTAGAACATTAATAAAAAAACTATATCCATAACGTTCACATTTGAGACATGTCGTGGATCTAGCTTTGATCCTTAAACTTGATTGTGGTCATCATGTTTTTGCATTCTATAATAATAAGTTTCTCTTTCTAACTTTTGTAGTCATGAAATGAATTTTGGATAAAATTCATCTTTAAAAAAGTATGTCCACAAAAAAAATTTAGAAAAATAAAAAAGTGATTAACACAAGTAAACAAATATAAATATCACTATCCATTAAGTTTTTACACTCAATTTAATTGTGTATCACTCTTAAAAAGGTATACCCTCTTTCTCTTAAATTACTTTAGTTCTTAAGAAAAACTTTTAACCAACCTACTAATACTTTATATTTAAAGTAAAAGATGTAATAAATTTAAGCTAAACTTAAAAAGGTCAAAAAGTGATAAACTTTAAGATAAAACTAAAAAAATATAGAGATAAATTAAAAACAGAAATAGACACACATTTCAAAGTGCGTTTTTTTTAAAGATACAGCAAAGGATAGAGACGTTAAGTTGGTGGATTCTAATTGAGAATCAAATTGAAAAAGTGATAACTTTAAAGCCTTAAAATTTTGGACAGAAACTTAGAAAAATAATAGTAATGTTTAATCTCACCGAAGTATCATATATTGTAGCTAATTTAAGGGAGAAAATAAAGATGTGTTTCCTTACAACATAAAAAATAAATGATTTATGATTATAAAATAGAAAATAAAGAGATTTTTATGTTATAATATAAAAAAATTTGTAGTATTTTTATTATGGATTGTGTACCGATCAATTCTCGGACATCGACGTCAGGGATCGACATCAGACTTCGTCAACAGAGGGAGAGATCAGACGTTAATGCTTTGAACAACTATAGTGGGTCACGTAAGGTGGGCCCCAGAATTACACTAGTTATCAGTTAAACATCAGTGATGGGAGGAAGTCCTAAGACACGAGGGATCCATGTAGGTGGTATAGCGCATTCAGGCGCAACACGAGTAAATAGTTCTTGAAGGCACAAAGGCCCGTTAGGGTTAGGGTTTCCAAGGGAAGATGCATGCATGACACGTGAATACTTAGGGCACCCGCAGAGCAGATGACCCTAGAGATTTGGTGCACAAGTTGGTTCCCAGGCGTCCATACGGTTAGTCGTTGCACTCCAGTTAAGGGAAGTTCTATGTGCCAGATTATGCTAAGATTGTGTAATAGCGGCGCATGGACGTTCTCAAGAAACCCTAGACATGGGTAACAGAACAAAGGTAAACCTAGTTTCAACCTATATAAAGGGTGCTAAGAACCCTAGCAATGTACACAGTTTCTAAGACTGAAACTACTTTATACACTTGAGCGTCGGAGTGCAAACGACCGTCAAGGCGCCCTTCTTTGTCTTTGTAGGTGAGAGATTCTTCGATCAAGAAAGTTCGATTCTCAGACGGAGATAGGAGGGTCCGGAACTGTCGTTCGAGTCAACCGGCGAGAACAGATTATAATATTTTTACTTCCACAACAAAATATTAATATTTATAATAAAAAAAATAGATTTTTTTAATGAAAATATAAGTAAAATATAAAATACTAAAATAATTTTTAAAATTTAAAAAATTATAAATTTTTATAAATAATTAAAATATTAATATTTATTGAATTTTAGGGCTGAGTATGTAAAAAAATATTTTTGTTTTATTATTTATGTCACTCACTCCTTCACAGGTGTGTACGCAAGAAAGAAAAGTGTGGAGGTGTAGATGGGTGAAACTCGAAAATTCCATATTGTATCGGAGCTTCTAGAAACGGTGTTATTATGACCGACTATATACATTAGAATCTTGATATCTTCTTAATTGGCCACATCATACGCATTAGAGTCTTGATATTGGAAATGACGAAACCCGTCAATTTCGTCGAGTTATAAACAATCTTTTTATTTTTATTTTTATCATTTTAAAATAAAAATGTATTTAAAATAAATATTAATGGTAAGAACCGTATTCCATATCACAATTATATTCCATATCAGTAGTCGTTAATTCTTATACATAATGCTTTACTTCCACACGTGTTTGACAATTCTATCCAATAACAGCAATTGGAAACTTGAGACGAACACCACTAGTCAAATACTCTTGCCACTTTACTTCCAATATGTCACTCATGACGTTTAGCTCTAAGCTTATGTATCTATCAATCTACAAAAGAAAAGTAAATAAATAGTCGAAGCTCAGTTTTATAACTCACTCACTCACTCCATCTAACACACCAAGCTAAGCAAACATTTTCCCTTTTCAACATGAAATCCGAAACCCCTTCGGTTGAAATCTTCTTTTTCCCCTACTTGGGGGGAGGCCATCAGATCCCAATGATAGACGCAGCAATAGTGTTTGCATCTCACGGAGCATCATCAACCATTCTAGCCACACCTTCCAGTGCCCCTAACTTTCAAAAATTAATCACGCGCCACCACAAAGCCGGTCTTCCCATCGCCATTCACACTCTCTCCGCCGACGTACCCGACGCAGACATGTCTGCCGGTCCCTTCCTGGACACCTCCGCCCTCCTCCAACCCCTGCGCCACTTCCTCCTCCAACGCCGCCCGCACTGCATCGTCGTCGACATGTTCCATCGTTGGGCCGGCGACATGGTTTACGAGCTCGGAATCCCCAGAATCCTCTTCAACGGAATCGGGTGCTTCGCTCGCTGCGTCCAGGAAAACTTAAGCCTTGCCGCGATTGAGAGTTTGAGTTCGGACTCGGAGCCTTTTGTGGTTCCTAATCTTCCCGACAGAATCGAAATGACGATGTCTCAGCTTCCTCCTTTTCTGAGAAACCCGTCTGAGGTTCCTGAAAGGGTGAGGGGCATGAAGCAGTTAGAGGAGAAGAGTTTCGGCACTCTTGTCAACAGCTTCTACGACTTGGAACCAGCTTATGCTGATCGGTTAAAAAACAAGTGGGGAAAGAAAGCATGGATTGTAGGACCCGTGTCCCTTTGCAACAGAACCAAACAAGATAAAACCGAAAGAGGGAAGCCACCCACCGTCGATGAAGAAAAGTGCCTGAATTGGTTAAACTCTAAGAAGCCCAGTTCGGTTCTTTATATCAGCTTTGGAAGCCTGGCTCGGTTGCCCCCACAGCAGCTGAAGGAGATTGCTTACGGCCTCGAAGCCTCTGATCAATCGTTCGTTTGGGTGGTGGGGAAAATTCTCCACAACCCATCAGAAAACGAAGAAAACGGGAGCGGGAACTGGCTTCCGGAAGGGTTCGAGCAGAGGATGAAGGAAACGGGTAAAGGGTTGGTGCTCAGAGGATGGGCTCCACAGTTGTTGATTTTGGAGCACGCTGCGATCAAAGGGTTTATGACTCATTGCGGATGGAACTCTACTCTGGAAGGTGTGAGTGCGGGAGTGCCCATGATCACGTGGCCTCTGACGGCGGAGCAATTTTCGAACGAGAAGTTGATAACGGAGGTTCTGAAGATTGGAGTCCAAGTGGGGAACAGGGAGTGGTGGCCCTGGAATGCAGAATGGAAAGGGTTAGTGGGGAGAGAGAAGGTGGAGGTGGCAGTGAGGAAGCTGATGGTGGAGAGCGCGGAGGCAGAGGAAATGAGAAGGCGAGTGAAAGACATTGCAGGGAAAGCTGCAAGAGCTGTGGAAGAAGGTGGAACGTCTTACGCCGATGTTGAGGCCTTAATTCATGAGCTTCAAGCTCACACATTACCAAACCAGGCTTAAAATTTTGAAAAAGAGAATTTTAACATACAGGCACAATCTTCAGCCTCAGACGAAGGAATACACTATGTACTGCACGTTTATTTCTATATGAGCAAATGAACCTTTTCCTTTTAGGCTCAAAAATATCACCTAGGTGATAGGGTTTTGGAATAATGGAATAAGAAAGTTTTACCATAGTTTTATGCTCTTAGTGCCCATTACTTATTGGTAGATATAGCAAAAACCTAATATTGGTGTTTTTATTAAATGCCTCCAAGACTTCAATCCAAAAATCTAGAAGATGTCCTTCAAGTTTTTTAAGACCGCTTAACAACTATCTACACTCAGACTATAGACGAATCGTCAACAGGAATGGCGAGTACTAATAAAAAATTTGAGTCGGTCTCACTAATCTAACTTGCATGAGTCGGTCTCACTAATCTAACTCGTTGACCCGTTTAAATATGTTCTTGATAACAACAAGTCAACAATATTTTTATTTTTACCATATTCTTCATGAACAACGATTTATTTATGGTGTCCTTTCACATGAAAGAAAAGGCTCCTAGGTAGTTCAAACGGCTACACCACAATCACCTCATTACTGATTAATCTTTTTTTCTCCTAATTGCACACTATTTACATCTATCCATTCAATCCAACTCACCTTTCACCATAATGATTGGCAATAACGCTTTCATCACTTGTCAGGGCATCTGTCCCTTAGTGGATATATCCCTCCAAATATCTATTTTCACCATCCCAGTTTACCTTCTACCCATAAAGGGAACAAATGTGATTTTAGGGATCGAATGGTTGTGAACCCTTAATCTTATTCAAGCAGATTAAGCAGATTAAACCCTAAACCCTAAATCACAAACCCTACACCTACTTAAGATAGTTAACATCAATTTTGCTAAATATTATCTACCCACGTCATGGCTTCCCCACATTTACTCCCTGTTGAGCCTACTTCTCCACCCCCTCTTTCACTCGAATCTAGTTTACAAACACCCTCTTCACCTCTGTATAACTTACCTTTTACCATAGAATTCATCCTGCGCCAATATCAAGCCATATTCAAGCCACCTCATGGCCTACCACCACAACACCCCCATGAACATCACATCCCTCTCCTTTGTAACACTACCCCGATTAATGTCAAATTATATCAATACCCCACTCTAAAAAGATATCCTCATTGCTAAGATGCTTTAGGAACGTTTCATCAAACCTAGTACAAGTCATTTCTCTTCCTCGATCCTACCCATAAAAAAAGACGACACCTTTATGTGGACTATAGAGCCCTAAAAGTAGTCACCATTCGTGACTATTTTTCCATATCTATCATTGATAAATTGCTAAATGAATTAGGTTCAACTACAATTTTTACTACGATTGACCTATACTTAGAGTATCACCAAATTAGACTCAACCTCGATGACACTCACAAAATGGCTTTCAAAATATCAAATGGGCACTATGAGATTCTGGTCATGTCATTTGCCTTGACCAATGCGTCTTTGATATTTGAGGAAACTATGAATAACCTCCTTCAACCTTATTTTAGACTATTTGTTTTACTATATTTTAATGACATATTGGGCTACAATCCTAGATTTCAAGATCACCTAATTCATTTAGAATTTTCTGAAATTGTTTGCTAAGTTATCTAAATGCAGTTTTGGTACCTTAACTATTTGGACCATATAATTTCCTCCACAGGAGTTTTCCCCTAATATAGACAAAGGAATATCTATTACTGGTTGGCCTCAATCATGTTCACCCGATTCCTTGGTCTCATTTGTTTTTATAGGAAATTTGTTCGCAACTATCTCACAATCACCTTTTCCCTACAATCATACAACAAAGCAAGCTTTTATAGAATTAAAATTTCACTTACCACAGGTTACTACACTATGTCTTCCAGAGTTCACTCAACCCTTAATGGTTTAAACAAATTCTTTTATGTCTTGTTTTCAACTCCCACTCGTATTTATATAGTGATTTCTTGTTTTTATAATACTCACTAAGCGTTAACTCAAAAGAGTCAAGAGGATTGGTTTTCTTATTACAAAAGCTTGTACAGCTTTATTGAAATCACTTCTTTTTTCAAATACAATAATCTAATCATTTTATAAGTTGAAATTCCTAAGATTAATTTTTTGAATATTGTTGTGTATGGATTGTAAATTATACCATGTGTAAATTAACAACGTTAATATTTATTTCTTAATTACAACATTTACCACATTACTTAGAATATTTATATAATTTTATTGAACTTAATTAATCATATTAAATATCATTACAAAAAATATTAAATAAAAACTAATTAATTATTACATTAATTAAATTAGATATTATTTTAAAAGTTATATTTTATTAATATTTAAAATAATTTATATTATTAATAAAATTTATAAATTAATTTATAAATTAATATTTAACTAGTTATTAAAGTTTTAACTAATAATTAGTTGCGGAGGAACGAGAATGACTCAATTTTGTTGTTATTTCTCCAGTGGAACATTTTGTTCAGTATGATAATGTACTCATAAAAGTATGTTATCTTTTCCTTTATCTCTTCATCTTCTGGAATTGAATACCTTTAAAAGAGAAATGGTTCTATTGTTTGGTGTTATGTCATTTTGGTCTTATGCATGTTTGGAAAGAGTTGAAGATTCAGATTTTCTGGTATGCAGTGGGATCAGTACAAAGTGTAGTAAAGTCAAATTCATCAACTTCATTTGTCAAAATCATCCTTCATAAAACACAATTAATTTATATAACTTTAATATAAATTTAAGTAATACTTTTCAATTAAATTTTTAATAGTAATTCATTTTTTATTATAACAACAAAGTAAACATACATCGTGTAATTAATTTTTTCTCAATAATTATTTGAAAATTTCAACACTCACTTTCACTAAAATAATAATTAAATAAAGACTAATTTTAGAAAAAAAAAAGTTATCACTATATTTAATTTAGATATTATTTTATAAATTACAAAAATTATTATTGTCTAAAAAGTTTTTATTATTATTAAGTAGTTTTTAAATTTATATATAATTAACTATCAAAATTTTATTTACCAATAGAATTTAACTAGGTGGTAAATATCAATTTATAAACTGTTTATTAATAATAGAAAGTATTTTAAATTAATAATTTTTTAGTTTTTATAATAATATTTAGTTTAATTAATACAGTAATTAATTATTATTTTTCTAAACTTATCTATATTTAATAATTTTTTTGGAGTGTTTAAATTTGTGATATATTGAATCTTGAAATATATTTTTATGCTATTAATATATTATTTTCAACTTTTGTAGATTTTTGTAGAAATTATATATATATATATATATATATATATATATATATACTAAAGAAAAATAAAATATAAAAATGGTTTTATAATGTGTACATTTTATTTTTTAATGTTTGCCATTTTTTCCGATCAGAGAAGCTCAAAATAAAAAATATTACAAGTAAAATATATTATAAAAATTAAAACAAAATAAAGAGGACTAAATATATTTTTGAAGAATCAATTAAATAATATGGCATATAATATATTATTTTAAATTTCTTATAGATTTTTTTAGAAATTATATATACATACATATATATACGTAATATATTGCAGAATATGTTTTTGAAGAATCAATTTTAAAAAAAATAATATCTTCTCTTTGTAAAAAAATCATTCTAATAATTTTTTTTATTATAAATATCTACGTGATTTAAAAAGTTTCGACTAAAAAAAATTAATAATTTTGCATTATAATACAGATAAAAATATATATTTAATCCAAATTTTAATTATAAACTAATATACATTTTTTCTACAGAAACAAATGAATTTTTAAAATTAAATATTAAAATGTACTCTTTTATTTATATTATTTTGATTCTAAAAATAATTATAATTTTTTTCTTTAATTAAAATTTCAAACACAAATATATAAAATAAATATATAAATCTTTATGTAAAAATATTCATTTTTATTTTAATTCAAAAATAAATAAATTATATTTCAATAAATAAATTAATTATATACTTTTTTTTTTATATTTCAGTCACATCATCTATAATCACTTTTTCTATATCAAAATAACCTAACTTTTAAGTTTCTTCTCCTCTTTCCCTTCCCATCCACTCACACATCTTGGTCGAAACCTTAATTCCGCACATTTTTTTGGGGCGCAAGATTTGTATATCTAGCTTGGTATATGTTCTCGTCGGCTCGAGGTCGGTCGAAATCTGAATGAATTCCTAGCGGTCTTCCTTCAAGTTTTAGTGGATCAACTTCTAGAGAATGAGTGGGGTTCCTCCTGTGATTACAATCCGACGCTCAAGTCAGTAAGAGTACAAAATATCTATATATATAGTAAATATAATGTAAAAAAGCAAGTTGAGATACTCCTTGGGGTGGTGTCTATTTATAAGGCCTCATGGGCTTGGCTCTTGGACTCTAGTTTCTCCAGGCATTAATGTTAGGGATGGCAAAGCGGGCCGGCTCGCGGCCCGCTAGTAAAAACACGGGACGGGCTCACCTTTTCAACTCGCATTAGCCCACCCGCATAACTTGCGGCTCGTGCAGGCCAGTAGCGGGGCGGGGTGGGCTGGCCCGCAAGCCCACAAACCAAAAAAAAAAATTGCCTTTGGCAGCAGTGGAGTAAATGTTTTGTTTTCCTTCCTTTTTCATTTGGGGTAGAAAATTACAAGGGTCATTAGAGTTATAATTTCCTTAAGACTCCTTTTTTGTCTAGTTTTGGGGATGAAAATACATATATGATATTTTTCATGTAATTATAAATAATAGTGGATATGTTAGGTAGTGGGTAAGTTAAGAATATTGGAAGGTTGATACTTGGATTATGTAACATTCAATTAATGTTTATTGTTGTATTAATCCTAATGTCTTTGTTTTTTATGACAATTTTTCAAGAGAAAAAGTAAAAAAAAAATCATTGAATTTCTAAAAAAAATAAAATAAAAAAATTGAATGTGGGCCAGCCCTAATGCGGGGCGGGACAAAAAGTCTAGCCCGCACTCACTTTGCGGGGCGGGCCAACCCGACCCACATTTTGCGGACCTATGCGGGGCGGGTTGACCCGCTATGCCATCCCTAATTAACGTGTCATATTACGGTAACTTTTCCTAAAATTTGAATATATATGGATATCATGTATTGAGAACAGAACATTTATGTCATATAATCAAAGCATTTATGCAACATAATCAGGGATATTGTGCGAGTGAATCAGAGTATTTATGCGATATAATCAGGAATATTGTGCAAGCAAATTAGAGTATTTAAGCAATATAATTAGGGATATTGTGCAAGCAAATCAGAGTATTTATTAGTCTTGGCGAGGCTGTTTATGATGTTCTTGGGATGATTCCCCCATCTAATGTGTTCTCGCCTGTTCGAAGTCGGTCGGATTATGAATGAGCTTTTCTAGGTCTCCCTTATGGTACTCGGTCGGCCAACTGGATGAGCTCTTCTTGGTCTCCATTTTGGTACTCGGTCGGCCATTTGGATGAGCTCTTTTTAGTCTCCCTTCTGGTACTCGATCGACCAACTGGATGAGGCGCTGGTAGCTACCTCCAAGCTTTAGCGAACCGATCTTCTGGGATGAGGAGAGCTCCACCTGCAATTACACTCTGACACTCAAGTCAGTGAGAACACAAAATATAGTGTATATAGATGGAAAACATTAAACAATTAACTAAAGTAAATTTTAGATTTGAAGCATTCCAAATCCGTGGGATGACTTCACTTTCTATGGTAGGAAACGTGGAGGCGGTGGTAATCGTGGTGTATCTCTTTGTCTGTTCTCCTTTTGAGCCACATAGGGCACATACCTATTATCCGACTGCTTGAAAGTTGTCTCGGTCGATCTCGACTGAGTTTCTCGAATCCGCTCCTTGTATCTCTCTTCGTCTTGCCTTCGTTCGACTTTTTTCGTCGGATGACCTCTTCGGTTATTGTGTGAATTGAGACTCCTTCCCTGATTTCCGTCATTAACATCAGTCTCTCTCTGAGTAGGGAGTCGCTGAAAGGATTCACCCACAAACCTTTTACGAACGCGTCCACCACCATCTCGTCCTGAGGGTTCTAGAGGCATATTGATACTTCACAAAAATGGTTTAGGTACTCCTTCAGCGGCTCGCTCTCCTTTTGCTTGATGTCAAAAAGGTCGGCAATCCTTGGTGGTGTGATGATGTTGGCCGCGAATTGTTCACCGAACATTTGGTAGAACTCTTGAAATGAGTGGATGGTTCCATCCAGAAGGCCGCTGAACCATTTTAAGGCGGTCCTGGTGAAGGTGCCTTGAAGCATTTTGTATCTGATGGCATCCGAGCCCCCCAAATTCAGCATATGGGCTTGAAAAGCTTTGAGGTGCGTCTCAAGGTCCTCAAGGCCTGAGAAAGCAAGCATTTTTGGCGTCATGTAATGTGGGGGAATTGGTTCTTCCATAGTGGCCGGAGAGAATGGACGGGGATCCCTTCGCCATCTTTCTTGAATTTGAATTTGGTCTGCAGGTCTTGCATCCGTCCTCCCTCGGAATGTCTGATAAGTGTCTAATTTCAGTAATATTTCATATTAAAATATAGGCACTTATGAGGATTTATTGCTAATTTACATATAAAATAATCCCTAATTTATGAATTTATACCTTTTTACATTTTT
>Ga0123342_1009866_pt1 | contig 11190 bp, 14 predicted proteins | sample Turbeawhitnodule_FD_89960 | JGI IMG/M metagenome (GOLD analysis project Ga0123342, IMG submission 89960) | Root nodule microbial communities of legume samples collected from Mexico - Turtle bean Mexico white nodule | ecosystem: Host-associated > Plants > Roots > Nodule | place: Mexico: Nepantla... | reverse complement strand
TTTGAATGCTTTAGACGTTTAAAAAAGGCTTTAGACGTTTAAAAGAGGCTTTAGACGTTTGAGACAGGGGATTCAGATCCAGTTTCAGTTTTACACACACGCTAGTTGCTTGCTTGCGAACCCACTGTACGCACAGGCAATTAGAGAGAAATCAACTACTCAGTTATCTTACCACCTTCAGAGCATCCATTCACGGTGCTCCGATACGGAGGTGCGTTCTTTGATGTTTCTCGCTAGCTGACTTGATCGTCGGAGTGCAAATGGCCGCGAGGGCGCCCCTTTGTTCACTTCTTTTCAGATACTCACAACAGCTAAAGGTGGGGACTTGGAGCCAAGACGAAGGAGTCCTTGATACGCGGGTCTTAGCTACGCACGAAGCACAATCTGGTCAACCGGCGGGAACATTTGGCGCCCACCGTGGGGCCCGATTTAAAACATCAGTCCCACAGCAAGTGTCCAGTTTTCCAGTTGCAGTTTCCGATTTAATTCCTTCGAGATTTTACCAAGAGCCACTATTCGTTGTGAAATTGGTGCAGTTTCACCAATTGCCTTCGGTGGAGTTCGCTTTTTGATCGTGCCCGTTCGAGTTTGAGTTTTTCTTTATCCCTTGGAGTTGCACAACAACTAGAAGGAGTTCCAGAAACCGCAGATGATGAGGTCCACGAGGCAAGGTTTGACGCGCGCTGAGAGTGAAGAGATGACCATGCAGCAAATCATGGGTATGATGCAGGGATTGCAGGAGGCAATGGCAGCGTCGAAGGCTGAGGAAGAGCGCATGCAGGCGGATCTCGCGGCATCTCAGGCGAGAAATGAGGAGCTTTGTCGCATGAATGAAGAGTTGTGCCGCGGGTGGCGCAACCACACAAGACTACGCGACGGGGATGAGCCCGAGGGTTCCACCCCACCAAGGGAGTTCTCTACACCGTTCTCGCAGCTGATTCAAGAGACGGTGATCCCCAACACATTCGTGGGCCCAAGGTAACCTTCATAGGAATGGAAGACCCCGAAGCACATCTCACTGTGTTCCACACGCAAATGATGCTGGTAGGCGGCTACGACACTGTAAAGTGCAAGATCTTCATGAGCACTTTGACTGGGATGGCCATGAACTAGTTTATTAGCCTTCCAAATGGCCATATCACCTCCTTTGCACAGCTCTCACAGCTGTTCAAGGAGCAGTACCTAGCAAACAGGGCTCCACCGCCTGTCTCGTACGACATGTTCGACGTAAAGCAGTATCAGGGGGAGACCCTCAAGGAATATATCAATCGCTTTGGAGCGCAGGTGGTGAAGGTTGGCATCAAAGAGGAGCCTATGATCGTCTACGCGTTTAGGAAAGGAATGTGCCTTGGACCCTTCTGTGAATCGATCATACGAAGCCGCCCCAAGACCTTTGCTGAGATAAGGCGTCGCGCGGTGGAACACATCACCTCTGAGGGTGAGGTAAGCGAGAAGCGCACAAGCGTCGCACCCGCATGCCCAAGAGTGCAGTCGCGTGCACAACCCACTAGGGTTAACGAGGCCACGACAGGGAGGAAGAACCAAAACAGGAAGCGCCCATACGAGGCAAGGAGGCCTTAGGCAAGGGGGGCAGTAGAGGGGGACAGGCAGGTGAGGAACAGAAATAGGCCGTTAAGGTACAATTTCGTGATGGAGCTGAAGGATCTTATTGTTGTGCCCAACATAGCTGACAGGTTGAGGCCACCCGTGAAGTCTGACAAGGTGCTGGGGCCTCGTAAAGACTCATGGTGCGAATTCCACGAGACGTTTGGGCATCATATCAACAACTGCTTGGCGCTGGGCCATCAGCTGGATGAGCTCGTGAAGAATGGATTTCTCAAGGATTATCTTGCTGGGTCTGCTACGACCACAACCCTAGCAGTGCCAGAGGAGGATCAAGCGCATGAAATTCCAATCCATGGAGAAGTGCACACCATTTCCGGTGGCTTTTCTGGAGGAGGGCCCATTGCCTCTCAACGCAAGAGGTATGTGAGGGCAGTGAATTCAGTTGCTGAGGAGGGTTCAGATGATCAGTGGGAGTCAGACCTTGTGTTCACAAGGGCTGACCTACGAGATGTCCCACATGACAATGACCCCGTGGTCATTTCGGTTGTCACAGCTGGGAGGAAGGTACACAGGGTTCTCGTTGACCAGGGCAGTTCTGCAGATGTCATGTTTTGGTCGACGTTCAATAAGTTGCAGTTGTCCCCTGACTTGCTGAGGCCCTACACTGGATGCTGGTATGGGTTCACAGGGGACCAAGTTGAGGTGCGTGGCTACCTGGAGTTGAGGAAGACGTTTACTGATGGAACAGCGTCGCGTACCGAAAGCATCCGGTATCTAGTCGTGAATGTCAATTCAGCCTACAACATCTTGTTGGGAAGACCATCGCTGAATAGGCTAAGAGCAGTGGCCTCCACCCGCCACATGAAGATGAAGCTTCCAGATCTTAGTGGCAAGGTAATCATGATCAAATCTGATCAGGAAGAGGCCCGGTAATGCTATGAAAATAGCTTGAAGACAAAGAGAGGCGTGTACATGGTACTTGAACGATCGCCTGTTTCGGATACGCCAATGGAGGTAGAGCCCTTGGAAGAGGCGATGCCCGTGGAGTCGACGCCTGCTCAGGCCTCACACGCGGAGGCGACGCCCAAAGAAGATGCGTCCTTAGAAGAAGCACACGGGGAGGCCATGCCCATGGAAGAGGCGTCAGAGGAGGTGACGCCTGAAGCACCCGATAGGGCGACGCCTATAGAAGAAGATCGCGGAAATGAGTCTCGTGCAGAGAGCATGCGAGATAGGCGACCCCAACCAGTGGACAACGTGGTAGAGAGGCAGATTGGTGGCAAGATATTCAAGCTGGGACGCTTGTTAAGCCAGGAAAAACAAGACGAAGTGGCAGCAATGATCTCACGCCACTTAGATGCATTCGTGTGGACCGCCGCAGACATGCCAGGCATCGACCCAGATTTTTTGTGCCACCACCTCACCATGGACACCAAGGTTCGCCCTGTACGACAGAGGAAGAGGAAGTTCAACGAAGAGAGGTGCCTCGTCGTGAAGGAAGAAACGCAAAAATTGCTAAGTGCTGGACACATCAGAGAGATACAATACCCTTAGTGGTTGGCCAACGTCGTCTTGGTGAAGAAGGCGAATGGGAAGTGGAGAATGTGTGTAGACTTCACGGACCTAAACAAGGCGTTTCCTAAAGATTCGTACCCCTTACCTAGCATCGACGCATTGATGGATAGCGCCTCAGGGTGCAAGATGCTGAGTTTCTTAGACGCATTTTCAGGGTACAATCAGATAAAAATGCATCCAAGGGATGAGAGCAAAACGATGTTCATAACGGAGGCGTGCAGTTACTGTTACAAGGTGATGCCGTTTGGGCAGAAGAACGCAGGCGTCACCTACCAGAGACTAATGGACAAGGTCCTTGCACCCATGCTGGGAAGAAACGTGCACGCCTATGTTGATGACATGGTGGTGACCTCTCAAGAAAGAGGGTGACACCCCCATGACCTGGAGGAGCTGTTCGCCACCATAGCCAAGTACCGCCTCAAGTTAAACCCGAAAAAATGCGTTTTTGGCGTCGAGGCGGGGAAGTTCTTAGGATTTATGCTCACCTAGAGGGGGATAGAGGCGAACCCTGATAAGTGCACAACTATCATTGCCATGAGGAGCCAAACTTTAGTGAAAGAGGTGCAGCAGCTGACTGGGCGGATGGCAGCTCTATCAAGGTTCGTATCTGCTGGAGGTGAGAATGGCCACCCCTACTTTCAGTGCCTCAAGAGGAATAGCTGTTTTGCGTGGACAGATGAGTGCGAAACAGCATTCCTCAAGTTGAAGGAGTACTTGGCGATGCCACCGGTGCTTTGCAAGCCACGGGCAGGCGTCCCTCTTCGATTGTACATTGCAGTAACAGAGTGGGCCATCAGCTTTGTGTTGGTCCAAGAGCAAGACCAGGTACAGAGGCCCATCTACTTCGTAAGCAAGGTCTTGCAAGGCCCCGAGACAAGATACCAGTCGTTGGAAAAGGCGGTGCTGGCGGTAGTATTCTCAGCTAGAAGGCTCCGTCACTACTTTCATAACTTTACAATAGTGGTGATGACGAACCTCCCCATCCAGAAGGTACTACAGAAGTCGGACGTCGCCGGAAGGATGGTTCGCTGGGCAGTGGAGCTGTCGAAGTTTGACATCCATTACGAACCCAGGGGATCCATCAAGGGGCAAGTCTACGCAGATTTTGTCCTAGAGCTCTCACCAGGAAATGCCCCCTAGGAAGTGGAGTTAGGATCACAGTGGATGGATCCTCCAACCAACAGGGAAGTGGTGCTGGAATAGTCTTGGAGGGGCCTAATGGGGTGTTGATCGAGCAAGCCTTACGTTTCGCCTTCAAGGAAAGAAATAACCAAGCTGAGTACGAGGTGCTGATTGCTGGAATGCTCTTGGCCAAGGAAATGGGCGCTCAAAGTCTCTTGGCGAAGAGTGATTCCCAGTTGATTACAGGGAAAGTAACAGGGGAGTACCAAGCAAAGGATCCACAGATGGCTGCGTACTTAAGGTACGTCGAAGTGTTAAAGGGAGCCTTCGCCGCTTTTGAGCTGGTGCATGTCCCAAGGGAGCAAAATGCCAGAGCTGACCTGCTCGCCAAGCTGGCCAGCTCAGGCAAGGGGGGAAGACAGAGGACGGTCATCCAAGAGATGCTCAAAACGCCGCGAAAGTTTGTGGCAGACAACAGGGTGGACGTTCTTCACATTAGCGCAGCAAGAGGAAAGCCAAAGAGCCATCGCTCTTTGATTCAAGATACGACGAGAACACCCCGCATCAACACCTATGCGGCCTTGCCCGAAGAAGAAAAGTGTGTGCAAGTATGTGCCTTGAAGGAAGGCGACACGTGGATGACGCCTTATAGGCGATACATTGCAGATGGGGTTCTCCCAGTAGAGCCCGGAGAAGGAAAGAGGATAAAGAAGAACTCTGCAAGGTACACCCTCGTTGATGGAGTGCTATTTAGGCATGGGTTCACGCATCCAATTCTGACATGTGTGAGTGGCGACGAGTGTACGAGGATCATGTCAGAGCTTCACGAGGGGATTTGCGGAAGCCACGTGGGGGGATGATCATTAGCTTCCAAGGTGATTCGCGCAAGGTTTTGTTGGCCTTCGGTGAGGGAGGATTGTGTAAGATACGCCCAGCGATGCAAGCAGTGCCAAATGCATGCAGACTGGCATAAGGCACCTCCAGAGGAACGAAGATCGATTTACAGCCCATGGCCCTTCCAAACATGGGGAATCGATATTCTGGGGCCTTTCCCTCTGGCGATAAGGCAGATGAAGTATTTGATAGTCACCATCGAGTACTTCACGAAGTGGATAGAGGCAGAACCAATGGCACAGATCATTGCGCACAAGGTACAACACTTTGTTTGGAAGAACATTGTGTCTCGTTTCGGGGTGCCAAGGTGTCTCATCTCAGATAATGGCACTCAGTTTGCGAGCCAACAGTTGGGGAAGCTGTGTGTAGAAGTAGGAATCAAGCAGGTGTTTGCATCAGTCGAACACCCCCAGACGAATGGGCAGGTAGAGTCAGCAAATAGAGTTTTGCTGAGGGGATTGAAGCGAAGGCTCGAGAAAGCTAAAGGGGCATGGGCAGAAGAAGTACCAAGGATCGTGTGGGCTTACCACACCACGCCTCAATCTTCCACCATGGAGACGCCTTTCAGCCTAGTATACGGGTCAGATGCCATGATCCCAGCAGAGATCCACGAGAGTTCTCTGCGTTTCTTAAGCTTTGTGGCAGAAGAATCCAACGAAGAAAGAAAGGTGAATCTGGACCTGTTAGACGAGGCCAGAGAAGAAGCGAGGATAAAGGCTGAAGCTGTGAAGAGGAGAGTGGAGCATCAGTATAGCTCTAAGGTAAAGCCGCGACAGTTCCAAGTAGCTGACTTGGTCATGCGAAAGGCTCATCCTTACGAGTTGGAGAACAAGTTGTCTCCCAAGTGGACCGGACCCTTCAAAATAACCGAAGCCAAGGGAAATGGTTCGTACAAGTTAGAGACTCTAGAAGGGGGCCCCATCCCACGCAGCTGGAATGCGGCTAATTTAAAATTTTATTTCAGTTGAAAGTTATGAAACACATAGTTGTAAAGGGTACACTCTTTTTCCCTCTCGGGAGTTTTTTAATGAGGTCACCCAAGTAAAAAAGAAGTTCAAGAAACTTTGTCTCAGTTTTTCCCTTTCACACAGTATAAGAGCAAAGATTAAGAAACAAAAGACAAAGACTCAAGGCATCGCCTAAGGTCGGCGTCACCAGGTGAAGGCATCGCCAGATAAGGGAGCGGGCGTCAAAATCAAAGCAAGTAAAGGGAGCACATGCTCGTGCGCAGAGATCAACACATTAGCAAGGTACGTACAGTAAAGTTAAAATCCGGGTGTCTAGTCCCTGAGCAGGGGTTAAGGGATTCCTTCGGGATGCCCCCTCCTCAAGTAGGAATAGCTAGCCTCGGTGTCTGATGTTTAGACACCTCGCAAGGAAGTGGCGGGGGGCGTTTCCTTCGAGCGTGGGCATCAAACAGTGAGAAGTTTCGGAGCAGTGGAGAACTAGGTCACTTGGTGCAGATACACGCAATAAAGGAGAAGTGCCATCCTTCGGGAAACCTTCTCCTTAGGCGTAATCACCAAAATACCCGGTCATCTTGGAGTTTAGACACACCAGGGACGATACGGCGATGTTTCCGACACGCCTCTCCCTGGGCGTGGGCACCAAGAACACTGATTGCCTTGGCATTTTTAGACACCCTGAGGATGAAACGGCACTACCCCCAGGCAGGCCTCTCCTCAGGCGTGGGCACCAAGCGCGCAGAGATAAGGGCTAAGTTGCCTTGGTGTTTAGACACCCCGTGGACGATACAACGTTGTTGTAATTAGCCTCTCCATGGGCGTGGGCACTAAAGCGCGAATTTTGTCCCAAGTGTTTAGACATGATGAGGACGATACGACCTCGCGTTCAGCAGGTCTCTCCTCGAGCGTGGACACCCAGTACAGATAAGATAAGCCCTCCTCACCTTCGAGCGATGTCGAGGCCACATAGGAAGAGATAGAGCCCTCCCTCGCCCTTGGGCGATGTCGAGGCCATAGAAGAGACGAGACCCTTTCTCATCCTAAGTGATGACAAAGCTAGCAATACCTTTGGCAGTAAGCGCCTTGGGATTCAAGAAAGCGAAGAGCAAGTTGAAACTTTTGCAAGTTGTAGAGGAAAAAGAAGATCGAAGAGTAATAAGAAGAAGAGTGAAGAGCACGAGTTATCAAAGGCCGTAAAGGCAAGAGAGGTCCTCTTTCACCTTTGAGTGATGATGAGACACGAAGTTAAGTCCTCCTATGCCTTTGGGCGACGACGAGGCAGGCGATGCCTTCATGAGGTAGATTCCTCGCAAATACGAAGGCCAAGTGAAGTTTGAAGCGAAAAGATCGAGAGAAGGGTATGCATCACGACTTAGAAAGGAAGAGTAAGAAAGAAAGTCACGTGCTACCTAAAGAGTTAAAGGCGAAGCCATGAAGAGAGGCATCGAAGGTAACACCTTTGATATAGTCAAGAAAGCAGAAGTAGATAAAGGTGCAAGAAAAGTTAAGAGCAAACAAGAATTTAAAGATAGCATCCAAATGGCATTTAAATAAATAAGGTTCGGTGTCAGAATTACAGACGAGTTCAAATATTGTATGTACAAATTTACAAAAAAGATGGAAATCTATTAAGAACTGCTCACTCCCCGAGGTCAAGGGGCGCCACCTTTCCATCAACGATTTGGTTGCCAGGGTCGCAGTTTGAGGTATTGATCTTTGGGTTTTCGCACGTGGCTTGGGCCAGAGCCTCTTTAAATCCCTCCTCAAATGTGCTCGCCATGTCATCGATGAGTTCCTGGTTGGACTTCTCCAGTTCCTCGATCTTGGAGTTCTGGGAGGCTAGCTACTTGTCCAGGAATTCCTTCTCCACTTGAAGCTTGTTCACTTCAGCTTGGAGCTTGCCATTTTCAGCTTGGAGAAGGTTGAGAGCTTCAATATTCGCAGCTAGCTTCTCCTCAGTTTCGCTCAGCTTTGCCCCCAGGACCTTGGAGTTTTCAGCAGCCACCCTCAGTTCAGCGACCTCCGCCTCCAGAGAAGCCATGGAGCCCAGAAGGTCAGCATGTTTCTGACCAGCCTCGTGCAGCTTCAGGTTGGCTGCCTCCATCGCCTTATGGGTCTCCATCAAAGAAGCTTTGTAGGCGTTTTTCTTTTGCTCCCAGAGTTGTGCGAGTTTCAGCTTCTCCTCCTTCAGGGTGGCCACCTCTCGCTTAAGAGCCTGAAGGGTTTGCATCTCGATGGCCTTGGCTTTTTCTTGTGCGCGCCAATCGAGAGCAATGGCAAGGAAGGCCCCCATGTAGTAGGGCATGCCTTTCTTCTTGGCCTCGCCAGAAGAGCTTCCCGGCGACCTCTCATTGAACCCCCTCATTAGCTGCATGATTGCGGGGGGGATTTCTAAGGTCTCTGGGGCAGTTGCTTGAGCGGTGGGTGCTTGTGTCGATGGCGGCGCAGATTATGCCCCCTCCTCTTGGCCCACTTGTTGCGTGGGAGATGTGGCGCTAGGAGGGTTGTCCCTTGGAAACCTTCCACGTTGGGGGGATGCAGATCGTGAGGAGATGACCCTATTAGTCCTCCTCCTATTCAAGACCTGGCCCTCGCCTGAGCCTTCGTCATCGGAGGGGACGACAAGAACGCCATTGCCCTTGTCAAGGGGGGTTGGGGTAAAGGTGTGGGCCGCAGCCAGTGGGACTGCAGCGATTGGAGGGGGCGAGTTAGGTGTTTGGAGGGTGTGGGGTGAGTTGGTTGTTTGGGCGGTAGGTGGAGAAGTTGGACTTTGTGGAGGTTCTGAAGGGGTTTGTTCAGTCATAGGGGTATCAGTAGCCACAGCTTTCGCGGCAGTCGCCTTGGTGCGAGCTTTCAAAGCCTTAGCCAGAGCAAGACGCCTCGACGAGTCCATCACTGAGGCTGCACCGAGACAAGCAAAAGAACAAAGGATTAGAGCCAATACCAGTTAAGCATGAAGCGTCAGATACACATAGTTACACATAGAAGTTTGGGGCAGATGAACAACACATACAAAATAAGAGAAAGCACATTAAAGGGCAAAGATAAAAAAGACAAGTATAGGCGCAAATTCCTACCAAAGTACTGAGACAGGGCGTCCGCATCAAACTCACGAGCAATGAGCTCCGCGGTGTTGAAGACAATTCCCATTCTAGCTAGAGCCACACATACCTCTCTATCAGCAGAGGGTAGTTCGTCTAGGGACTTGGTCTTAATCAGCCTTGGCTCTTTCACCCAGTACAAGGGGAAGCCATCCAGGGCTGTGGGGTCACGTTTTGTGCAGCACACCCCGAAGAACTGACCCTTCCACCCTTTGTAGGAGTTCTGGAAGAGGGTGAGGATTATCCTTCCGGCGACCCCAGAGAAGCTCACCCAGAGGCTCTTCCCTTGCTTCTTCACTTCAAAAAAGTGGAGGAAGATGTTTACTAAGGGTAGCAGGCCCAAGTACCCGTACAGGATTTCAAACGCCCTAATGAATGCCCAGCTGTTGGGGTGTAGCTGGGCAGGGGCTACGTTGATTTCAGTGAGTAGTTCCCTCTCGAAGCCGGAGAAGGGAAGGCGCAGACCGGTTCGTTTGAACATCGTCTGGTAGAGGAAGAAAAAGGGCTTCCCGCAGTTGGACCTATAGTCCACGCAGACCGGCTCCCCAGGGGTGGCGCGACGAACGGAGATGTCGGAGTCGTGTCTGCTGGAGAAGGCATTGAAGTTGTAAAAACGTGGGTCACCCAGATGGTTCTCCACGTCTTCAACGGTGGTTAGAGTCGAGCATTCGGCTAAGAGTTCGTCAGAAGCCTAGGGGTAGTGAGCCCTATAGTTGATCCCTGGGGGTGGTGGATTGGCGGTTGCTTTTGTACGCACCATGGTTTGATGAAAAAGCTGAAGAAGGAAGAAAGGAAAAAGGTTTAGCAAAAGGGGTTAAGTTAGAAAGGGGAAGAGAAAACCCTAGAAAAACCCTACCCCACGCGAGAAGCTCAGAAAGGGGAAAACAGAGGAATGAGGAAGAAGAACACAAATGCCAAAAATATAAGCAGTCCCAGGGAGTTATAAGAGCAATACAGTAAAGGGAAAGAGTCATCAAAGGAGAAAAATCATACATTTTGAATATCTGATCGGATGAAGGTTGGAAGCACGAAAGAGAGAGCGAAGGTTGCCGAGAAAGTTTTGGAAGATGAACAGTAGAGAGAATGCGAAAGAGTTAATGAAACAGTGCCTTGAGCGCGTGTTTTTGAAAGGTTATAACGTTAACTTGAAGAAGCGCTAGCGGCACTCATCCCCAGCCGTAGGATCGTGCCATGTGTCAAGAGATTAACGAGCAACTTAAAACGTCACATCTTCAGCACAGAGAATGTCATGTCAGCTGCTCAGAGAATGTCACGTCAACTGCTCAAGGGAATGCCACGTGGGTAATAGGGCGAGGCCTTAGTCTTTTTGCTGAAACAAGTGTTAGCTCAAGACTGGGGGGCTTGTGTACCGTCCCGTCCCCGGGTGTTGACCAAAGTCAAAGTCAAACATATGGTGGGACCCATCCAGGGAGCCCAGGGAAGAAAGTCAACAGGTTGACCGCTTAAGGCGTCGCCAGGTGTATGCGTCGCCAAGTTAAGGCGTCACCAGGTTAAGGCATCGATGGTGTCACCCCCCGATACCCACGGGTAGGAAAGACCGTGGAGGGGGCGACACCACGAGGGGCCTCAGTACCTCAGAACAGTAATAAAGAGAAGTGAAAGGTGGCTTCAAGGCCATATTCCCAGTATCAGTGAGGAGTAACCTGACTTGTGAAGTACCCACGCCACCTCTAGGAGACCCCTGGGACAGATACTGATGGAAGAGGGCCAAGCACAACCTTCCATGAAAGGCAAGAGCCAAGTCAAGAGCGTCTAGAACAAGAAGACTTGGAAGCTATGAATGGGAAAAGGCCTAATAGCACATATTCCGTGAAGGGCCATGAAGTGTAGTGTAGCTTTGAATGAGGTGTAAATAGCATAACCATGTGGACAATTGTTTAATTTTCTGCACATTAGAATTAAGGAAGCATTAACCTTGATTAGCTAAAGGTTTCTAAAAGCCTTTA
>Ga0123342_1009865_pt1 | contig 11191 bp, 10 predicted proteins | sample Turbeawhitnodule_FD_89960 | JGI IMG/M metagenome (GOLD analysis project Ga0123342, IMG submission 89960) | Root nodule microbial communities of legume samples collected from Mexico - Turtle bean Mexico white nodule | ecosystem: Host-associated > Plants > Roots > Nodule | place: Mexico: Nepantla... | reverse complement strand
ATGCGCTTTAACGCGCTTTAAAAGATGAGAGGTGTATAAAAAGGGACCTTGGGAGCATTTGAAGGGATCAGATTTTTACCCTAAGACACACAGATACACTGAGCAAACCCTAGTTGTCTTCGCGATGCACTCACAGTGAGCACAAGGCAATTAGGGCAACACAGTTTTAGTCACACAGTTTTTTCAGTCATTCAGTACAGTTTCCTCGACCACCTCTCAAGGGTGTCCCTTTTGATGTTTCTCGCTAGCTGACTTGATCGTCGGAGTGCAAACGGTCGCGAGGGCGCCCTTTGTCCACTTCTTTCAGGTACCCATAGACGGAGCAAGACGAAGGTGCCCTAGCTCGCAGGGACAAGCCACGCGCAAAGACGATCCCGGTCAACCGGCCGGAATAGATCAAATAATCCCAAAACCTGTTTCACAATCATTAAAATTTTATTAATACTCATTCATAACTAACTTTAAACTACCATCAAACCGGAACACGTAAGCAAGAAAAGTGATGAAGTAGCTCCTTTGAAATAAAGCATAAAAGGTAGAAGAGGCAATTTAAAAATTATGGAGGTGCGGACAGTAATTAGGGACTGTAAAAAGCAAAAGCCACTCTTTTGTTTTTCTCTGGATATTTACTTTGGGTTTGATGTAGGATGATTCTCCCTGCACCCAATTAAATTAGACTGACACCCAATTATGCATGCGAAAGTACTGAAATGCTCTTAATAAAAATGAAATTAGGTTAACTGAATTGTGTACCCAATCACACATCCACACAGCCTTCGTTCTCGCACCAATGCAGCAGCCGCCAACAGCCTTCATTCTCGCACCAACGCAGCAGCCTCCAACAACCTTCGTTCTCGTTGGCATTTCTCCTCTTAGGCAATGAAGGCTTGACCTGAAGGACCCCTTGAATGAAGACGAACCCAGGAGCGCGAAGGTCTTCCATTGTTGCGCAAGGCCAGTTTTAACATGCGTGTGCATTGCGGATATGCTTGTGCGGAAGTCATTTTTGATTTCCAGATATGCTTGTGTGAAAGGTATTTATGTGCTGCGGATGGCTTCATCCAAAAGGGCTTGCTTATGAATGAGTTTCGGATATTAATATTCGTATTAACTGCGGATGAAGGGATCTGGAAGGGTTTTTTGCATTGATTTTTTATGATCATTGATGTTCCTACTATCTCTGCCCTTAAAATTTGTGTTATAAGATTAAGGCACTTATCAATATGTTATTTTTTATTTATTCTTTTATACTATCTTTGTTCCATTTTAATTTTTTATTGGATGTTATTTTTATGAATAGTAAGATGGTGAGGACTAAAGGTGGAGGACTTTCTAATTCGGGCCGTGTGCGACCAATTGCATCGGTTAGAAGAAGACGAGGTGGTCCTAGTACTTCAGTTCTAAATAAGAAGAGACTCGCTTAGTTAATCTCATGAATTTGGTAGGACGAGCCATCTTTACAACACCTTTTATTTTGACCTTATCATGTGATGTGTAAATAGATGTCTTCTCTAGAAAGACAATCTCTTGCAATTTAGTTTTGATGTTAACCTTACTTGCAATGTCCAAGTCTTTCAACCGCTTTGCGATCACCTCAAACTCTTTGTCAATTGACAACTCATATGAACATTATTCAGTTGCAATATCTTCAAAGCTTAATCAAGTCCACATGACATGTACTGATTAAAGTGGTATGCTACCTACATCAAATGAAGCCATTTCACACGCACACGGAAGACCATGAGTACATGTAAGACTACATCCACACCTTTTTTTATCAAACCCCATTGATTTAACCCTATCAAGCTCTTCGAAAATAAGGTTCAAAGCATATTTTGACACAAACCTAACAATTTTTTGTAAGCTGTAACCTTAAATCGATGTCCGACCACATGCAGACTCTTTCGGAATGAAGCTTTGATTGCATTATGTTGTAAAATAATCATCTTATTCATCGAATCTCAGCAAAAACATAAATCCCCCATGGAATTCTAAAGAATTCTCTTTAGGCTCCAGTGTGCCGCCTCAACCCTGTTACTTGTTGTGTTTCCTAAGTGCATGACCTTATCTGTCCATGCCTTCACAAATTTTTCTTTGTGGACGTAACCATGTAACCATCACATAATCAACAAGTATAGGTCATGGAGAACAGAGAACTTGAAAAACATTCACACGATCTACAAAGGCCTTAACAATATCACAATCCACAACAGATCCCCAAGCTTGCATTACTTGATCCCAAGCCTCTTTTGGATGAACCAACATTTTACATTTTGCTTTCACATTTTTATCGATGTGAAATCGACAAAGCAAATTATAAGCTTCAAGAAACACGATTCTAATTACATACCACCACCCTAGGGTATGAATCAACTCTCACAAACAACCCTTTAAGTCTGTCAAGGGCCCAGAAAAAATTATTTTCCTTTTCTGCTGCTAGTAAACAAAATGCAGCGGAAAAAGTCAAACCAGTTGATGTAATCCCAACAACCTCAAGTAACAACATCCTATACTTGTTCGTTTTGTACGTATAACAATATTAAACGAGTTCACTAGCTTTACTGAATTTGGGTGTGTCCAAAATATATCTTGTACAACATTCGACACCTCTTCACACCTACACCATGCATGTACATGTTTCACTCCAGTAACAACATGAACTATTTCATTTCTGTTATGTGACCTCGTTATGATCTTCGGTGAACACTCATTGCGTTATAAACTTACTTTATCGTCGTCACATTCTTCTCATTTCTCACTTTCATGGTTAGTAAAATATTTCTTAGCTTCACTACTGAAGTTTTAGTCATATCCTCAACCATAACTTTTTCCTCTACACTTAACCTTCTAGCATACGGATGACCGACCATTGTCTCTGCCAAATCATAATTGTGAGAACCACAAATTAATTCAACCGTCCACCCTTGATCACATTTCACTGGTTTGCCTCTCAATCTGAAAGGACACTCACACTTCCTACTTCCCGTTCGACTGATATCTACATCTTTTTTATATCATTTGTATTTACCTCCTCTCTCACAACATAATAATATGTAGGTCATCCTTCCTCGTTGCCTCGTCCATATATCTGACCTCAATATAGCCAACACTTCTCGCCTACTCTAACAGCTCATCTCAATCACGAAATACCTACAACAACATATGCCAAATTTTAAAATCATTCATAAAAATAACATTCACAAGCCTAACATTTACCATACCTCATTTGTAGTAAATGTCTCACTACACTCATGTGCCCTATGTTCATTGTCTAACGCGTTATAAGTTATTGATTGCTCCAGATCAACATCATCTAATCTATCCCACACATAGGGGTGGCAAAGTGGGGTGGGCCGTACGGGCCGGCCCGCGGCCCACGCTAAAAATCGCAAGGCGAACTGACATTTTCAACCTGCTGGCACGCGTGGGCCGCGGGTTTTGCGGGGCAGGCTAGCCCGCTAGCCCATAAAAAAAATAAAAAAATAAAAAAAATTAATTAACTTCACAGCAATGGTCCAGTGTAGGAGTGACAACTTTGAGTGAAAGAAAATTAGGTTTTCACTTGGTCCAGTGGAGGAGTGACAACTTTGAGTGAAAGAAAATTAGGTTTTCACTCAAAACACAACGCAATTACGTTGTTCCAAAAACGCACACAACACCGACACACTCTCCTTTGCAGCGTCGCTCGCTTCGCTTGCGACTGCGCGTGGCTTCGCCTGCAACTGTCGCTCCGCTGCTGCACACCGCTACTGCACACCGCTACTGCCTCCACTCCTCCTCTACGTTCCAAAAGAAAGAAAAAAAAAGCGGACCAGCCCGCGAGCCAGCCCGCGAGCCAACCCGCATGCGGAACGGGTCATGAAAACCAACCCGCATTTTGTAAGCCTAAACGAGGCGGGGCGGCCCGCTTTGCCACCCCTAGCCACACATTAATCTCCCATGAATGAGTTTGTTGTATCCATTGACAATGCTAAAAAAACCATCACTTAGCTTTTTGATAAATGAATCCACAACGCAAAAAAACATAATTCCGCATCCCTAAATCCAGAACACATACATCATCATTCCGGATATGTACATCCGAAATGTAGAACCCTATTTCAGATAATGATGTCCGTAAGTTAGTTTTACACTACAGACATAAACGTCCAAAAGCTTCAACTGCAAATGTTAAATACTTACGAAATTTTGCATCCGGAGTGACTAATAATGGCTTCCAGACACCAGTATCTGTAAGGTAATAACTAGGCTTCCAGATAACGATATCCAGAACAACCTCAGCTCGAACGAAATGCGAAAAATCAGTTTAAATGGATTCTTACCTCACAACAATGTCAACCGGACCTTAGCCTGAAAAGGTCCCTCCAAAACCTCCTCCTCTGCAGCTCAAACCATCACCAAAAACAAATCAAGCTTCTCTGCACCCCACCCTACACGCTTTTTCAAAATAAAAAAAGAAAAGGATACAATGAGATTTTAAAAAGTTCATCGGCTTTCAATCAAAATTGATTGGATGCAAGAAGGAAATCAAAATTGATTGGATGCAAGAAGCAATTGCTTTGATGTATTATATATAGAAACAAAAGGCAATTGCTTCTTACACCCAATGTTATTTTAGCTTCTTACACCCAATTTTTTTAGCATGCACCCAATGTTATGTGAAATAACTAAAATGCTTTTAAATACATTTATAAATTTAGATGTTTTTTCAGATTTGAATTTTCATAATACATTTCCAGAATACATTTTCGAATTTTTATTTTTTAAAATATATTTTCAGATTTTGTTTATCAGAATTCTACTTTAATTTTTGGAACACAAAAAATCTATTCCAAATTTTCTTTTTCGTGTATTTTTCAATACCAGAATAAAGGACAATGTTGAAATTTCAGAAACTAATTGGGTGCAGATTCAAAAACATCTGATAAAGAAAGCAATTGCCAAACGAAGACACCATTATCCAGTAAAAAGGTAGCATTTTCCTTACAGGAAGCTCTATTCATATTCTCTAACACTTTCAAAGATTGGCACAATACGGATTCTGAATGGTGTAAGAACTAAGAATGATACTTGGATTTGTTCCCTTTATATCTAAAAAAAATCAGGTACATAAATATCTTCCCTTCAACACTTATTTTTTTAAGTTCATGCATTATCTAAGACTTTGTTTAGTGAGGCTGTAAAAGAACCAAAATAATTGCTGCATTGCATTGCCAAACCAAAGAATTAATAATCTGATTCCTGCACTTCAACATTTGCAACTTAATTTTCCTTTCAGGAAAATGTTACTTCTGAAAATTTAGTCATCTCTACGAAAGACATGTAAAGACATAAAAATTCAAAATATAATTCAAAATCTCACAATACTAACTTTCTTTCAAGGGAAACTTGAGTGGAATACTTTCTGGGGCAACTCTTACAGCCAACATAATGTTCCTGGAGATTAAAATTGATCTACTATTTCAAAACTGAAATCAGGCAAAAGTTTTGACCTCTCAAGCAGAATCTGCTTCTGTCCCACCCTCGATCTCTTTACTGTCCTCCGAGATTTCAGTGTTAACTTTATCTTCTTGCGGTGCTTCTTGTTCAGGCTTTGCAGGTCCAGGACCAGCTGATACCTTCACCATTGATGGACGCAAGAGACGGTCACCAAGTTTAAAACCCTTTCTGAATTCTTGAATTATGATCCCATCCTCAAATTCAGCAGAATCCTCACGCATAATCGCTTCATGGAGCTTTTACAAGTAAAACGAAAATATAATTTATCAGAAAAACTTGTTCTCATGACCCGGAAGTCCAATACTTCAGAAACAACAAAATAAAATTTCTAGATAACAGAACCATGTGTCCTAGTGTTTTATTCAAGGCCGTAGCTGACGCAAAATGTTTGAATCAAAGTATCTTACAACCAACCAGCGGGAAGTAATTCTCTATTTACTAACATTATATCTTGAGTTTGAGATGAGATTCTCAACACATTTCGCTAAAACCTTCTTTCCCTTGATACTTTTTGTGATGCAGTTTTACACTCACCAAGTTGGCTCGAAACAATCAAGAATTGCTTTGGGTTAAAAGCGTGTCAAGGTCTTCAGGAAACCTGAACAAGCTTGATGAAGTGTTTGAAAAAGTTCATCAAGGACATGATTGAATTTCGAGCCAACAGGTTTGCGTGCCTGCATCAATCATAGATGACAGCATTATGCCATAAAAAATGTAATGGAAGACTGTAACCATACAAAACATATTTTCTTAAACAAAAATAAGATATTTTTCAGGGAAGAGACAAAAAATCTAAGATATATATGGTAATAATCCAAATACAATATACATTATATTACAGAAGTTGAACAAAAATTAAGGGCATAGTGCAACTAACAAAAATTGACAATTATAAAAGTTTGGTGCATTCTAGCCTTTATAATAGAAAATTTAAATTTATCAGTTTCATTTTTACATAAAACGTTATCCCCTCTATAATGATAAGATTATTTTTCTTGAAAATTAGATAAACTTGAATTTAACTACAAGTCTACACATTGAAATTGCTGAATGCAGATTAGCTTACCAATGGATCAAAGGGTGTTCCAATTGTCTCCACTGGTTCAACTCCAAGTGAAGTTAGAATTTCATTGAATTGCTTATATATGCTCTGATAGCTGTTGTTTACTTTCTCCTCTCCCTCTGTCTCCACCTTAATCTGGGTTTTTGCTCTCTCAAAATTATCCAATACAGGCAATAAACTTTCCACAACTTCACCCTGAGCATTTGTGACCAGTGAAAGGCGATCTCTCTCTGTCCTCTTCCGAAAATTGTCAAAGTCTGCACTAATCCTTAGAATCCGAACCTTTTCTATTGACAATTCTTCAGATAAAGCCGCTATTTTACCTTCAAGATCTTTTTGCACGTCTTCAATGGATTTTAATGATGATTCTAGCTCAGTGATTTTGACTTCATCATTACTAGCCAATGCTTCTTTGTATGATTGAAGTAACAATACGAAAGGTGAAGCAGATGCTTCATCAGCATCGCTACCCTCATTGTCACTTGCATTGTCCTTTACGTCAACAGCACCATCTAAAGGATCCTGTTACATTAGTACATGAGATGAGAACCCCCACTATTTCCTTTATTAAGTTAGTCAAATTACAAAATGTCAAAATGACGTGTATTCCTAAAGCGTGAAATCATACTCAGAAAAGTCTAAAATTGCATGTGAGCCAAAAAGTGTGGAGCCAAAAATCTTGTAATGATAAATTCAGACTCCATAATGAAGAGTAATTCGTGTAGTGTAGTGATGGAAAATTGGATACATGCTAAATATCATAACACCTGCCTACAAGGTTGTCAAACTAGATAGTTCAATTAAACTCAAGGAGGAATCGTAAAATAGTTGACAAACAAGCAGTAGGAATCGTAAAATAGTTGACAAACAAGCAATAGAAACGAAAATGATTATAACGGAGTAATCTCTTTTATTTCAAGATATTTTATTTAATTTTTGTAGGTGATATATGTTGGTTCTATTTTGGGTTATATGGTGTTGATTACGTGTTCTACTGACTTACCTAATGTGCTTGAGGTAGCAAAAAAATCCAATATTACAGTAAGAGGGTTGTTTTCTTGTAAATTATGCCTGCCTAGGACACTGCAGTTTAATACAAGATGTTGTCAAACTAATGAGTTTACGTAAACTCATGGAGATTCCATATTATAACAAGGCTTTAATTACTGAGCTGATCCCTAACTACGAGTTGGTCAACTTGGTCCTTAATCATGTATTTTTTTTAATCAAGTCCCTAGGGTTAGTAATCCGTTTAACCATTATCTTCCACGGAATATTCCTTATTCCCTCCTTATTGGCAGGATGAAACCACCAAAAATGCCAATTAATGATTGTCAACTTTTGGCCTTCAAAAACTGCCATAGATTGTCACTTTCTACCCATTTCAAGCCACCAATAAAGAAGAAATCGTGGGGCAAAAGATAAACCAACCTTAAGGACTCAAAAAGATTTACATGATCAAGACCCAATTTGAAACTTCCTTAGTTAAAGGGACCTACTTGAAATTTTCAAAAGATTTGGGGACCAATAATTGAGCAATTAAACCTATAAAAATTATTAAAAACATATTACCTGCACTCTATAATAAAGTTTATTCATAAAAACACAAGTTCATAAAGTGAAAACATTTCGAAAGAGTTAATTTCTCCAAATCATTCAAACCCTAGTAAAACACTATTGCCAAAGCGTAAAAAGCGGGAGAAAAAACCCAATCATTCTAAGGTTTCTAATTAGAGTTTGTGCCAATTCACACAAGTTTAACGAGATTATCTAAGTTTGTCCAAAAAGGCGTTTGGTACCAAGTTAATCCATTGTCTCTATCTAGAATCGTAAACTCAAGAGTATAGAGTTAGACAACAAAGGTTTAATAATCATATTTTAGAATTTTCAAGTGATCAGGTAGGAATGTCACGAAGTCTGAAAAGTCCCCACCTTGAACTATAACTGCCAAACCTCACCCTTTGTATGCAAGATCCTTTTCCCTAAATACTAGATCAATATCATCAAGAGTCTTCTTCTTTCTTCGTCTACTGCACCAGAAGAACCAGCCACTGTCTGCACTTGATTTTTATTTTACTCAATCCTTCCATACTCCTTGGCAGACATAACCCACTAAACCCTATCTAGATTCCAGCTGTGCAGCATTGCTTACAGAAAAACTACATCATACCCTCAAACATTAATTAGCAGCATTAATACTTAACACCCTATATTCAATCTTTGGACAACCTCCCAAAGCATTATCGTAGGGGGGGACAAAAACAAACTTATAAACAGTTCCTTAGGTTTTATTTGTCCTCGTCCTCTAATTAGAATTGGAGTCTGACCTCCGTAATTTGCATAATTTTCGAATGCAAAGCTTAAATACGCAAATCTTCAAAGATAAAACACCAATTCTGATTAGGAAGTGACACAAAACGCATTACGGAATTTTATCTAAGTTAAATCCTTATCGCAAACCTCATGTGGACATACTTAAAAAGTTTGCCGCAAGACCATACTGAAATATACATTTGGGTGATTGATATTAGAATTGAAAACGAACTGGGTCTAACTCAACTCCAAAAGACATTTGAAGAGGGAATAATCGTACAACACAAGTCATTATAACGAGCGCATTGGCCATTGTGTCTAATTTACGTAGAATCTTAACACACCCCTCACACTCTCACATGTCACAGCTAATTGATTTTATAGCACAATATCTATAATCATTTCAACAAATTTCTTCTTGTACCGCACCAGAAAATGCTAAAATTCCAAACAAATATAAAACCCAGAATTCAAAATTGGTTCCAATTCCAAAGCTAATAAACAAAGAACAAAAGACAAAAGCGTTAGCGATAGAGAGGGAGAGCCTCACCAAAACCTGAACCTCCGGTTCCTGAACCTGTGGGGCCTCGGTGTCGCCGGCGAAAGCGAAGGGAACGAACCTGACGAACCGCAGAGAGGGAACAGTAGGGAACCGCAGGGAGTAGAGGAGCGAGGGTTTTCTCCAGCAGGTAGTGCTCAACGAGGCAACGGCGATGCGCGAGGGTTTCGGCGACTTGGCGGTGGGCGGCGGAGGCGTTGGCCGGAAAGTGGGGGTTCTGAAAACAGTGGCCATTACGAGAGGGAGAGAGAGAAACAGAGAGATAAGGAGCAAGTGAGTGGCGAATGCACGAACGCTTAAGAATTGAAAAATATGGTGGGAAGGAAACAACCGTTGGATTTGGTGGGGTGTGGCTTAATCAGACGGTGGTGGTTGAGTTGTGTTCATTTTGGAGAAAACACTTCAGATATCAAATCAAATATCTAGAACAATCTTCGGTTCCGACGTCCGTCCATTTTATTTTACTTTAATATTATTTTTTTACAGTTTGTATTCTAATTAAATATATTTGTTAATATTTATTGTTAGATGTGGACCGTTTTAATAGGAGAGTTTTAATAGGAGAGTGGAGATATTGATATATTATTTTATTTTTTTAATTGATTTTTTTTCTATTAAATAAAAAATTAAATATATTTGTTGTGTTCATTTGAAAAGAATAAGTCAAGTAAAACTTTGAATTGAAACTATGGTTAATGGACATTTACTTTAACTCCAAAAAATATATTTCATTGTTGTTATCCTTACTCTTTTGTTTGAATTTTGAAAGAATTATTTTTTTTATTTCCTAATTACTCTCCACTATTGTAGTTGTACCGTTCCGTACCCGGGCGTTGACAAAGTCAAAGTCAAAGTCAACGTAAGGCGTCGCCCAAGTGGGGGTGACGTCAAGTGCAGGCATCGCCTAGAGGAAGCATCGCCTAGAGGAAGCGTCGCCCAGAGGGAGCGTCGCCAAGATAAGGCGTCACCAAGATAAGTCGTCGCCTAGAAGGCGTCGCCAAGGTGGAGCGTCGCCGAGGTAAAATGACACAAGAGCAAGGCAACCACGGCGTTGCTCCCCGATGCCCATGGGTAGGAAAGACCATGGAGGGGGTGACGCCGTGGGAAGGCCTCAAACCCTGATAACCAGGGGACAGTGTTAAAGAGAAGAGAAAGGTGGCTTCAAGGCCATAGAAATAGCGCCAGTATAGAGCAACCTGACTCGTGAAGTGCCCCTGTCGCCCAGAGACGCCCTTGGGATAGATACGACCCAGGAGAGGGGTCACGCCCGGGGGCAGCCAGGTACAGGGTACGAGAGGAAGGTAGATACGCTCTCACAGTGAGTGACTAGAGGCTTGGGGGCATGAGTTGGCACCCAAAAAGTCACCCCTTGCGCAGTTGCACTCCCAGGTAGGGGGACTCACACGAGGAAATACCCTCAGATAGGGTGACGGTGCTGTGAGGCCCTCCACGTGTACAGCAGCCAAGTCAGAATAGAAACGTCATTTTGTCAGGTACAAGGTAATTAAGGTTATTTAAAACAGTTTCTGTTTCGAGCGTTTAAGGTACTATAAATGCTCCCAAGCGTTTCGAACGTCTTAAATGCGCTGAGCGTTTTATAATTAAATGCGCTTTAAGGCGCTTTAAATGCGGGAGTAGTTTAAATAGCGCCTCGAATGTTGGGAACGGGGTTCGAACTTTTGGCAAATTTTCCAGAAACTCTCTAGTTGCTTGCTCGAGCCTTGAGGTTACGCACAAGGGACTAGGGAAAGATCTTT
>Ga0123342_1009863_pt1 | contig 11192 bp, 11 predicted proteins | sample Turbeawhitnodule_FD_89960 | JGI IMG/M metagenome (GOLD analysis project Ga0123342, IMG submission 89960) | Root nodule microbial communities of legume samples collected from Mexico - Turtle bean Mexico white nodule | ecosystem: Host-associated > Plants > Roots > Nodule | place: Mexico: Nepantla... | reverse complement strand
TCCGTCGTATTCTGAAGGTCAATCATGCGGGGGAATTCGGCGCTGTCAGGATCTATGGCGCCCAGATCCTGATGGCTCGGCGTCTGTTTCCCGACATCGTCCCGGCGCTCGAAGAGATGCGTGAGGACGAGATCGACCATTGCCGCCTATTTCGTGAGGCGATGCCTGCAAGGAACGCCAAGCCCTGTCGCGTCATGGCCTTCTGGAGCCTCGGCGGCTCCATACTCGGCATCCTGACGGCGCTTGGCGGGCGCAACATGATCTGGATTTGCACAGAGGCAGTGGAAAGCACGGTCCATCGCCATCTCGAAGACCAGCTTGCTTTTCTTGCCCAGCGTGATCCGGAGCTTCGCGCCCTCATCGCGTCGATTCAGGAACAGGAGCTAGCGCATCTGAGGAAAGCCGAAGACAGCCAGAAGAGACGGGGGCTGAGCCAAGCCTTGCTCCTGCCCGTCATCGGCGCCCTGACCGATCTGATGATCTGGTTCTCCACCTGGGGAGACTCAAGCTGGATGCGCGCCGAAATGGCGCGTGCGGGGAAGGAATAGACTTTGGCCGGAAATTTCGGAGGAAGCTAATGGCGTCAGAGGAGACTGTAAGTTTGAGGTCGGTGGGCATCGTATTGTGGGAGCATTGTGTCTGGCGGACACGACAACCTCATATCGACGTACGTCCGAATGGGAAGGCCGGCTGCTTGGCGCCCTCATGAAGGCTTGTTTATTCAACAAGCCCGAGCATCGGGCCATAGCCGCCGTGCCAGGAGCGGTCGTTGCGGCCCATCGCCGGATGGTAGAGCCCTACACCGTGTCCGCCATCGAGAAACAAGGCGTCGGGGCATTTCAGATCATCGCGGAAGAGCCGCGCGAAATCGTGGAAATTCACTCCGTCTTCGCTGATCGCCAAGCGAACCGTGCCGGCCCCGCAGACCCCGACACCAATTCGGCGGGTTCGGTCCGTCGAGCCGGGGATGAAGATCGGGTTCAGCTTGCCGGCGATGACAAGCATCGGGCCGGACTGTGTGGCGAACCGCACCTTGGGCGCACGTTTTTGAAATTCATCGGTCGGAAGTATGCCCGCGCCGGTTTCACCCAGAAAGAACACGCCGTTCGGCTTCTTATAGAAATTCGGCACCTGGCCGGCGGAGCTTTCGGCCTTTGCTGTATTGGCGGGTTTCAATTCCCTGCTGTTTTCGACATACAGCCCCATCGGCGAAAAATCGGCCCGGTACATGCCGGCGTTGACGGCCAGCACCAGCGTCTTCCCCTCGGCGCGAACGGCTTCGGCAAGGCTTGAAAAAGTCCGGTACGGCTGGCCATCGGCGCCCTTCCAGAACAGGCGAAGGTCCGTCCCCGTTTGCAGCGTACAGACGACGTATTTCGTCTCTTCGAACGTCTCCTGGTCGCATGGTTCGGCATGGGCTTGACGCAATGATATGATCGTTGCTGCCAGCATCATCGCCGCGGCAAGCACGCCATGTTTCAGATAGGTCATCGGTGTTACGTCCTCGATCTGCTCACCATGTGCCCGACAGAGCTGTGCCGGCGAGCAGCATGCCGGTCAGGATATTGGCGCGGAACAGGCGGTAATTCAGGTCCGGCCGGGCGAGGTCGATCCGCCGGGTCTGCCAGGCAAGGTGGGCTGCGATTACCAGCATTCCGACCGCATAAGGCGGCGACATCTCCAATAGCCAGCCGCCGAGCGACCACGCCCCAACGGCCAGAGCGTAGCATAAGCCGATCCACATCTTGCCGCGCCGTCCAAACAGGATCGCCGTGGATTTCAGGCCGAGACGGGTGTCATCCCTCACATCGACATAGGCATAGACCGTGTCATAACCGATCTGCCAGGCGATCGCCCCGGCCCACATCAGGACGGCGCCGGCCGGGATATGGCCGGCAATCTCGGCCCAGGCCATCAGCATCCCCCAATTGAACGCCGCGCCCAGGACGGCTTGTGGCCAATGGGTGAAGCGTTTGCAGAGCGGATAAAGGAAGACGAGCGGCAGAACCGATATCGCCACCAAGCGTGTATAGGGTGTGAGTAAGGGTAGAAGGGAGGCCGCAACCAAGAGTTCCACGGCCAGAAAGACGAAGGCTTGCAGCGTGCGCAGTTCTCCGCTTGCAAGCCGCCGGAAGCGAGTCCGTTCCACATGGCCGTCAAATTTCCGATCGGCGATGTCGTTGACGGTGGAACCGGCGCTTCTCATCAGCAAGGCGCCGAGAGAGAAGATCGTCAGCTGCCCGAGGTCCGGCAGACCGTGCGAAGCCTGGATGAGGGCAGCCCAGCACGGGAAAAGCGTTAGCCATATTCCGACCGGGCGATCCAGCCGCGCCAGCCGCGTGTATGGCCGCCATGCGGCCGGCAATCGACGATCCACCCAGTCGCCATAGTGGATGTCGCTGAGATCAGGGCGGCTGAGACTGGTCATGATGTGATCTAAAATTCCTATCGCACCGCGATGACTCAGTTTTCATCGCCATCGGCGTCGGCCAGCATAGGAATTTTTGCAAGCACGGCAACGTCCGTTTGCCGCGACCGGCATTCGATGATTTCCCGAACCGCCGAGGCCACTCCCGCCTTCCGTGACGCAGCTTCTCATCTTTTCCCCCAGCGGGAGACGCTGCCTATCGAGGCAGACGACGGTGAGGAATGTTAGCGGTGGGCGCCTTTGAGCATGAGCGAAAGGCACAAACATTCGGCAAAAAAGCCCGAGACGTTCGATCCCCTACCAGGCGGTACGGGCGGTGCCCAGTGCCGTCGTGTGAGAGGACGAGACGTAGGCGACGTAAGTCTTGAGCGACACGACGCAGTTTCCGGGACAGCTGAGTTTGTACAACGTCAAGTGTTTCAGCAATGCCTCTGCGTCACGCTTCTCGGTTAGCGGAAATGTCATCGTCATGCGAGTTCCTCCAACGGACAGACTGAGCGTCTGAAGAAATAATGTTTAAATTCTACTGCGCTGCAACAAGAAAATTTTAATCATAAAATTAAAATCGATTAGTTTTTGGCACGGATTTTTAAAATCGTTTGAAATTGGTTGGCAGCCCGATCGCTTAATTGGGTGGTGATACTCGATCTGCAACGCAGCCATTCAAGCAGACGGTGAACGCCCGTCGTCGTCTCTGCCACGAGAACGAATTTGGGTTGCAAGCTTGAGAATAAATCCAAGGGTTGGAGCACCCCACACGAAGGCGATAAGCCAAGCAGTGGCAGTCGCACCCAGACATTCGCTCTCGTCAATTTCACAAGAGGCTTTTACACCAATTTCGTATAGGCACAGCGCTCCGACGACCAATGCTGAGCTGGTGATCGCAATTGATATCCATAACCTGCTGCCTTGCCCCATAATCAGAGTGGCGATGAAGACTGCTGCAAAGGGCAAAAGCGTAAGCCAGATCATGCCTGCTTCCATTCGACGTTCTTTCGAAGGGTGTAAATCTTTTAGGACGTCGCAAATATATCCTCGTAGGGCAACGCGACTCTGTCTGCCCACATGACCGTGCGATTTGATGGGCCGGGGCTACTCGACCTGGATATGGATATGGTCGTCGTGGCGGGCGGCGCGGCAGCCTTGGAAGCGGACATGGCTGTCGGTAATGCCAAGCGCGTTCTTCAGATGCGGCTCGATGAAGATCTTCTGCAGGTCGAAGCGTGCCACGCCCTCGCGGGTCAGCCAGTCGACGGCGGCCGATGTGCGCTGCTCCTCGATTCTATAGTCCGGAAACAATGGCTGCAGCGCGTCGAAATCCCAACGTGTGGTCAGCCAGTCGTTGCGCCCTTCGCATGGCAGTTCGTCACCCGGTGCCGGCTCTTCGAAGGCGAAATAACCGATCGGGGAACGGGTGGCGCCATTCAGGAAGGCGCCGTCGGCATTCTTGTAATAATAGGCGAAGTCGAGCTTTTTCCCGTCAGCATGCGACAGATGCGGAAGCAGCGGAAAGCCGTCCACGAAGGGGAAATTCGCATCCAGCGCGACGGTGACGGTGCCGGGAAATTCAGCGTCCATGTGGTCGGCAAGCGCCTTTGCCAGATCGCGCAGGCCAGGCGTGACGTAATTGCGGTTCAGCAGGCAATAGGCCGGAGAGCGGACCACGAGCTTGTCTGTGGCGCCCGATATGCAGGAGAGGGGAACCCGCCCGAACATCGGGGCTGCGAGGCCCGCGGCAAACGACGCACCGGCGTAAAAAAGCAGGAAGATCGCGAACCTCGCTAGAAAGCGGCGGATGCCCAAGGCGCGGGACGCGGCGAGGGCGATAAGATAGGCGACGCCACCGATCTGTGTGAGCAGCGTCAGAATGAGAACGATCAGGATATGGAGAGCAAAACGGAACACGGGGAGAGGCCTTGCGGGACGTTGCCATCCCATAGGCGAGGGGATGATGATCCGCAAGGTGGCTGCAAGCCGCCGATCGGCCTGACGTCTGATGCGCCGCGGGCGCGAGACCATCGCCCGCGAACTCCGTCAAGTTCCTGCGTCTCGATACGAACAGTTCGCTTTCCCACGCGCAACAGCTTTATCGCGCAACCGGCTGGAATGAGATCGACCGTTTCAACGACGACCCATATCCCGACACTCTTTTTTGAAAAGCGCCTTTAAGCGTCTCGAAGCAGCGCGCGGCTGAGGCCGGGTCCTACTGGTGGTCCAACTGCTTCGACAGCTCGGCAAAAAGCCTGTCGCGGTCGGTATTCATCTGGATGAGATCGACGGCAATGGTGATGGCGTGGCGCCCTTTGATGCTGTCGATGTCGAGCTTCCGCTCGCAGCACCATTGGCGGACGGCATCGGTGACGATCGTTATGTCATCATCGTTGAGTGAGGTGAGCGATAAAAGCCTTGTCGTACCCTGCGTGAAGCGGCAAGAGCACTATGGTCTCACAAGCGGTCGTGCCGATGCCGATGGGCCGATGGCGCTCACTCTACGCTCATTCCCCAGCAACAGCTATTTTTTATTGCGGTTCGGTGGCGGCCCAGCGCCGGGCTTCCCAGCCATCATCGCCATTGCCGCCGCAGAAAGCCTGCGGCGTGCTCTGACGGAAGGGATGTCGATCCTGATCGACTGCCCGTTATTTTGCCAGCACGATATGGGTGGCGTGTTCGGTGGTGGCATGCTCGGCGACGCGGAAGCCGAGGGCGGGCAGGTCGATGCCTGTGAACATCGCTTCTCCCTTGCCGAGCACGACCGGCGCGATGGCGAAATGCAGTTCGTCGATCAGGCCGGCCTGAAGATATTGGCGGACGGTGCTGACCCCGCCGCCGATCTTCACGTCCTTGCCGCCGGCCGCAGCCCTCGCCTTTTCAAGTGCATCCTCGATGCCGCCGGTGATGAAGTGAAAGGTTGTGCCGCCCTCCATGACGATCGGTTCACGCGGATAATGCGTCAGGATAAAGGTTGGCGCGTGATAGGGCGGATTCGGCCCCCACCAGCCCTTCCAGGCCTCATCCGGCCAATCGCCGCGGATGGGGCCGAACATGTTGCGCCCGAGAATGAAGGCGCCGAAATTGGCCATGCCGCGGGCGGCATAATCTTCGTCGATGCCCTGCGATCCGTCGTCCTTTCCCTGCATCGCGCGGAAAGTGCGGGTGTGAAAAAACCATTGAAACATCTCCGGTCCCCGCTTGCCGAGCGGATCCTGCATGCTTTGCTCCGGACCGGCGCCGAAACCGTCCACGGAAAGGGAAAACCCAGCGACGCTAACTTTGGTCATGCTCTCCTCCATCTGATTGCGTTATGAAACTGGTTGCTATGTTGCATGACTGATCCTATAATGCAATCAGTTTTTTCAGGAGATGATAACGTGGATATCGAATTGCGATCGGGCTGCCCGATCAACCTGACGATGGAGGTGCTGGGCGACAGGTGGAGCCTCATCATCATCCGGGACATCATGTTTGGCAACCGCCGCCATTTCCGCGATCTTCTGACGCATTCCGAGGAAGGGATCGCCTCCAACATTCTGGCGGCCAGGCTGAAGCGGCTGCTATCGCTCGGCTTTATCAACAAGCGGGATGATCCGAGCCACAGCCAGAAAGCGATCTACAGCCTGATGGAGCCTGCGATCCAGCTCGTACCGATCTTCGCGATGATCGGCGCCTGGGGGCGCCGGCACCTGCCGGTCAGCGAGGAGCTGAGCATCCGTGCCGAGCTTCTCGAAGAGGGTGGGGCGCCGCTTTGGGAGGAGTTCATGGAGGATCTCAGGCAGATCCACATCATCGATCCGATCGGCGGCGCCAACGGCACGTGGACCTCGCCTGTGCTGGCGAAGCTGACGGCGGCGTTCCTGGAGGTCCGTGCAAAATCGTTGTCGCCGGCTTCCTGATATCAGCGAACTCAGCCGGCCCGATCAGCCGCCGGCGCCCTGGTATTTGCCGGTGGCGTAGCGCCAGTGCGCTATCGCGATCAGCACCCAGACCGGACCGGCCGCCAGAGCCACTGGGCCGGCCCAGTCCCCAAGGATGGGGACGGGTTTGCCGAGCAGCGCGGCAACCGGGACTGAGCTGGTCAGCGCCAGCGGAACGGCGGTGATTAGGGTGATCTGGATGCTGCCGGGGAAAATGTTGAGCGGGTAGCGCATCAGCTCCCAGAAACCGAAGAAGATCGAGAACAAGTGATTGGAGCGAACCCAGATCAGCGCCGTGGCGCCGATCATCGTGATCAGCGCGGCGGTCAGCAACGCCGCGCTGATGAGCGTGGCAAGGAGGAATGACACGGACCAGACCGACCAGGCGAAGTCGACGGATAGGATGGCCCAGCCCATCAGCGCCACCGCGAGGATGACGTGGCCGGTATAGCTGATGTTGAGGCCGGAAAAGATCAGATAGACCCAGGGGCTGAATGGCTTGACCAACAGCGTATCAAAGGTCCCGAGCCGCACCAGTTCTTCCAGGTCGCGCAGCTGCACGAAGCCCATCGCCGCGCCGAGGGAATAGGCGAGCAGCTGGAAGCTGTAGAGCAGCGCGAGCTCCGGCCAGCTCCAGCCGCCGAGCGTGTTGAATCGCGCAAGCAGGATGCCAATGGTGGCGAAGACGCTGCCATAGGAGAGGATCTGCGCAAGACGATCGAGCCAGAAGGCGCCGCGATATTCCATCTGCGAGCGTACATACATGCGTACCAGCAGCGGAATGACGCGGAAGTGATGAAGGAGCACGGTTCAGCCTCCCTGCACGGTAATGCGGGTGGAGGCGGAGCGCCATAGCCAAAGGACACCCAAGAGGACCAATCCGGCCCAGCCGAGACCGAGGCCGAGATGAAGCCAGGTGTCGGTAGCCGAAAGCCTGCCGAGATAGACGGAATTGGGATAATAGACGATCCAGGCGAAGGGCAGATGGCGGGCGATCGCTGCCAGCGGCTCGGGAAAAAACCAGAAGGGGACCAGCAGGCCCGAGAATAATTGCAGCAGGGCGCCGAGGATCCAGTCCAGCGAGAAGCTCGTCATCAGCCAGAAGGCGATGAGGCCGAAGAGCATCGACATCAGGGACAGCAGCGTAAAGGAAAGTGCCCAGAATGCGATGAACATCAGGGCATGGAACAGACTTGCCGGCGGCAGCATGCCGTAAAACAACGCGGTGAAGGCTATCGTTGGGATGACCTGCGTTATCAGGCGATAGCCGAAACTACCGCATTCATTGGCGAAGATGTAAAGCGGATAGGATAGCGGCTTCAGCAGCCAGACAGCGATATCGCCCGTCTTGAGTGACCGGCCGATCTCGCCGATGATCCTTTCAGGCCGGGTGGCGCCCATCACCGCACCGCCAAGCAGGGCATAGGTCACCATCTGCTGCAGCGAGACGCCGTCGACAACCGGTGCGCCGACGCCGGCATAGGCGGCCTGCCAGATGGCGACCCGTGCGACGACTTGCACCAGTTTGCCGAAAATTTTGGCCCAGACCTCGTTGCGGTAGGCGAGCTGCACTTGGAAGGAACTGCGGGCAAAGGCGAGGTAAGCGCTCATGACGCCCGCGCTCGCACGTTGCGGCCCTGATAGAAGGTGCGGATGACCTCCTCGATGTCAGGCTCGTGCAGCGCCACATCCTTGAGATCGCGGTCGCTTCCCACCTCCGACAGGATCCTGACCAGCGAAACGTCTTCGCGTTCGATCAGATAATTCTTGCGCAGGCCTTCGTCACTGACGAGCGAAGCGGTGCTGAGCGACAGCGGTCCGGGGTCGCTGGCAAATTCCAGCGTCAGCCGCCGGGCCGAGCCCAATGCGGCGCGCAGGCTCCGCAATTCGCCGTCGAAGATCAGCCTCGAGTGATCGACCATGATCAGTCGCGGGCAGATAGTCTCGATGTCCTGCAGGTCGTGGGTGGTGAGGATGATGGTCACACCTCGTTCGCGGTGGATTTCGGCAAGGAAGCGCCGCACGGCATCCTTGGCGACCACGTCGAGCCCGATCGTGGGTTCGTCGAGAAACAGGATCTTCGGATCGTGCAGCAGCGACATGACGATCTCGGCGCGCATGCGCTGGCCGAGGCTGAGCTGGCGCACCGCGCGATCGAGAAAGGGCGTGAGGTCGAGCAGTTCGCTGAAGCGCCGGAGATTATCGGCATAGCGGGCAAGGGGGATGTCGTAGATGCGCTGGTGCAAGGTGAAACTGTCGACCAGCGGCAGGTCCCACCAGAGCTGGCTGCGCTGGCCGAATACAACGCCGATCTCGCGCGCATTGTCCATCCGCTTAAGATGCGGCGTGCGGCCGAGCACTGAGAGCGCGCCGGCGCTCGGCACCAGGATGCCGGTCATCATCTTGATCATCGTGGATTTGCCGGCGCCGTTGGGGCCGAGATAACCGACCGCTTCACCGGCCGCGACGTCGAAATCGATGTCGGAAACGGCCAGAACTTCGGTGTATTCGTTGGTCACCAATGTTTTCAGGGCGCCGAGCAGGCCCGGAAATCTCTTGTGCTGCCGGAAGCGTTTGCTGACGCCCCGTGCCTCGATCAAAGCCGTCATCTGTATTTCCCGCCGATTCGGCAGCTGTCAGGATTGGGACCCCAAGCTAACGCTGGGCTCGGCCAGTGCAAGCAAAAGTCGCTTTTGCCGATCACTCAATCGCACAATGCGCTGTGCTCCAGCGTCGCTTGCCTATCCGAAAGAGACGCGCGGCGCCGCAGCTTTTTGCGTTGACAGCCCCGACCAATCGATCGCTGTTGGGCTCATGAAGATTCTCGCAATATCCGGCAGCGCTCGGCGCAACTCGACCAATACGGCAATGCTACGGGCTATCAGCGCAGTCGCACCCAGTGAGATCGAAATCGCGATCTTCGACGGCGTGGGAGGTTTGCCGGTGTTCTCGCCTGATCTCGAGGGGGAAGCGCTGCCAGCGGCGGTGCGGGATTTCATCGACCTGATCACTCAAAGCGACGGGGTGATCATTGCCAGCCCGGAATATGTGCGATCCATCCCCGGCGGCCTCAAGAATGCGATCGACTGGCTCGTGTCTGGCGATGAGATCGTTCACAAGCCCGTTGCGCTGCTGCACGCTTCGCATCGTGGCGATGACATGCTAGCGGGCCTGCGCACTATCCTTGCGACCATCACCGATCGGTTCGCAGCCGATATCTTCCTGCGGCTTCCCCTGATGAAGCTGGAACCGGCCGAGGTATTTCGGGCCGTCGAGACGGCGGAGAACCGTTTTAGGGTGCAGGCCTATCTTCAGGCCTTCTCGGCCTATTGCGACGCAGCCGGTCAGACCGTCATCGGACCTCGATCATAAGGCTGCGCTCGAACGCTACTTTTCCGTGAAGCGGTATTGCGAGCGGGATGCAAGCGCTGCGACGATGAAGACGGAGAGGAGGTGTCTCGTGAGGAGACGAAGGATAGGTCGGATCATCTCGATCTCCAGAACGATGGGGCGCGCCTTTCCCCGGCAAAGACGATGGGCAACGTGCCGACGACCCTTCGCTTTTCGGCTGCGCGTGTGAAATCGAACGCCGACCGAGTGATGGTGGCAAATGCGCTGGACCGGGCGCTGCGTTTCGCTCAGCGACAAATATCAGTTGGTCTTTTCGGGCCAGCCGACCGACCGACGATCCGCTCCGTCCTGCCGGCCAATACGACGATGGCTGGTGTTTCCACTTTCGTCACCGTCGGTACCGGTTTCCCGATGGGACGGACGGGCAAGGCGGGCAAGGTTTTTGCTCCGTCTTCTGGAAATGCATTGCGCGTTTCAAGTCAGCCGGTGGCGCAAGGCCGCAGCTGGAAATACAGTTTGATCTGATCGGGCCTGTCCGAGGGATGGGGGCCGCGCATAAACAATTCGCCGCCATTCGCTCGATCACGCGCCGCGAGGCATGGTTGTCCTCGTCGCAGAGGATGACGATGCGATCGAGACCTTCCTTCTTCGCGACGGCCAGCAGCAGTTTCAGGGCTGTCGTCGCGTGGCCATTGCGCTGTTTCCATGGCACGACCGAGTAGCCCACATGGCCAGAGATCTCGGGCGGCAACTCCTCTGTACCCGCGTGAAAACGCAGGCTGATGCTGCCGCAGAATTCACCGTTCCAGATCCAGAACAAACGGGTGGTCAGCGGCGGCGGTCCGGACCCGGTGTGTGGCTTGCCGTGGGCAATGAGTTCGCCGAGATACTTCGATCTGTTCTGGCGCAGGCGCGGGAGTTTGCCGCTCACATAGGCTGTGTCGCCGGCGCGGCGCGGATCGGGAGACCAGCCGGCGGCGAGCGCCGCTTCGAAGTCCGAAAGGTTTTGCAGATCCGGCGCGAGCAGGACGACTTGGCCGCGGAGCTTAGCGGCATCTGCAGACGTCATTGATCACCCACGCAATATAGGCGGCGCGGCAGTTTAGCAGGATTCGCGCGGCTGGAGCCGGAAGACAAGCACGATTGCGGACCCGGGGGAAGCAAAACAAGTTGTTTCGAGGCATGGACTTGCCAGTGGCGCCGGCGTCGGCCGCCCGGCATCAAAAAGCCCCGCATCTCGATGCGAGGCTTATGCTGACACGCCCACCGGTTCAACGGCACTGGCGGCGCGGGCCGTAGCTCGGCTGATAAGTATTGTCGTAGGCGCGGTAGGACCGGTAGCGGCTGTAGCAATAATCCTCGTGCGAACTATAGCCGGTGGAACGATAGGCCCGCGGCTGCGAGGCGATGATGCCGCCGAGGAGGGCGCCTGCCGCCAACCCGCCGATGATGGCGCCGCTATTGTTGTGGTGGTGATACCGGCGGTCGTAGCGGTCATAGCG
>Ga0123342_1009862_pt1 | contig 11194 bp, 6 predicted proteins | sample Turbeawhitnodule_FD_89960 | JGI IMG/M metagenome (GOLD analysis project Ga0123342, IMG submission 89960) | Root nodule microbial communities of legume samples collected from Mexico - Turtle bean Mexico white nodule | ecosystem: Host-associated > Plants > Roots > Nodule | place: Mexico: Nepantla... | reverse complement strand
AGACCTAAATATGCTTTTACAAAAGAGGTTTCTTATGTTTCCCTCTAAGCACCTTCAAACAAAGAAATTACAAAAAGAGAAAACAAACGTCCATTATCTCCTAAAGCCTTGAACATGCTCCTTATAAGCCTTTGAGGTGGGCTTTGAACTCCATGAGCGTCCTCCATTTGAGCCTCAACCTCTTCTTGCTCTTGATGATTGACCTCCATATCCACTTGAGCTTGATCTCCATCAGAAATCATTTTGTATTGTTGTTAAAATGAACTTTGTCCATGTTTTAATGTGGTTTCATTGCCTTGTCAACTTTGACCTTGTAATACTTGTGTTTTATTTTTTTGATGGCTTTGTTAATTATGTTAAAAATTTATGTTTGGATTTTTATTAACATAATATTTCAACTTTTCACTTAGGTTTTTGTTTATTTACTCAAATTGAAAAGCGAACAATGAAAATATTTTTTTAATGTATTTATAATAAAAATAAAATCATTCAATAAAAAAATATTTTTTTTACATTAAATATTTTAAAAAATAAGGGTAAATTTATAAACTTACATCTTACACATTTTTAAAAATTTCCTTACAATCATCATATCACTCACAAATTTCAATAAACTTTCATCACAAATTTACTTTAACATACTTTAATCCAAACAACCTCACTTTCTTTACACTTTCCTCTCAAATCACTTTAAATTCACTCCCTCAAATTTTCTCCTCAATCCAAACACAGCCTTAACCATTTATTAGTTAGTATATCAACTTTGAATTGTCTACTACAACTGTATATGTCCTTAATTTTTCTTAGTCGTTAACAATTGGTTGATGATAAGTGTCCACAATACGCAAATCACTCACTTTTCTTGTGTCCCATTACATTTAACACTAACTCTCCTCTTATCATTCTTCAAAATTTTCAAATTCCTACCATAGTGAACAACATATGTTCTTATTGCATCTTTAAGTTGTTCCTTAGTAAAATATGTCCATAATTCCCACATGAAATCAACCATGTTTTTTAGCATTCTAAAGGTATCAATTTTACTAGTACTTAGTGGCACATCATCATCTTTCTCATTATTTTCCCATTATCCAAATCTTTTGAGTTGTACTCAACAATCCTCTATCATTTACATCTATATCATTAGTGGGTTTATCATAAATCACCCAATGATTATAAATCTTCCTCACAATATGCTTCATAATTTTGATAGGTGTTTATGTTGCTTTTGTAATTTTTTTCCTCTTTTTACATCTAATGACACACACATCTTCATCATATATCATATCAACGTCCACATCCCCTTAACATAAACCTTCATTCAAATTATTTTCAACATCAAATTTCACTTTCACATCCATAAGTTAATCAAGTCCTAAAGTATCTTCACTTACCATAATTTTATTCTTTATTAGGGTCCTCCACATTCCCACTTACACCATAATTTAAATATACAATTATTATTTTCATTAAAAATTCCAACTTAATATATGTGGTTTTCTAATTTTATTTTAAAAAATTCAATCTCAACAATAGTTAACTAAAGTTTTCTCTTTTAATTTTATTTCTCTCAAATAATTGATGTGTTCTGTTATATTTAGTTATTGTTTTATACAATTGATTTTTGGGTTATATTATTAAATCAAATACAAGTAAATTATTTTTCAATTTTGCTTTTACAAGTGATTTTGTCTTTCTTTTTTCTTATTGAGTTTTCAAATATTTTTTCTTAATGTAAAGAAATTGTCCAAAGTGATTTTAATACTTATCAGCTAATGGTACACTGTAGATTGGTGAATCATGATTATATAACTTATAAGTCTGGAAATTGTCCTTCTCACTTTCTCGATATGCCTTTGTTTTCTCACTAGTAGTGACGACTATCTACATAAAGTCTTCCGAAACTTGAGTTAGTATAGTGTTTTTATATTAAATGGTTGGAGTTAATAAATGTGTACTTCGTCTTAATTTATGTCATCTTATTTTTATAGTTACAGGGTTGATGAACCTGATTATTACGGATATCATTATTAAATCTTACATTAATCTAATATAAATACTAATTAATGGTGTTAAACTCATGGTTAGGTCAGTAATGTTTTATGGCTAAGTGTACCCAATCCTTTTGCCGAGACACTATTGACTATTTGGATGTGCCCTATCATATGGTACAATAACTAAGTTTCCAAGTATGCAGTTTAAAAAAAATGGAACTTAACTAAATTGTAACTCAATTTAATTGCATTAAAAATGAAATATTTTAAAAAATCAGTTATTTAGTTTAATTAGTTATTAAAAGTTGCATTACTTTTTTAAACTTAACTTTCATTCTTATACTTTCAAATTGGTGAAGTTAATCCTCGCAATTTGAAAATATATAATTTTAGTTCTTCTTCGTAGCAAAATTTAATAGAGATAATTTTTCATCACCACTAGATTGATAGAAACACTAAATTAACATATGTGATTTTAATATTTTCATATTTAAATTTAACATTTAGTGAACTTTTTCAATCGTCAAAGTTGATAGAATGAATAACTTTTTTAAAGTAATGGAATCAAAATCAATTTTAACGAAAATTTTATAGACAAAAGTATATTTCTTTTGTTTATGATTTAAAATAAAACAAAGAAAGAAAAATTTATTATACAAAGTAGTGTAAAAAGAGAAGAAAGCAACAGTTTAAAACTAATTTTGGAAATACTCTTTAGATTCTGAATTATAATTTCATATCACATTATCATTCTCTTAATATTTTTTAATGTACATTTTTTAATATGAAAGTGAAAACTATGTTTCCAAAAATAATGTATAAAAAAAATTGTTATGGAAAATACTTACTATAGCACTTTTTATATTTTTTTGTTTGTTTTGGAAGTAAGTTCTAATATTTTTTTTAATATTTTGGAATTTATATTAGAATAATTTTTTTTTAACATTTCAGAAATTACTCTCCAAAACAAATTCTATAATAGGAAATAGGAAAGAGAAAATGGTAAATATGTTCTTGAAACAAAGCTGATTAGTAAAAGGGAGAGTGTAAATAGTAGGATCCTACTTTCTGTGTCCACCAATGCAAGCCCATATAATCAAGAGCTAATTATTTTGGGTACATAAAACACCTCGTAACTTCTCCGAAAACTTCATACCTTCTCCCAAAACACAAACATCATACCAATTTTTCTGGTAACAAGGTTAAATATAAATAACAAAATTGAACAGACACACACGTGTATATATATATATATATATATAATATAAGCATTACATATATTCTTACTAGAAAAAGAAGTAGCAGAATCTGAGAACGCTGCTTAAGGTTGTTACAATTTCCCAGTAAAATATAGACAAAGCCCAAAAGAAAGAATAAGCAAGAACTGAATCCGTGGGGGCATTAAGCTATTGAGAAACTACGAAAATTTGGTACTTAGAGAAAATTAAGACATGGTTAAGATTAATTTACAAGGCAGCAAAAGCATCATCCACCCACTTCTTTCCCTGAGCAGCTGCATCGCTTGTGGTGGTGGAGAACAAGAACCCTCCCACTACGGATCTGATCTTATTCATCCGCTTCCGGTGCCGAATTCGCCGCAGAATCACTTCCTTATCGAGTTTCTCTGAGTTGTGACTCGGTTTTATGCACAACTGTCTCGTCACAGACAAAGAGCCTTTCTTCTCCAACTCTCCTAATAACTCCTCTTCCTCGGTGCCCCTCTCGCTGCTTCCAATTTCCATTTCCTTGCTGCTTGGCACTGGATTTTGTCGTTTCTGCGTCTTGGAGGTGGAAGACATACTTTTTATCAAGTAGTTTCAATGGTGAAAAGTGGTTCAGAGAGTGTTGAGTTGTGGTGGAGTTGGAATGGAGTATATAATGAGAGGTGATGGCGTGGCAGAATATCTCGTTTTAGACACCGTTCCTTTGTTTATGATTTTATTATTAAAACAGAAAAAAGACGGTGGGATAACAATGGAGAATCAGACATTAATAATATTCTGTATTCAGCTGCTGCTGGTATGGCGGTTGGTCGGTTTTCTTGCCCTTCTTACGGTGTTTTCCACTGTCCTAAGTTTTGGTACACTTCACCTTCACGAATAACTTCTGCACTACTTTTCATAGGAATCAGATTCCACACAATTTCTTATTTATTCTCAGCTATCTAGTCACTGGGTCTTATCAGTCATGCAGAATCATCTACTATACAAACTTAGTAATAAAGTTTCTATACACATTTCTTAGACCTTTGTTCTTATATTATCCCTACCTATCAATTTAAGATTTACTTACGACAGAAATTATTGTCCTTACTTTATTTTTTGTATTTTATTCTATTAAATTTTTTATATTTTATTTTATTGACAATTTTAAATTTAGCTCTTTAAAAACCAAATGTTTTTTTTTCTCATTATTTCAATTATATCACATATTTTTAATAAAAAAAATGTTTCAGTATATTTATTGGTCTTATATCGGTCATGGGTTATAGTAGAAAATAATTTATAAATATTTTGATCAATAATGTATTTTAATGAAAAGTCGTGATAAAATTAAATTTCAAAACAAACTTAAATGTGGTGTTTAACTTTAAAAAAGAAAACATAGGTTTGAATAATAATAATATAAATTATATTAATAATAATAATAATATAAATTATATTAATAATAATAATAATATAAATTATAATAATAATAATAATATTAATAATATTAATAATAATAATATAAATAATAATAATAATAATAATATAAATTATATTAATAATAATAATAATAATATAAATTATATTAATAATAATAATATAAATTATATTAACAATAATAATATAAATTATATTATTAATAATAATATAAATTATATTATTAATAATAATAATAATATAAATTATATTATTAATAATAATAATAATATAAATTATATTAATAATAATAATAATAATAATAATAATATAAATTATATTCATATTATTAATATTATAAATATTATTCATAATAATAAGTATAACAAAAATCATAATAGTAATAAATAATTTGTCTGATGTAGTGGTTAAAGTTTCTTTAGTCACTGAAGGAGATTGTTGGGTATGAAGCCCGTACCAATTGGGCTGGACTGACTAGACACCATGTTTAGTGAGTGAGCTTAATCCTGTGTCTCTTTTATAATCTCTATCTAAAGAGATAATTGTACTTGTAATTGGTGTGTAACAAGACCTAATGAAAACCTAATAGTTGCCCGTGTGGATGTAGGTTGCAGTTGGCGATCGAACCACGTTAAATCTTGTGTCATTTATTTTTCTGCAGTTGATTCGTGATTGTGTGTTGCTTCTGCGTGCGTTTTTCCTATCAGTTTTAGAGATGAATTGTCATTCTCTCAATCTTGATGGGAGAATGAAAAATCGGTTACAAAGACACTTTGGAGTCTTATTTTGATATGTCAACAGTCTAATATTGTTTAGGAGTTGAGACTAAAAATAATTTAAATACACCTATATAGACAAAATACGATGAATTTTTGATTTCTGAAGTGGACAATGCTTTAGATCTGTTCATTTATCCTAATGATGTTATCTTAATAGACTTAAAACACTTTCAAATACAGATTAAATATTTTTTTATGAAAAGTAAAAATCATAACAAATAAAAAATGGCATTATCAAGTATTCCAATATAAAAATATACACACTTTCATTTTTCCAATGTCAAATATCAAGAAAAAAAATATTATAATGTATAAATATCAAATAAGAGTATCAAGTAGTAATTGGATAAATATCAAATAATTATAAAAAAATAAAAATAATAAAATGTATGACTTAAAAATAAGTTACAAAACTAAAAATAATAAAATTAATTTTATTTAGGTTATCTAATAAAATAAATACTTTTAATAATTTTAAACAAAGATTAAGATAGTCTAAGAATAAAGATCATGTACACATCCATCAACGTCCTCTTACCTAACTTTAAAAATTAAATTTTATCCACACTCATTGCTATATCGAATTATTGCAATAATTTTTTCCTCAAAATTAGGACGAGCTTGAATAATACTCGCTTTGACGGATTCATTTATCATTCTCTGTTTCTCTCTTTTCCACTTTGTATCATATGAAAGTTTGATAAAACAATAAAAAAAAAACAAAAAAACTAAAGGGATAGATTAAGAAAGGGAGATGGGTGAGACGGTTTATACCTTTCACTCTTTATTAGTAAAAAAAAAGTTGACCACACATTTTGCAATTACAAAACCTTTTTTTCTCTCTATTTGATCGTGTATTTTGATGTTCTTATTATTGTTGTATAATGCTTATTGAATTTTTGAACTTTTTATATAATTATTTTTTTGTATTGAGATATCTTTTGATAATAATTCAGTTAAAAAATTAAAATTGAAAACTTTTAATTTTTTAAATCTTTTTAAAGTTTACTATTTTTTGGTTTTGATTTTTTTTATAATTTGATTATTAAAACTATATATATGTTTTCTATTTATTAATTCATATACATATTCCAATATTTATAAAAATATGATAATATTTAAGTTCATTTTATTAACTAAATTACAAAAATCATTTGAAAATAAAATATTTATGTAATATTATAAAAACAAATCTAAGAAGTAAAAAAAAAGTGAAGTTTTACACTATTAAAAAAAAAAATAATAATAATAATAAAATGTACAAAATATATTTTAAAGGTCGTACCTATATGTGTAACTTTTTTAAAATTTATCTGTTTCAATAAAATTAAAATTAAAATTGAACCAATATGATAAAAGAACCTCGTTTGTATTCCCTAGCACGCCATTGGCACTTTTCCTGACAATATTCTTTTTGATAAACGAGTTAAATTTGGGTATAATTCGCACTCATCGGGCTTATCTTGGGCCTGTGGACAGTGTGAATATATTAGAAAAAGGAGTTGCATTCTGCACCTCACGTCAACCTCATATAATTTAAAAATATATTTTATTATTTTAAAATATATTTTGAATTATATATTCTGACATAAATCTTTTATATTTTAGATTATACATTCTCTAAGTATAATGCAAATAATGTATTTTGAAATATATAATTTAAATATATGTACAGTCGGAAATACATGATGTTTTAATTTATTTTAAGTATTTTGATATTTTATTTGAACTAATTTCGAATAGAAATAATTGATTTTAAAGAGTTAATTTTATATTTTAAACAACAATAATTTATTCAATACAAATATTTTTTAATAAAAATAATATTCATCTAAAGTAAACACAATAAAAATATAATACATGTTATATTAATGATAAAAAAAATTGTCCAGTATCATTATTAAATTTTAAAATTAAAAAATCCAGTACATTAAAAAATTGTATGAGAAGTATAACAATGCTTCTTACAACACATGGATTCCTAGTATAAATGACGGCACGAGCTAAATGCTATTCAGTCTTCCGTTTTATTTCTACGTGTCAATCTTTCACCGGTTTCTTGCTTCTTCCCAATAATAAAAGAAAAAAAAATACTATTATCTGTATTTTTTTTTTCTTTTCTTTAAACATGGCTCATTGTAATTCTTTTCAGGAGACTACAAACATAACAACACAGAAGACTAACTAATTACAAATCACCAAAAAGATCATAAACTCATTTCATAAAATTACACGAAGATTTTAATCATTAAGCCAGGGGGTCAATAGAAGAGAAAGGAGACAGCTAGGAGGAAGGAGCAGTGAAGGGAGAAGGAGTAAAGTCAGAAAAAGAAGCGAGGAAGAAAAGATGTTCAGATGAAGGGATGGAAGAAGGCACGAGATAATTATGAAGTTAGAGCAAAAATGATTTATTTCCACACTATACTTCACTTACATCTCAATAAATATTAATATTTTAATTATTTATAATTTTTTTAATTTAAAAAATTATTTTAATATTATATATTTTGATTATATTTTATTAAAAAAAATTATTTATTTATTTAAATTTTTTAGTTATAAATATTAATATTTTGTAATTGATGTAAAGTGGAATATAGTGTCAAAATATTATGAAGTTTGGAGACAGCATCTCTTAGGAAGAAAGCCAAAGTCAAAGTCAGAGGGAGTAAGTGAAGGGGATCCAAAACAGAGCACTTTGGAGCATGTCTTTTTTGACCATAAGGTTTCGGATCAGTGATTTTGGCAGCAGACTCAAATCTTTAAAACTAGAAGAAGCCAACTTCATGCGTCGAATTTGTATAAACAGTTTACCAATATTTATAGAAAATTAATATCTTATCAATGTAAATTAAGAGATTTTGAATAATCAATCTAAAATAGGATGATATAACATTTATTATTGAATTAAGTCAATAATAAAATCATATACAAGAAAAAGGAAGAGAGCACTATCCTATATAAGAGAAAGAAAACAATTTACAATGGATGACAACACAATGAGTGTCTTTTGCAGGAATCCCTTCATTTTTTTGGAGCCTATGAAACTTGTTGGAGATCTCAAATCGACAAGAGATAAGGACTTTTCATTGTATATAGGTGGATGCAAACCTTATCCCATGAGCTGGTTTTATGGGGTTGAGTTAGACTTAAAGTCCACTTCGTAATATGGTATCAGAATCATTTCAAGCTTATCCTAGCGAGTGTTTGTTGGGTTTATCAAGTCACCCGAGTCGTTATCGGACCACCCATAATATGTTGTCCCACGCACGAGCTCTATCTCTCAGCAGAAGGGGCGGATAGACGAAGAGAATAAATCAAGACAACAACATTTCCCAATGATCTGGATGATGTACTAAATGAGTGATCACTATCCATAAATACCTATCCGAAATGTATTGCGCCAGTCTTTGAGCAAGTTACTCTTAAAAGAGAGTAAGAATTCAATAAAACTAGAAAAATAATTATAAAGTAAAAAAAATTAAAATAGGTGAAGAGAAGGAGAGGAAGCTGAAGCGTGAAACTCTTGACCCAACTTTTGAGTCAATTCGAGCCTTGGCCAATCCTCACTCGAAGCCTAAAGGCAGCATTGGCGCAAATCCGATCTTTTTGGACAGGAAAGTGAGTATGATATGTGGAAGAATGGAAATGTGAGTACGATGAGAGAATGTAACCTCTCTTTTCTTTATATAGTGAAAAAAAGTAACGGCCCCGAAACTGCCAGGATTTTTCTGAGCCCACTCTGTTTTCTGTTTTGCAATATCTACTCATATGTTCATATGGTTTTACAACAGATGATTCTTATTGCCACTCACATCAGCTTAGGCAAGGGAATATTATGCAGGATCTGATAGGTACAAAGTGCTGGAAAGTGGTTAAGTGATTAGGTGATGAAGAATTTGGTCTGATTGGGCTTTTTTTTTGAAAAGGTTTGAAAACTACTCAAATGTCCTATTTAATTTTTTATTTTTTTTTTATTATTAATAAAAGAAACCTTCAACTATTGTTTTATCTTGACTTTTCCCCGAGATTCTTTTAGAAGTTCAACATGATATCATTTCCCCATCCTCTCTTCCTAATCTTTCCAACAAATTCAATCAAATGATCCTTAATCAACCATAAATTATGAAATATAGCCTTAAAATTTTACTAGGAAAATGTTTTCTTTATTTGATTATTACACTTGAAGCCTCCCAAAGGCTTCAACTCACGAACACTAAAAAAACATAGAGAGGTATAAAGTGGGTTGGCCTTTAACTATTTAAGTTTGATGATAGATATGGGACGAGAGACGTGGTGTAAGAATGAGTTGGAGAGGAGAAGCCATGATGTTGGTTAGACTAACTTGTTCAAGCATGTCGACAGGTTTTCCATCAGGAGTTGCAAAGTGAAATCCATGCAAAAGAGTTGCAAGTGTTAAGTGTATTAGTTGAAAACCAAAGTATAAACCAGGGCACATTCTTCTACCAGCACCAAATGGAATGAGTTGAAAATGTCGACCCTTGATGTCCACGTCCTTGTGTGTTGTTAAGAATCTCTCTGGACGAAACTCTAATGGATGAGGATACATGAAGGGATCTCGTTGAAGTTTTGAAATATTAGTCAATAGACGTGTGCCTGTTGGCACATGATATCCACCCACAATGCAGTCTTCCATGGACTCGTGTATCAAACTGAGGGGTGCAGCTGGGTACAAGCGCAGGGTTTCCATTATTATACAGTGGATATACTCTAGCTTCTTCAAATCTGATATATCTACCATTTTTTCCTTTCCAACTTCTCTGTCTAATTCCTCAATTGCCTTCTTTAAGATTTCAGGGTTGTTGACAAGTAACGCCACAGCCCAAGTCATTGTTGCTGTGCTAGTATCTGTCGCAGCTAATATTAAGGCCTACAAAGAACAATAATTCAAACCTTTTTTCTCTACCATAGTTGAGACATAATAAAAAAGACTGAGATACATGAATTTAAATTGTATGAATATATAAAATGTAATGGTTATTTTGTCGTACACGATTTCTTCTATGTTGACATTCTTCTAGTTGCCAAAATAGATGAGATTTTTTTCAAACTAAATAAAAATTTATAAATCAATAAATACTTCTTGCGCACTTAAAACAATGGTCATGGATAACCTATAGTATGAAATAACCACCACGTACATTAAATTAAATGTTAATTCCGCCACGTATGCTAGCTCTAATTTTCCAAAACAAATTAGGCTTGTTTATATCTTAATTAATAATAGAAAAAAATGTTTATTTAAGTAATTTTAAACTATTGAATGTAGTTAATGGTGTACTTAACTTGAAATAGTATCTATATATTTGTTTAAGAACATGTATGATAAATAAAAAGTAACTAATGTTAAAGGTGCATGGCCAAATAAAAATCTTATTAAACTAGCTGTTAAATATAACTAATTGACGATTAAAATAGTAACTCTTCCATAGATATTTCTCTTCTAATTAATATTGTTTTTTCCTTTTATATATATATATATATATATCTGTGTGTTTTTCTATATTATTATTGAGTATGAGAACTGACTTGTTTAATAAAGTCAAGTTCATTATTACTCAAACCACTTGTTGATAATCCCACTGTTTAAATTTTTTCTTGGATATAAAATATCTTAAAAATTATTTTTAAACAAAGTGTTTTAAAAATTATTCTCATTTCTTCGTCGAGTTATATATATATATATATATATATATATATATATATATATATATATATATATATATATATATATATATATATTTTTTTTTGTGTGTTT
>Ga0123342_1009861_pt1 | contig 11197 bp, 7 predicted proteins | sample Turbeawhitnodule_FD_89960 | JGI IMG/M metagenome (GOLD analysis project Ga0123342, IMG submission 89960) | Root nodule microbial communities of legume samples collected from Mexico - Turtle bean Mexico white nodule | ecosystem: Host-associated > Plants > Roots > Nodule | place: Mexico: Nepantla... | reverse complement strand
TTTCCGGATGCCGCTCCAAGGCCTCTTCGGCACGCTCGATGCATACGCGCGCCCAATGCGCCCGTTCCTCCATCAGGCCGAGCGATCGACATGCACTCATCAGATGGATCGGCGAGAGATAGTCGTCGGGGCGTATCTCTGCCGCCCTTGTGAAGAAGGTGATCGCGCCCTCGAACTTGCCCTGCATGAAAAGGAAACGACCATAGTGGAAATTCGCCTCATAGAGATCGGGCTCCAGCGCAAGCGCCTTTTCGAACTCGACAAGCGCCTCCTCGTCTCGCCCGTCCTGGTGCAGCGCCAGCCCCCGCGAGGCATGCGCCTCCGCAAGATTTGGATCAAGCGCAAGCGCCTTGGCACTCAGATTGAGAATTCCCTGTAGCGTATACTCTCCCGCATGCCAGTCGCGAAGTGCCGACTCGCAATCGGCCATGCCGGCATAGGCACGCGCATATTCCGGATCCAGCGCGACAGCCGTTGCAAACATGCGCCGGGCCAAGACCAGATAAGGCCTCGTCCAGGTATGGGAAAGCTGCCGGCCGCGCAGATAGTAGGTGTAAGCCTCGACGTTGCTTGTCGGTTCCGCCTCGATTGCCCGCCGCTCCTCGGGCAGCAGCTTGATCTTGAGCTGATCAACGATCGCGTGGGTGATCTCGTCCTGGATCGCAAAAATATCAGTGAGGTCGCGGTCAAAGCGGTCCGCCCAAAGGTGCCCGCCGTTGCGCGCATCAATCAGCTGCCCCGTAATGCGCACGCGCTGCGCCACCTTGCGGACGCTCCCCTCGAGAACGAAGTCGACACCGAGCTCGGCTGCGACCTGTTTCACCTGCACGGATTTGCCCTTGTAGGTGAAGGCGGTGTTGCGCGCGACAACGTAAAGGTTCGATATCTTCGAGAGATCGGTGATGATGTCTTCAGTGATACCGTCCGAAAAATACTCCTGCTCGGCGTCGCCGCTCATATTGGTGAACGGCAGCACGGCGACGAGCTGCTTGTGCTTTTCCCTGGCCGCGGTCAAAGCGGCCTTGTTCACCTTCAATGGCAGCGCCCGCCGTGGCGAGATCGCGTAGACCCTCACCGGCTCCTTGATGTTCTTGAGCCTGTGCTCGCCCCTGTCTTCAAAAGAAAGGTCGAGCCGGGTTCCGACATGGTCCCTGACGGAGGCGGAGACGGCAATGCCGCCAGGCTCGGCCAGTGTCTCAAGCCGCGCCGCAACATTCACACCATCTCCGAAGATGTCACCATCCTCGACGATCACATCGCCCAGATGAATGCCAATCCGAAATTCAATTCGCTTGTCCTCCAGCACGGACAGATTTCGCTGAGCAGTCTCCCGCTGAATCTCATCAGCGCAGGCGACGGCGTTCACGATACTGGAGAATTCGACCAGCATGCCATCGCCGGTCAGCTTGACGATGCGGCCGCGATGCTGAGAAATCTTCGGATTGAGGAGCTCGGTGCGGCAATTTTTCACCGCACTCAGCGTCCCGGATTCGTCTGAGCCCATCAATCGGCTGTAGCCGACGATGTCTGCTGCAAGGATAGCTGCGAGACGGCGTTCCAAGTGTCCCCCGGCGCTGTAATGTTTCTAGGTCTGCTAATTTAACCTTTTATTATCTTAATGTCCTGCCAATCATTCGGTTGATACAAGATTATAAAGCGATTCTGAATATGAGAGTCGAGCCATTGCAGCAACCCTGCATAGGTAGAGTGGAACAACAAACAACAAAGGCCCGGTTGTAACAACAACCGGGCCTTTGTCGCATTTCATGCCTGATTGATCAGCTCTCGAAGAATTCCTTCATTCGCGCGAAGAACCCGGTCGATTCCGGATTGTTCTCCTTCGAGGAAAGCTGCTCGAACTCCTGAAGAAGTTCGCGCTGGCGCTTCGTGAGCTTCTGAGGAGTCTCGATCTGGATCTGAATGTAAAGATCGCCGGTCTGGGGCGAACGCAGCACTGGCATACCCTTGCCCTTCAGGCGGAATTGCTTGCCGGCCTGCGTGCCCTCCGGCACGGTCACGCGTGACTTCGTGCCGTCGAGCGTCGCAACGTCAAAGGTGCCGCCGAGAGCCGCCGTCGTCATCGAGATCGGGATGGTGCAGTAGAGGTCGGCGCCATCACGCTGATAGAATTCATGCGGCTTGACCGACAGGAAGATATAGAGATCGCCCGATGGACCGCCGCGCATACCGGCTTCGCCTTCGCCCTGCAGGCGAATGCGGGTGCCGTCTTCGATGCCGGCCGGAATGTTCACGGAGAGCGACCGCTCTTCGGTGACGCGACCCTGGCCATGGCACTTCGTGCAGGGATCGGGAATGATCGTGCCGCGACCATGACAGGTCGGGCAGGTACGCTCGATCGAGAAGAAGCCCTGGGCAGCGCGCACGCGGCCCGAACCCTGGCAGGTGCCGCAGGTCTTCGGCTGCGTACCGGGCTTGGCGCCCGAACCTGAGCAGACGTCGCAGGTAATCGAGGTCGGAACGCGAATTTGCGCCGTCTTGCCGGAGAAGGATTCCTCCAGCGAAATTTCCATGTTGTAACGAAGGTCGGCGCCACGCTCGCGGCCCCCGGACGAGCGCTGCCGCTGACGACCGCCGCCCATCATCTCGCCGAAGATATCCTCGAAAATGTCGGAGAATCCGCCGCCGCCAAAACCGCCGCCGCCACCGCCCATGCCACCGTGTTCGAAGGCGGCGTGACCGTAACGGTCGTAAGGCGCGCGCTTCTGCGGATCCTTCAGCGTTTCGTAGGCTTCGTTGATTTCCTTGAATCTGTGCTCGGCGTCATGGTCGCCCGGATTCTTGTCCGGATGGAACTTCATGGCGAGTTTGCGGAAGGCGCTTTTCAGCTCTTTCTCGTCCGCCGTCTTGGCGACACCCAGCGTTTCGTAAAAATCGGCTTTTGCCATTAAGGATTAGACCCCGGAAATGGATTTCCGGCTGCCACGGAGGCAGCCGGAATGTCAGTTTCAAGCTTGACCGTTTCGACCCGCTTAAGCGGACTTCTTGCGGTCGTCGTCCTTGACTTCTTCGTAGTCGGCATCGACGACATTGTCATCGCCGCCGGCTGCGGAGGCATCAGCCGTGCCGGCCTCGGCCTGCTGGGCTTCATAGATCGCCTGGCCCAGCTTCATGGAAACTTCCATGAGGGTTTGGGTCTTTGCCTTGATGTCTTCGGCATCCGGCTCGGTTGCTTCGACCGCAGACTTCAGAGCAGCGATCGCATCGGAGATCGCGGTGCGGTCGGCCTCGGAGACCTTATCGCCGTAATCCTTCAGCGACTTTTCCGTGGAATGGATCAGGCTTTCGGCCTGGTTCTTGGCTTCCACGCCTTCGCGACGCTTCTTGTCGGCTTCGGCATTGGCTTCCGCGTCCTTGACCATCTTTTCGATGTCGGCGTCGGAGAGACCACCGGAGGCCTGGATGCGGATCTGCTGTTCCTTGCCGGTGCCCTTGTCCTTGGCCGAAACCTGAACGATGCCGTTGGCGTCGATATCGAAGGTGACTTCGATCTGCGGAACGCCACGCGGTGCCGGCGGCAGGCCAACGAGGTCGAACTGGCCGAGCAGCTTGTTGTCGGCAGCCATTTCGCGCTCACCCTGCGAAACGCGGATGGTGACCGCCTGCTGGTTGTCGTCAGCGGTCGAGAAGGTCTGCGACTTCTTCGTCGGGATCGTCGTGTTACGCTCGATCAGACGGGTGAAGACGCCGCCAAGGGTCTCGATGCCGAGGGACAGCGGGGTTACGTCGAGAAGCAGAACGTCCTTGACGTCGCCCTGCAGAACGCCGGCCTGGATGGCTGCGCCGAGTGCCACGACTTCATCAGGATTGACGCCCTTGTGTGGCTCCTTGCCGAACAACTGCTTGACGACTTCCTGGACCTTCGGCATGCGGCTCATGCCGCCGACGAGAACGACTTCGTCAATCTCGGCAGGCGTCACACCGGCGTCCTTGAGGGCTGCCTTGCACGGAGCGATCGTGCGCTGGACGAGATCGTCGACCAGGCTTTCGAGCTTGGCGCGCGTCAGCTTCAGCGTCAGGTGCTTCGGGCCGGTTGCATCGGCGGTGATGAACGGCAGGTTGATTTCGGTCTGCTGCGCGGACGAAAGTTCGATCTTCGCCTTTTCAGCAGCTTCCTTGAGGCGCTGCAGAGCAAGCTTGTCGCCCTTGAGGTCGATGCCGTTGTCTTTCTTGAACTCGGCAACGAGGTATTCGACGAGACGCATGTCGAAGTCTTCACCGCCGAGGAAGGTATCGCCGTTGGTGGACTTCACTTCGAAGACGCCGTCGCCGATTTAGAGGATCGAGATATCGAAGGTACCGCCACCCAAGTCGTAAACGGCGATGGTCTTGCCGTCCTTCTTGTCGAGACCATAGGCGAGTGCGGCTGCCGTCGGCTCGTTGATGATGCGGAGAACTTCGAGGCCAGCGATCTTGCCGGCATCCTTGGTTGCCTGGCGCTGTGCGTCGTTGAAGTATGCGGGAACGGTAATGACGGCCTTTTCGACCTTTTCGCCGAGATAGGACTCAGCGGTTTCCTTCATCTTCTGAAGGATCATCGCGGAGATCTGTGCCGGAGAATAGGACTTGCCCTGGGCTTCGACCCAGGCGTCGCCGTTGTCGCCCTTGACGATGTGGAAGGGGACGAGGCTCTTGTCCTTCTCAACGGTCGGATCCTCGTAGCGGCGGCCAATCAGGCGCTTCACTGCGAAGAGGGTGTTCGTAGGGTTGGTGACTGCCTGGCGCTTGGCCGGCTGGCCGACGAGGCGCTCGCCATCGTCGGAAAATGCCACCATGGAAGGGGTCGTACGCGCGCCTTCCGCATTCTCAATGACCTTTGCGTCTTTGCCGTCCATGACTGCGACGCAGGAATTTGTCGTTCCGAGGTCGATACCAATTACTTTTGCCATGTCATTCTCTCCTTGAAGCAAGCTGTCGGAACCCCGAGAAGGCATTTCCCTGACAGCCCCTTACGGGATGGGTCTTTAAGATTAACGCAATCGTGATTGCGGTGATGCGGCGTATATAAGGAGCGGTTTTCGGGACTGCAAGGCGAGAAATAGCCAGAAAACCAGCAAAACAGGCGCCTAGCAATTAATTTCGACAGACGCAGGAAAATGGCATTTTTCCGGCCAAACGCTTTAGCTACTGCCCCATGATCAAGTCGAGCAAGGTCGTCCGTCTCGGCCTGGCCGCGGGCGACGGTTCGGGCTCGCCGATATCGCCCGGCGGCAGCGCGTCGCCGTAGCCATCACCGCCGTCCTGAGCGATGTCGGCGGGGGGCACCGGACCGCCATCAGTCGGAGCCATCGGCTGCCTTCTTGGCCGATCCGGCGCCTGCGGATAGCGCTCAGGTACATCTGGGGAATTACCAAAAACACCGGAGAGGATGCTGCCGATTGTGGTCGGCTCCTCAAGCGGCGGCGCGATGCCAGGCTCGACAGACGCCATCGGCTGATCGCCGAAACCGGGATTGACTGCGGGATCTGCCATAAACTGCCCGTTGCCGAAGAGCGGTGCCGGCGACAGTCCCTTGTGTGCGGCGACCATGAACTCCTGCCATGCCTTGGCCGGCAGGCCGCCGCCCGTCACTTTCTTCATCGGCTTGCCGTCGTCGTTGCCGAACCAGACGCCGGTTGTAAGGTTACTGGTGAAGCCAACAAAGAGCGCGTCGCGCGAATTCTGGGTGGTGCCGGTCTTGCCAGCCGCCTGCCAACCGGAGAGCCGGGCGCTCTTGCCGGTCCCCTGGTTGATGACGCCCATCATCATCGTGTTCATGTTGGCAGCAATCGCCTCCGACAGGACGCGGGGCGGATTGTCATAGGTGTTCTCGTAGAGCACCCTGCTGCCGTCGGCCGTCGTCACACGCCGAATCACGTGCGGCGTCGCCTTGTAGCCGCCATTCATGAAGGCGGCATAGGCGCCGGTGAGTTCTGTCAGCGACACTTCCGACGTGCCAAGAGCAATCGAGGCATTCGGCTGCAGTTCCGATTCGATGCCGAGGCGGTGCGCGAGCTTGATGACCTGGTCCGGTCCGTCATACATCACGAGCTGGGCGGCGACGGTGTTCAGCGACTTTGCAAGTGCCGTCGCGAGCGTCACTTCGCCATTGTACTTCTTCTCGTAGTTCTCCGGCGTCCAATCGCCAATCCGGATCGGTGCGTCATTGAATACCGAGAACGGCGTCAGACCCTTTTCCAGCGCCGCAGCGTAGACAAACGGCTTGAAGGAGGAGCCGGGCTGGCGCTTGGCGGTGACGGCGCGGTTGAACTGGCTGTCGGCATAGTCCCTGCCGCCAACGAGCGCACGGATTGCACCCGTCCCGTCGAGCGAGACCAGTGCGGCCTGCGAGGCGTCGAGCTTGGCACCATCCTTGCTCAATACGTCGTTCAGCGACTGCTCGGCCCGCTTTTCCAGCGTCTTGTCGATCGTCGTGTCGACGACGATGTCTTCCTTGACGTCGCCGATCAGGCCGGGCAGCTGGTCCATCACCATATCCGCGACATAGTGCCCAGCGCCCGACCAGTAGCGCTTCGCCTTGGACGGCGTCTGCGACATGGCGGTCTTCACTTCATCGTCGGTGATGTAGCCCTGATCGCGCATCGTCTGGAGCACCACCTGCGCGCGGGCATTGGCTGCCTCAGGATCGCGGGCCGGCGACAGACGCGACGGTGCCTTGACGAGACCGGCGAGAAGGGCGGCTTCACCAAGGTTCACGTCACGTGCGGACTTGTTGAAATAACGGCGCGAGGCGGCTTCGACGCCATAGGCGTTCGAGCCGAAAAACACGCGATTGAGATACATCGCAAGGATCTGGTCCTTGGTGTATTTTTGCTCCAGCCAAAGCGCGAGCAGGACTTCCTGCACCTTGCGCTCCAGCGTGCGGTCCGGCGACAGGAAGAGGTTCTTTGCAAGCTGCTGCGTCAACGTCGAACCGCCCTGGACCATGTGTCCGGTCGTCAGGTTGGTGACGAAGGCGCGTGCAAGGCCAAGGGGATCCACGCCGAAATGCGAGTAGAAGCGACGGTCTTCGATGGCGACGATCGCTTCCGGGATGTAGGGCGACATGTCTTCGAGCGCGAGCGCTTCGCCGCCCGTCGTGCCACGATTGGCGAGGACGCTGCCGTCAACAGCTATGATCTTGACGTTCGGGGGACGCTCGGGAATGGCCCAGGTGCTGGCGCTCGGCATGCGCGACCCGTAGTAGACGACGAGGCCGGCGATGCCGATGCCGGCCCAAATGCCAAAAACAATACACCAGTAGACGATACGGCGGATGAAGCCGAAGAAACTTCCGCCTTCACGCTCCCGGCGGTCGCGTTTGCGTCGCTCGGGCTGCCGTGCCCGAGACGATTTTGGAGCCACGCGCTTGCTTGAGCGTCCACGGACCACACGGTCATCGGCATCGAGCGCGAAATCGTCATCATCGTCACGGTCATCGCGGCCGCTGAAAGAGGGTTCGATCCTGTCGCGTGATTTGCCTCTGCCCGCCATCTAGTACCCGGTACACCCCATCTTCGCTCTGAGCAACGACGCCGCAGAAGCCGTGCCTTGCCAAACGGTTCTCCGCCCGGTTGAACTTTAAATGCGGCGATTTAAGGGGTGGTTAAGAAGTGGTTAGAAGGGCCAACGCTGCCCCAATAATGTCAAATTTGGTTCAGCCCCCGTTCACCCAACCGGCTCTCTAATCCACGTGCAAGGGACTTGCATAACAGAGGTGCAGAGATGCGTATGAGAATGATTGCAGCCGCGATCGCCATTTGTGGGTTTGGCGTTTCCGCGGCTGAAGCGATGCCGATTGTGCCGGTGAACGGCGCTGTGGGCAAGAATACGGTACTTGTCGATTACGCTTGCGGCCGCGGCTATCATCTCACTCGGTGGGGAAATTGCCGACCGAATTGGAACCGCCCGCCACCGCCGCGCTACGGATGGCGCTCTGATCGTCGCTATGGATGGGGCGGCCCGCCGCCGCGCTATGGCTGGCGCTATGAGCGGTCCTACGGATGGGATCGTTCGCCGCCATGGGCTCGCGATCGCTACGGCTGGCGCTGATCACGCGGTTCAAACCAGAGCCCGGCGCACACTCGGCCGGGCTTTGTTTCATTTACGAAGCCACGCTTTTTTGGCATGGCTGCCATTCGTTGCTACCGTCACAAATCTGACATATAGCATGCCGAATTGCGCCCAGGATTAGTGCAGCACGCGCAATATGTAGGCATTTCATGAGCATCGACATTAGCAACATCGAAGAATTCAAGCTGCGCGAAGTCTGGAGCGTGCATGAGTTTGCGCGCCGCTACCGGCTGACAAAGATGGAAGAAAGCCGCCTGAAGATGCTGCACGGCCCGTTCGCAGAGATGCGCGAGCTGCTCGTCTGTCGGCAGAACTCCGTTTCCCTCTGGTAGCAGGGAACCATTAGCGGCCTAGTGAATTAAGTCCGTAGCGAAACACGCCCTATACGTTTCGCTGAAGGTCGGCCGTCTCCCCTCAAACGTACCGATCGCGATCAGGCCCGGTGTCTCTCCCAGAGCGCCGGGCCTTCCCATGTCGCCTGTGGAAGCCTCCCCTCGGCAAGCGAGCAAAAGGGCGGCCGCTGCAGCGGCCTCGTCGAACACCTGAAAGCCTCGAAACGCAGAAATGCGTTAGCCCTACTTGAAACGCGAGGTCTGCATTCCGACATACGGACCAACATATTGCAGCCGATGGAAAGCTGTGCGCGCAAGCAACGTTGCCGCTTCCATCGTTTTGATCGCGGCTCTCAAGTTAACCATTGGTTGACCTTTCCCGATCACTCTGGCTGCAACATTCGCTTCCTCCTTGACCACGGATGTACTGGCATCGAAGTGAAGCGGATGACGAAAGGCCGGCTCGTTCCGGCCTTTTTGTTTTTCAGGCTCTCAAGAGAGCCGGCTTTCCTGTTACTCGGCCAGCGCTTCCAGGATGCGAATCCAGGAGCGGATGCCCTTGTGATAGGAAGTAAGCTCGTACTTCTCGTTGGGCGAGTGAATGCGGTCGTCGCTGAGGCCGAAGCCGACCAGCAACGATTCCATGCCGAGCATCTTCTGGAAGTCGCCGACGATCGGGATCGATCCGCCCATGCCAATGACGACGGCAGGTTTCGGCCACTCGTCGGAAAGCGCATTCTTGGCCTTCGTCAGTACCGGCGAATCGTAGGAGAGATGGATGGCCGGCGAGCCGCCATGCGGGTGGAATTCGACAGAGCAATCCGCCGGGATTTTCGAACGGACATAACTGCGGAAGCTTTCCCGGACGGCATCCGGGTCCTGCGTCCCGACGAGGCGGAAGGAAACCTTGGCGGAGGCCTTGGCCGCGATCACTGTCTTGAAGCCTTCCCCGGTATAGCCACCCCAGATACCATTGATCTCAGCGGTCGGACGTGCCCACGTCAGTTCGAGGACCGAGCGGCCCTTTTCACCAGAGGGGATCGACAGACCAACCTCGCCCAGGAAGGTCTCCGCGGTCTTGCCGAGAGTTTCCCAGGACGCTTTGACGTTGGCCGGGGTTTCCTCGACGCCGTCATAGAAGCCTTCAAGGGTGATGCGGCCGGTTTCATCATGCAGGCCGGCAAGCGCAGCCGTCAGGATGTGGATCGGATTTGCGGCTGCACCGCCGAACAAGCCGGAGTGCAGATCGCGGTCGGCGGCCGTTATGACGACCTCCTCCCCGACAAGCCCGCGAAGTGCTGCGGCAATCGCCGGCGTATCGCGATCCCACATGCCGGTGTCGCAGACAAGCGCGTAGTCGGCCTTCAATTCCGCGGCGTTGGCCTCAAGGAAAGGCTTCAGCGACGGTGAACCGGATTCTTCCTCGCCTTCGAAAAGAATAGTGATGCGGCAGGGCAAAGCGCCGTTCACTTCCTTGTAGGCACGGCAGGCTTCGACGAAGGTCATCAACTGGCCCTTGTCGTCGGCTGTGCCGCGACCCGTCAGGATCTTCCGACCATTGCCAACATCCTTGATCGACGGCTCGAACGGATCGTTTTCCCAAAGCTCGATGGGATCGACCGGCTGCACGTCGTAGTGGCCGTAGAACAGGACATGCGGCACGTCGGCGCTCGCAGCGGCATGATGGGCGACAACCATGGGATGGCCGGGTGTGTCACGCACGGAAGCGTCGAAACCCAGTGTCTTGAGATAGGAAACCAGCCAGTCGGCCGCCTTGCGGCACTCGGCCTTGAAGGCCGGGTCGGTGGAAATGGATTTGATCCGCAAGAGCTCAAACAGCTTGTCGAGGCTTGACGGCAAATTCTGGTCCGCGCGCGAAAGCAATGGCGTTACGTCGGTCATTTTCGACTCCTTTCGAAATTCGGCGGGACGATAGACCAAAGGTAAATCGCTTTCGAGTTGAAAAAAGATCGGAGGGGAAACGGATCGCCGGGAGACTCACCTTAAGACGAGCGCATGAAATCGCGAATACAATTTACAGTTATTTAGGGAAGGCTAAATAGCATGCCGACAATGTGTTCGAGGTGAGATATGTTCTCTGTAGTCACCTGCATTCGCGACAACCATGACTGGCGCCTAATTGTTGCTGCCGTCACCGTTTGCCTGATCGGCAACCTTGCCTCGATGCTGCTGTTGTTCCGCGCCCAGGAATGCGATCCGGGACAGCAACGAAACTGGATCATGGCATCGGCATTTGCCTGTGGCGTCGGCATCTGGGCGACGCACTTCATCTCAATGCTCGCCTATGATGGCGGCTTCACGATCACTTATGGTCTCAGCTTGACAACACTCTCCGTTGTGTTGGCGATATGCGGCTCCTGGCTAGCCATCCTGGTGTCCGCGGAGGGCGCGAGCGAGTATTCCTTCGTGCCCGGTGGCATCTTGATGGCGCTCGGGATCGGTTCGATGCACCTGACGGGCATGCGGGCGATCGAAGCCCAGGTTGATATCGTCTACGATCTCTCAGCAACGCTGATCGCGCTGCTGATTGGCGCGACACTCGCGAGCATGGCCTTTCTCTCCTTCAAGAGGCTCAAGGGGGCAAGACGGCTGCTGGTATCGGCGATCGCCATGGTGCTCGCCATCGCAGTGATGCATTTCATTTCGATGAGCAGCATAACGCTCATTCCCGAGCCCGGACAAAGCGCAGCCGCAACCGTTCTGGAGCCGAAAGCGCTGGCTGCGATCATCATGGCGGTGTCGACGGCCCTGATCCTCGTCGCTCTCGGCGCCGT
>Ga0123342_1009860_pt1 | contig 11197 bp, 3 predicted proteins | sample Turbeawhitnodule_FD_89960 | JGI IMG/M metagenome (GOLD analysis project Ga0123342, IMG submission 89960) | Root nodule microbial communities of legume samples collected from Mexico - Turtle bean Mexico white nodule | ecosystem: Host-associated > Plants > Roots > Nodule | place: Mexico: Nepantla... | reverse complement strand
TTAACTGTTTTTTGAAAATCTGTTATAAGTTGTTTTTCTATAAAAAGAAAACTTGTTTCTGCGTTTAAACAAGAATCATACAATTGAGAAAACAAGTTTTACAACAGAGAATTAAGGATTTACAGAGAATTAGCATGTGTTCTTGAAAGATTTTACAAATCAAAAGTGTGTTTGTTCTTGGTTTGGCTCTAAGGCTTAGTTAGAGGTGCTGCTACTGTGTGAGCAATCTGTTCTACTGGTCTAAGGCAGATTTATGCATCCTCTATCAAGTGTATTTGTTTCATATTTCAAATTCTTGTAAAAGTGTGATTGTAAACTCTTCTTGATAGGGTTTCTTGAAAAGTGTGTGTGTTGAAATAGTGTTTTTCAGCAAGTGTGTCAAGTTTCTTGTAGGGTTCAAGAACAGTGGTTGTGTAAGTGTGTTTGGTACGTTTTGTTTAGTGGATTTCACCTTGGATTAGGTGAGACTGGATGTAGCTCATTTGAATGAACCAGTATAACTGTTGTGTGTTCATTTCTCTTCATCCCTGCACTCGAATTTTTGCTTATCTGTTAATCTGCTAGAAATTGGATCTGTTGAATTAAAAATAAATTTGTTCATTTTGGGCTTGTTCATACAGTTCTTATTTTCTGGAAAATCAGTTTGATTCTGTGAAGAAGATATATGATTTGTTAAATACAACTGAAACAGTTTGATTGTGATAGGTTACTTAATTGGTTGACAAGCTAATAATTGAACATTTATCACTTGCTTAAAAATTGAAGGCAACTGTTTTAGCTGTTCACAATTTTCTCTTTAAAAATCAGTGTGTGTGGCTTGCAAATTAATCTGCATAACCTCAAGAATAACTTGACTGATATAAACATTTTTAAACATAAACAGTGTCAAAATAAATTTGTTCATTGCTAAATAAATCTATTTATTTTATGTATACTGTGTTAAAATCTAATTTTGCGCGAAACTTTTAAAAGGTCAATTCACCCTCCCTCTTGAACTTTGACACTATTGAACCCAACAGAAAACACATAACCATTCAATTTGTATGTTCAAAGAAAAACTATTTTCAATCAAAAAGAAAATTCCAAAATGATTTCGAAGAAGAAAATAACTCAAACAGACCATCGTCTAACATGATTTTGGATTTAATGTTACCCATTTTCATAATTCATTCAACTTTCAAAGGTAAATTCATTTAACGTAATCAATAAGTAAAGTAAAGTGTAAAGAGAAGAAGAAGAATCATAAGAGAAAGAGAAGAAGAAACAATGAACTTGAGTAGAAAAAATTGTAAACTGAAATAAATTGAAAACATATAGGAAACTAATAACTGTAAAAAAACTGAAATGTAAAATCTAAGTTGTCTAACTACTAAAATTACTAAAAAGCGTTTGTTTATCTTAATCTATTTCCTATTTATATAATTCTAAATCACTACAAATGGATGGGTCTTAGCTAAAATAGATATTGGGCCTACAAAAAATATAATAACATTGTCTTATACTAAATTGTCTTTACATCTTATATTGTCTAACACTATCACTTCGATAGTTTTAGTCCTTCAAGCTTAGTTCTTTCCAATTTTCATGATCCAAATATCTTTATTAAAGTTCCATGAGTCAAAGATAAACTAGAAAATATTCGTTAAAAATCATAAGCAACAATCAGATAGTCTATGCAAAATTTTAGCTAAAAAATGTAATTTTATAATAGATTTATTACAAATCTAATTTTCTATAGAATATGAAAATGTATGCTAAAAACATAAATAAGAAAAGAAGAAACATATAGGAAATACAATTATTCTAGAAAAAACATGAAGAAAACAATAATTAACAGTGTTGTTAAGGAATTCCTTCATCCCATATGTATCAATGTAATTTGTGATGTATGTTGTTAAGAGTGTGAAGATATGTGATATGTGTGTGAGCTATATATGTATCACGTGTATGATTATTGTAACTAAATTAGTTCATTACATAATGTTATGAAACTAGTATGATTGTAAGTGGTATAAGAACCGATAAGACTATAGATACTACTAGTGGCTAAGATTGTAAACGATATAGGTTAAATAAGATAAGACAACGTAATAAACAAATGATATATAAAAAAATCATCATAGGTGACGGTTTTATCCAAAATCGTAGTCTATAAGACAATGTAAGTGATAGTTAGAGTCAAAATCGTCACTAATATGAGCGTTTTTCATAGACTGCAATATCATAGACTGCAACATCATATACGACGATTCAGACCATAAATATCGCCTATACTTCCCCTCTAAGTTCTTCACATGTCACAATATAAACAACGATTGATCGAGTAACCATCGCCTATGAGATACAAATAGACGACGATTAAGACAAGAACGATCTACTGTATGGAAAAATATAGACAACGACTTAAGTTGTCATCTATAATGAATAACTATAGATGACGTTTTCATAGACTACAATTTTAAAATCATCGCCTAATAACCTGCAAAACCATTTTCTGAACACATTTTTATACTAGTGTATTCTATGATAGCATGGACTAATGTATGTGTACTTAATGGATATGATATGTTACAGTAAACTTCCCCAACAATACATAATGAATTAAAGAATTAAAAATTTTAATTAAATATTATTTTTACAATTAGATAAAATATTTTTCTTCCTTTAGGTTTGATTGGCTCATTATAAATTCAACCTAAGTAGGTTAGGTTATAAGTAGGTCATATTCTAATTTTTAACCCATTTCAAAAAAAATCTATTTTTTTTTATCCAACTTGAACATGTGATGGGTGAGGTTCGTCAACATATTTAAATCCATTTTAAGGGTTGTATTTATGTCTATATACAAATTCTTCTTGTTTTCTTGAATTGTTTTTATGTCTTGTGTTAGGATAAAAATAAAGCTTCTAAATGTTTGCTATAAATACGATGTGATTATGAGTTATGAATATTTTTAAATGGTATGACATTGAATTATTTGTGTCTCAATTTCTATGTACATAAAAGTAAAAACACTAGTTATTAGTATACAAAAGTTGATGTTGAATTGTTTTTATTGAAATATTTAATTTTAGAAAAATTATTGTAACGAACACATTATTTTTATGAACTATCTTGGTGCTCATTAATTAAAAGAACGAGGTGATGAATCAAATTGACACACTCATTATATAGTAGACTCACTGACTAAGTATTTTATGTTTCATAGCTTTTCATAAATGGTAGTGACACTAACAAGAAACCACTCATAAAGCACATCAATTGCCCATAAGAAGTTAACCATCAAGTCTTTTATTTTGTTCCTAATTTTATCACACACTCCCATCTCTGCTTTATTTCATAATAGTGATGGGACAAATAGGTGTTTGGGATTTTCAAATATTAAGACCACTTGAAGAATAAGTACTATTTTTTTACTTGGAAAAATAACAAAATTCTTCATTTGGATTTTCAATTGGTCTATAAAACGGATGAGAACAACAAATTTTGCAGTTATTTTTACCTGTTGAGGAATCCAGAGAATTTTATATACAAAGAATATATAAAAAATATTTAAAGTGGAAAATAAAAATAATAAAAAATAAACAGAGTGCCACTCTCAAGCATAGTTGTCAACATTACATTGACTTAGGCCATTGAAGTGAGAAGTTGGTGACTTGGATTTTTTTTTTTTTTTTTGTATGCATTTCTTGTTTACCTACGATATTTTGAGTTTAATTTCATCATACTTGACTCGCATAACTAGTTAAGGAAATTTTTCTGTAATGTGGTGATGGAATTGAAGTGTAATTTTCTTTTCTAAACTTAACAAACCCTTATAAAAATTTCACATTATATAGAAAGTTAAGAGAGAATTTAAATTTATCATTATTTAATGTTAGTATTTTTTTTTCGTAAATATGTTTATACTCAATGTAAAATTAGTATGTTTTGATTTTAGTCCAAATAAATGGATCCTTAAAATATTGATTTTTTTAATCTTTATTTTCTTAACAATTTATATAATTAGTGAAAGGTCAAGTGTTTATTCCTCATAACACTCATTAACGTATCTTATGGTATGATCATTTCATACATTCAAACTTTAAAATTAGTATTAGTAGAAAAAAAGTTATTTATATCACAGATTCAACGTTTGATCTCAAAAGATACGACGTGAAAAATGACGGTGACATTTTATATTTTAGAGCAACTTTTTTTTTATGTTGGACTCCGTAGGGTTTTATAATCCTTTGTGAGTAACCTTCTTCTTTTTTTCTCACTTCCTTTGATGATGTTTTATTTAAAGCATGTTAATGTTGTGCATCCTTGATATTGACTATGTTCGTGTTAAGAAGATAGGACCTAGAGAACTATTGAGAAGTTTTGTCTTCCTCCTTCTTATTGGGCGGTCGATCCACACTTTAGCTTCCTCTCCCATACTTCCTGCTACTCCTTGGAGTCTCGATTGCTTGATCACTCGGTCTTCTAGTGAATGTCGAATGGGGTACATGCAGAAGGCACTTCAACGCTCAAGTCAGCAAAGGGTGTTCGACACTCGGATATCAGATTACAGTAATTAATGATGTACCTACTTCTTGGAATGTGCGTTATTTATATTATTTTAATGGGTCAGATTAGTGAGATGGGTCGTACTTAGAGGTGTATTACCTAATTCTTAATGATGGTTTAGATTTACTGACCTTGATTGAGCATAATTGGACCGAAGGTATCGGTCGGCCTACACGGACGAGTGTCATTCGGTCGGCCTACACAGACATGTGTCATTCGGTCTGCCCGACTGCGGGAGGCGAGTCATGGTATTGACCGTTCGGCTCATATCAGTACAGACTCCATGTTATTCAAATATTTAAATTTTAAATATTGAAATTAATTACTAAAATTAATTTAATACAATAGATTAAAAATAATTATTGGAAGTTTAAAATTGAAATTTAGAATAAAAGAATAGTTAAATTTATAGGGACTACTTAATTATCTTAATATCTTAGAGTGACTTAATTATTAAGTTATTGGTTTGTTTACAACTTTGGAGATTACATCATAGCTAATTTTTAGGAAAAAATTGTAGTTTAGATTGATCTTAAAAGTAAAATGTATTTTAATATGTTTGTGCGATGTTATATATTTTTGTTATACTATAATTTTATTTTCTCAAATTATTCATACACACATTGAGCAAACCTTAGTTCTCATTTCAGATTTAGTTCAAATGGTTAAAAATATTAATCATTTTGGGTTAATTCTTGAATCGTCCGATTGGATAATTTGAGAAAATTATTTTTTCATAATTTGTTAATACGTATGAATTATAAGTCTATGCTTAAATTTGATAAAATTTTGGTTCAAACCATTTTGTCTTGTTCTCCAAATGCATACCTGAAAGAAGGTGTGACCACTTTCATTTCATGTATTTCATATATCAATGTGAAATACTATTCAAATTTTATCAAATTTAAGATGATAGATTTTGCTTGTACATGTTAACCAATTATGGAAAATGTTTTCCCAAATAGGTTGGGTCTCATCTTTAATTAAAAAAGTGAGAAATTCATATTGCATGGTTGATAATGATGGAGTTTGTAACGTACGTAGTTATGGAGCGAAGTTGGATGAATGTACATCATGTTCGCACAAGGTATAAAAATGGTGTTGACGAGTTCTTTCAATGTGCGTGTCAAAATGGAAAACCTATTAATTTGGACATATTATTGTCCTTGCGTTCGTTGTCTGAATTAGATATGTCTGGATTTGAGGGAGATACATGATCATCTGTTCTTCTTTGGTATAATGAAGAGTTATATAATATGGACTAGGCATGAAGAAATATTAGACATTCCTATTATTTCCAGAACAACAAAACATTTTTAAGAAGGGTGAACAATCATTTAGAGGACATGATATGTGATATTGGTGAAGAAAGTTTTCGAAGAGTTCATGTGTACATAGGATGTAATAACTTTACTCAATCATCAACAACTTTATAACTATTCAGTTTACAAGTAAGAAATTGATGGACTGATAGAAGTTTTACCGAATTAGTAGAGTTGTTGAAGAAGATGCTTGCAGAACATTACATGTTACCTAATCATAATTATTAGCCGAAGAAGATACTATACCCGATGGATTTGAAATATAAAAGGATACATGTTTGTCCGAATGGTTGTGTATTATATAGAGATGAGTTTCCTACATTAAGGGTCTATCCAACATTTGGATTATCACGATTTAAAAACAAGTTGATGAAGGTAGGGGCGATGAAGAGACAGAGGACCCCCTTGCTAAGGTGTTGTGGTACTTGTCAACAATACCAAGGTTTAAATGATCTTTTTCCTTTAAAGAGCATGTAAAGAACCCGATGTGGCATGCAAATGGAAGAAAATGTGACAGTCTTCTTCGATATCTAGTAGATTCTCTACAATGGAAGAATATTGATGAAAGACTTCTAGAATTTGGTGCAAAGTTAAGAAACTTAAGACTTGGACTTCCTACAAATGGTATGAATCCTTATGTAAATTTCAGTAGTAAACATATTTCATGACCTATTTTGTTTGTCATTTACAACTTGCCTCCTTGGTTGTGCATAAAGAGAAAATATAATATGTTGGCTATGATAATTTCAAGACCCAGACAAATAAGAAATGAAATTGATGTTATATGGGGGCCTTGATTGATGATTTGAAGATGTTGTGGGAAACAATCGTGCATGTCTTTGATGCATACTATGACGATAATTTTGCACAATAAATGATTTTCTAGTAGACCGTAACTTTAGTGGTTATATTGTTAATTATGCATGACCTATATGTAAAGAAAACATTAGTTATACTTTATTCAAGCATGAAAAAAATTGTGTACACTAGGCATCAAAAGTTCCTTGCCCGTAGTCATCCTTATTCTAGAATGAAGAATGCATTTAATGGATGAAAGGAGGATGAAGTTGTATCAACATCCCATAATGGCGAACAAGTATATGAGTAAATGAAAATAATTAACATTGTGTTCAAAAAGCATCAAATGAAGACCACTAAGAAGAACATTTGGAAGAAATTCTCAATATTCTTTAATCTTCCATGTTGGTGAAAATTAGATGTTGTACAATGTATAAATGTGATCCATTTGGAGAAAATTTTGCAATAGTTTAATTGGGACATTGTTGAACATGAAAGGAAATGCAAAAGCATGACAAGATTTGTTTGACATGGGTATACATTTTGAGTTACATCCACAACCAATTGGAAAACAAACTTACTTGCTCCTAACTTGACATACCCTTTCTAAAAAATTAAATCAAAGCTTTTTTTAGTGTTTATGTAGTGTGAAAGTGCCACGATGATACGTTTAAAATGTTAAGAGTTTTGTGTCTATGCAAGATTTGAAGTTAGTTTTTAAGTTCCATGATTATCATGTGTTGATGCAATAACTTCTACTAGTGACTATTCATGCCATCTAACCTACTTCTGTTATAGGTGGTATAACATGATTGAGTTTGTTCATCAATGCCATTTGTAAGAAAGTAATTGACCCTCAAATGTTAGATGAGTTGGAAAATGAAGTAATCATAGTCTTGTGTCAATTAGAAATGTATTTTTTCCTTCATTTTTTGATTTCGTGGTTCATTTAATAGTTTATTTGGTGAGGGAGATTCAATTGTGTGGCCCAATTTATTTAAGATGGATGTACTCTATTGAAAGATTCATGGAGATCTTAAGAGGATATAATAAATATCATTCAGAAGCTTAAATTGTCGAAAGGTACATTGCATAAGAAACCACTGAATTATGTTCGAGTTATATGTCAAACAATGAACCAACAGGAATTCCTAAGACTCGACATGATGGGAGATGTGAAGGTAAGGGTATTTGAAATGTGAAGATTAAAAATGTAGGTTGAAAAAAAGTTAACTAAGCACATTTGTACATATGGGAAAACATAGCCTCCTAATAAGTGTTTGTCTATTATTGACTTTTGTTCTTTTATTATTATAGTGTGTTCCTTACGATTTGTGCTAAATTAATTACTAAGATTTTTTTTTCATATATGACGAACTCCAAATCAAGTAGTAGAAAGAGAAATTTCGATAGATTTGATGTAAATGTTGGACAAATTGTTAAGGAGAGGATGTTGGTTGAAATAGATCCTAGTTTTGGTAAGTCGTCAAGCCTAAATGTTGCTAAGTTCAGTGGCTATTTGGGACTCATAGCTTGACAACATGTTTTTATTGTCATTCCAACATGGGATGAGGTTGAAGAGACATAGAAAAACCTCATATGGTAGGATATTTAAGTATTTGACTATGTGAATACCATATTAGTTAATTTCATTATTAACTTACATATATACTAAATTGAATGATGTTTCATACGTTTTTTGTACAATTTTTTTTTACATTCCCAACATTGAGGTGTCAGGAAGAATGTCTTATGTACCATTGCTACTAGATATAGGAACTTAAAGACTTTCTTGACACGGGAATATTTGTTTGAAAAGCATAAAGATGACAAACCCTATTTGAAGTACTAGATCACTGAGGAGGACTTGATGTAGTTTCATGCCAGTCAGTGTGATGCTTTTTGGCAAATTAGTTTTTGAAAATTCTTATAATAACATAAATTTGTACTTAAAATTTTTGGTTGTCTCATATTTTAATTTGCATTGCAAGAAAAAGACTAGCCAATCAGGAACAACAAAAGTTGAATGATGCATCCCACCTGCTGTCGCAATAGGGGTATGCACTGTTGGAGTAACGCCTTATAAAGGCTCAAGTAGAGGCAACAACACTTAATCTTGTTGGCCTTGTATCTATACCTCCCTGTTATAAGATGTGAAAGGTTGGTTTCACCAAATCTAATAGGCATATGACTTTACAGTCTACACACATCATTGCTAAAATTTGTAAGTACAAATATACATACTGCCACTATTATTTCCTTGACGTTCATAGGTGAAGTAGTTAGATTTAGGATTAATTATTGATCATATGTTACAAAATTCCTTAGTTGAGTAGGCCACAAAAAGCTTATTTGTTCCCCGTGGTCTAGATGATTTTATAACGACAACCAAAAGAAGACTAGAGCACCCAGAATGTGTGTATGGTACTAGTGGTTATTGGAGACTCTGGTCCACCACAACGAGGAAGTGTTGACTCTTGTAGCCAAGATGTCTTGTATAAGATGCAAATGCAGTTGAAGAAACATTAAATCAAATTCATTAGTTCTTGTAGCAAGATTTTGATGATAAGTAAGAGTCATTTGCTCGTTCTCAACAACTAACTCAAGGAACAACTTATACATATCCTGAGATTTTTTGACTGAGCACCAAAAGGTCATGTGTTGCATAGATCCCTTAGTCGATCACAATCACACTGATGTACCAAACCCGTGTGAGTTATATGTTGAAGATAATCTCCTGTGTCTAGTTACAATTGAACGAAAAATAGAGGGAAGGTTAATCATCCATGGTGTCCCTCTACAATCTGATTGAAAGTAGGTATAATGAAGCACGATATGTTATTTCTCAAGTGCCTCTACCTAATACAGAGGTTTAATTGGTGGGGGAGGATTTAAGCATATTTTTGGCTTGGGTTAGACATATGGTCATGCCAGTCTCAGCATGACCACATGTATTACATTGTACTTTTTTAAGATTTGGTTGTTATAATTTATATCAATGTTGAACTAACATTTTGTCTTTGTTTAGGATTTTGCTCATTATGATAAGTAAGTTCTGGGAGAACCTTTTATTAATTATGATGACATGGCAGAAGTGAAGGATGATCCCATATTAAAGCTTCTGACCATATTACCCAGGTTGAAGATGAAACCCATGCAGCTACGATGAGACTTCAGAGTATTTAGAGTCAATACTACTCATGTCCCATTGTACATTTCTTTACTTGATGCATTAGAGGTTGTTGAAGGAACCACTATATTAAACATTGTAGTCATTCAAGTATGAGTCATGTAAGTTATATTATAGGTTGTATATTTACCATATTATAATGATTACATTTAACTTATAACTTTTTGTGTTAGATACTTGGAAAATGGAGTTTGGAGTAAGACACATCTGAAATATATGGATTTTCTTAGCCTCAATACATTAAAAAATATGGGAACACAAATCCAAATCCAATAATATTTGTAAACATGGATGAGTGACTCAAATAGACCTATTTATCTAACTCCATACATTGAAATGTTAGTTTTAATGATTGTGTATTTTATTAAATTATGGTAACTATACAGCTAACTATTTGTCATTCATTATTGGTCCCATTGGCAGTTAATTATAATTATACTTAGGGAATACATAGAAGTGTGGTTTTGTTAGCTTCAAAGAAAGTCTAGCCAGGAAATGAAAAACTTATTATAAGGGTAAATTTTTCATTTTAGTTACATTGGATAAGTATAGGATAACTATGACTAACATGTGTCTTAACTTTAATTAGAGTTGTGGATAGCACAAATTTTTTATGTGGAAGACGCATAACAAGGTTACTACAATTCATGTACCTTTAAGTTAAACATCTTTTAATACATAAAATAATTATTTTATGTACAAGTTGTATGAAATTAATTTGCTTCACTTCTTTTTCATTTTAGTGTAATAGGTTAGATGATTCGTTCGAATATGGCTATTACGTCATTTATTGGATGAGAGTCTTCATTTGAACTTGTATTACTAACACTTGGACAAAGGTAACACCTTCTAACATGGATTGAATGGTATATTACATAGTAACGTAAGTGAAAAGTTTCATGTCTTCAATGGAGAACATCAACCAAATAAGAGAACATTTAGCAACCTTCGGTCTCCAGCAAATATAGTCTGGTTTAGGTTATTTTCTTGTTTAGCTATTTTTTAAGGGTATTTTTATTGAATTTTTAGTTGAAAGTTTGATTGTATTAGGAATTTTTTGTATTTCAGATTTTTGTTTGAAAACAAAACCAAATGTATTTTTAAAAAAATTTCCAAAATTTATGTTGGATCATGCATTGACCAGCGTAAATTATGTCACCTACATTCACGTCAGAGTGTTATCTGAAATAAAAAATTTGAAAATATTTGACGTATCCTAGTAAAATATTACTCACCTTAATTAATTAGTGTAGTATATGTTCTTTTATATATATATATATATATATATATATATATATATATATATATATATATATATATATATATATATTAACAT
>Ga0123342_1009859_pt1 | contig 11198 bp, 2 predicted proteins | sample Turbeawhitnodule_FD_89960 | JGI IMG/M metagenome (GOLD analysis project Ga0123342, IMG submission 89960) | Root nodule microbial communities of legume samples collected from Mexico - Turtle bean Mexico white nodule | ecosystem: Host-associated > Plants > Roots > Nodule | place: Mexico: Nepantla... | reverse complement strand
AGGCTTAGCAACTTCCTTTTATCTCATGGCTATGAAAGAGGAATGATTGACAAAACTCTTTTCATCAAGAAAGCAAATTCTGAAATTATTTTGGTCCAAATCTATGTTGATGACATCATTTTTGGTGCTACCAAAGATAATTTGTGTGAGAAGTTTGTTGCTGCAATGCAAGGTGAGTTTGAAATGTCCATGATGAGAGAGCTTTCCTTCTTTCTTGGACTGCAGGTTAAACAATCAAAGGATAGATTTTTCTTATGTCAATCAAAGTATTGCAAAGAAATCCTCAAGAAATTTGAGATGGAGAGTTGCAAGGAAGCTAGCACACCTCTGTCTTCAAGTTGTTATATGGATGCAGATGCTGCTGGAAAAGATGTAGATCAAACAAAATATAGAGGCTTAATTGGTTCTTTACTCTATCTCACAACAAGTAGATCGGATATCATGTTTGTCGTATGTCTTTGCGCAAGATATCAAGCAAATCCAAAGGAATCTCACTTCAAGGCTGCCAAAAGAATTATCAAATATCTCAAAGGAACTACCAATGTTGGTCTATGGCATCCTTCTTACTCACCTATACATTTAATTGGATATTCAGATTCTGACTTTGTAGGATGTAAGCTGGACCGAAAAAGCACAAGTGACACTTGTCATCTTCTTGGATCAAGTTTCATTTATTGGCATAGTAAGAAACAAGCTTGTGTAGCTCTTTCCACTGCAGAAGCTGAATACATTGCTGCTGGGAGCTGTTGTGCACAAGTTCTTTGGCTTAAACAACAGCTTGCAGATTTTGGATTGAAGATTAGCAAGGTTCCTTTGCTTTGTGACAACACAAGTGTTATAAATCTCACCAAAAATTAGATTCAACACTCAAGAACAAAGCACATTGAGATTCGTCATCACTTCATAAGAGATCATGTGAACAATGGAGATTGTGAAATGAAGTTCATTGAAACAAAACTACAGCTTGCTGATAGATTCACAAAACCTTTGCCAAAAGACAGGTTTTTCTTTTTAAGAAATGAGTTAGGCATTCTTGACTCTCAAAATCTCTCTTAAACTGTTTTCTATGCATAAAGTCTATTTGTGAAGAGAAATAGGGAGAGAATTGGTTGTGTGTTGCTTTACGATCTGTTTCAAACTGTTAAATCTCTTTAATTTATGCTTTTAAGGTTGATTTTCTGCTTCTGCTGATAGAAACAACCGATTGATTCGAGGAAACAACCGATTGTTTGTCTGATATAGTATTGTGTTTATGCTGGTTTTTTTGCATTCATGCAGAAAACTAGTTAATGTGCTATTTTAACCTGCTGTTAAAGATGCTCTGGTATGCATAAGTTTTGCTTTGCAGGTGCTGCTTCAGATTCAAACAAAGACCAACACAAGCAACCAGGGATTTGTCTTCATCAAATAGGGGGAGATTGTTGATCAAGAGTGATCAAGTGCTTTAAAGAATTCAAATTATGCTTTGAAGAATCCAAATCCTTTGTGTTTGATGCAAGGTTGTGTTGTTGTTGTGTTTTGGGAGGGATCATGGTAGCTTTATATGTAATCCACTCCTTTGTTGAATCTAAAGCTAATGTGTTTTAAATCTTTTTTAAATAAAGTGTTTTTCAAACTAAGTGAAAAACAACCTGTTGTTTTGTCGGTTGTTTTACTCTTAGGAGTTTTTGAAAAGGTTGAAAACTGTTTGAGTTTGGTTGACTCAACTGTCAAACCAAACAATCGGTTGTTTCGTGGTTTCAACCAATTGTTTCTTTGAAAATCCTAATAGAATTCTGTTTTGGTAGTTGAATGTGCTTTAAATGATTTCCAACTGAATACACTCCTTCATTAAATGCTTTGATCAATCTTTGGAAAATAAAAATAGTTTGTTTATGTTTTCAAACAAATAAAGGAAACATATTTGAGTTTTTCAGTTGTGAAAGAGTTGATTCAAGATTTGAACATTCACATCAAAGCTTTGGGTTTTCTAAGCGAGTGGAATAGGATTGCATTTGTATTGATTTCAGATTGTTCTGTAAATAAGTGTAATCTTTTCTCAATCTTCTGTATTTCTGGTGTTGTGTTGCCAAATAGTGTTGTGTGCTCTTGAGGGATCAAGATCATACTCTTGGTGTGTGATTTGCCAAAGTGGGTGTGTTTCTTGAAGGGTTCAGGGTCACTGCTTTGGTGGATTGTGTGTTGTAATCTGGTTTGTTTACTTAGTGGATTACCCAGTGGTTTTCTGGGGACTGGATGTAGCTCTTGGTTTAAGAGTTAACCAGTATAAACTGTTGGTGTATCTTTTTCTTACCCTTAAACTCATTTACATTCTGCTTTTAGTTTTTACTGGTATAAACAATCGATTGTTTCGCAAAAACAACCTATTGTTTTTCTGCTGCTTTGCTGTTTTATTGCTCTTATTCTTGGCTAACCTAATTTCTGTTATGGATTCATACAAATAATTTTGTTAAAACTCAAAAATATTTCAAAAATCCCTCTTAAAGAATTCACCCCCCTCTCGTTTAAGGCCATATATTCTAACACTTTTTACAGCTTACTTTGATGTTTCCTAGCCCTACACTGACTTGAGCGTAAGAGTGCAAACGACCTCTAGGACGCCCTTTATCTTTGCATTTTCAGATGTTTGATAGAAGAAAGACACAAACGAAAGCAGGGATAACGGGCGTGTGATCGATGTAGGCGCGTGAAGATAATCGAGTCAATCGACAGAAACAATGATAAAAGTATTTTTTTACTCAATAGATCTTCATTGATGCAAATAAAAATATTAAAAGTATTTGAATAATAATATTTATTCATAAATCCTATGTATTTTATTTATAATCTTAAGAAAAAGAAATTCTGTAAATAAAATAAAATATATATAATTTTATTAAAATTAGTTTATAAGATAATATATATCATAATCTATTACTTAACTTATTATCTTATCTTATATCATATGTATTTATACAATTATTGTAACATATAAATTTAAATTACATTATTTATTAAAGTATTAAATAAAATAATAATAATAATTTTTTTAAGATATTAATTATAATTTAATTTTTTTATATAATTTTTAATAATATAAAAATAGTTATATAAGTAAAGTATAAGTTTTGTGTAATTTAGTTCCTGTTTTTAAAAAATTAACATTTTTTGAAAAAGTTAAATCTTTCATATATCAAATATAACTTTGTTATCTTTTATATTTTTATTTTTTATCTATCCAATAATATCATATTATCTTATCTATGCATCAAATCACCCCCTAAAAACATGTATCTAAACCTTACACCATGTATATTAAATAAAAATAAAATCCATTTATCTACGTGAAATTCACCTAACTACATCATCATTACAGCACATAACACGCTACAAGGAAATACATAGAGAGAGAGAAAGGCATTGACACCAAAATTGCGAATTGCGAATTGCGAATCTCATTCCTGCGCTTCCATCTCGAGTGGCTGATCCTCCTCTTCCCTTCTCCCTGCTCTCGCCACCACCACCACACACAGTGAAGTTGCCATCCATACCAATAGCAATGCCCGCTCAGAAACGTTCTTTCCCCGATTCTCCTCACGATCACCACCGTCACACCAAACACCACCACCAAGAAAAAATCGAAGAAGAAGAAGCACAACAACAAGAAGAGGATAATTACGAATCAAACGGTTCAGGTTTTTTTTATATTCCCCTTCCTTCCTTATAGATTCTTCTATTTTCTTCTTTTTTTCTTCTTCTTATTGTGACTTCATTCTCTTCTCAGATTCTCACCGTCCTCCGTCCTCTCCCTCCGAAGACAATTCTGAGTACTATATCTCTCAGCTTGCATCATACGAATTATCTAGCTTTTATTTTATATATTGCTTCTCTATGCTACCGTTTTGATCCAGTTCGTGTTGTTCGAGCTACGAAGGCCTTCTGTTTCCAAATTCCTCCGATTTGATTCGTCGTTTGCATGTTTCGATTTTCGTCTTCTTGTTGCGTGTGTGCGACGTTGTTGTTTTAGTTTTAGCATAGGTTTTGGTATTAGGTCCTAGCTCTGAATCCTAAGTGTTTTTCTGCGTTGCTTTGTGTGATGTTGATTAGCATGAAGATCTCGCTCGAAGTGGTTTTGAAATGTGTTTTTTAATTTCTGAATCAGAATATGATTTATCACTTTTTGCGTGAAGTTTTGGATTGGTGATCATTTTTTGTTGAAGTGGTTGCAGTTGAATAGGAGGTTGCTTAGTGTTTATTTTGTTCCTATCGTAGGTTAGGTTAGAATAGTTTTGGTTGTGGTCGCAGATTTTATTACAAACAATTGCTGAAATTCTAACGTTGTATCTTGTATTTTGGTGAAGAAAGAAATTAATTTAACCAACTGATGGATCTCTATCAGCTAGCTATTAGATATTCAAAATTGTGACGAAAATGAGAAGCATGACTGGGATCATAAACTAAATTTAGGTTTAGTTTTGTCCTTACTGAAGAATTGGAAATAACAATGGTATTGCTGTAATTTTCTTTTGGGTTGGGATCACAGATATTTTTATTTGAATTTAAAGTTTGTGTCCATCAATGAATTACTATAAAGGTGCATTCAATATGAAATTCTTTTGTCATAATTAACCTTCTTTAAAAGGATTGCATCTTTTTTCTTTTTTATACAAAAGCAAATTAACTATCTCAAATGAAAGTTCACACAATGGGTATCTGCAAGCAGCCACTTAAGTTTGAAAACTGCATTTCGTCCTTTTCTGGCGGCTATGAGTAGTGTCCATGAAGTCTTTTCTTACAATCATATAGCAACTTAGCTCTGTTTAACAAATTAATATTAGCTATTAAGTTAGTGAATATTTTTGTGGCTACCCAATTAGAATATACCAGCTATAAATTACATTATTTAGATCTGGAATATTAATTTTTTTTCCTATTAAGTTTGTATAAATAAGTTATGTTCATGCTTTGTTTGCAGATTTGTATTTTTAGAACTTCTGGAAATACGCAAAGAAGTCCAATGTCCAATTTGCCTTGGTATGTGTTTTTTATCTTGTCCGATAGCTCTTGGTACAACTCTGCTATTAAACTATAAGCGAGAATATATTTTTTTTCATCTTGGTTGCCGTAAGGAAGGCATGCATCGGAGATGAAAGTAGATCATGTAGGTTTAGCCATGTGAAAAAATGGTGGATGGAGATTAGGACACGTGAGAATATTATCAAAGGAATCTCATGGTGGATTATGACTGGTGTTGTTAATGTTACTATTATTGGTGCATTATGCTAAACATGGAAACCATACTTCTAGGTCCTTCGAAACCATGTGTTTCCCTATTTTTTCTGCACAACTACTCTATCATCTTCAAAAAATATGCATTGTGACATTGACTCTTGGACATGTTTGATGAGTACATCTCAAACCAACTTACAAAGAAACTCAAGGTTGATCTTTGTTGTATACTATGATAAAGAGATCAGTATTCAAGCCTCAACAGACATTTTCTCTTTAACACTTAATTTCGACGTTGGTGTCTTCTTTGATAATGCTGCTTTTATGTTTTATTTGGATGAGAGAAGCTGGTGGTGGTATGTGTATACCAGAAATGGATATCACTGGGTGGGTGGATTTGGATAGAAAAAGGAATTTTATGATAAACCTGTTTTTGTGCTATATTTGGTTGGGTGGAAGGAGAGGAAGGTTTGAAATTTGAATTGAAGAGAAGTATTTAAGGGTCTTATTAGATTTAGTTGTTTTGGATGTATTTCACATCAAATCACTTTGAGTGGAATTCTTTCCTACTACCACTGTGCCACAGTTTTTGTCCCTTTTAAATCTCCCAGTCCAAGATGCAAAGATCTCTCCTGTGATTTAAATAGTATTCTGGAACATTATTACCAAAAGCAAAAAAGTGTGGATTCCCCTCCAGTAGAGTTTATACTGTTAGCTCATTTTAATAGCACTGTCTGTGCTGTAGTGTCAGCAAAGCTGCAATTTTCTTATAATTGAATTTGTATAAGCGTGATACGAAGTTCATTAGAAAATTAGTGATTGGTTGGTCAGTCAGAAGAGGCATCTCTGACAACTTGTAACAGCTCCTGTACATACAAGAACCACACAAGTTCTTTATCAATCATAACTACAATTCTCAATGATCAATCTTTCTTGAATTTCTGTTTTCTCTTGCTTTCTACCATTTTCTCTACTACCATAAAGTCTAATTTAATTTGGTATCATCAGCTTGTTTTGACCCTGAGGCATGTATTCACAGTCAAATCTGTTTTAAACTTCAGCTTTCCTGTTTCTAGACTTGTGTCTTTGTTTTATTCCATTTTTGTTTTTCTTGATGGGAAGAATTTTCTGATTTTGAAGTAGCCAATCAAGGCGGTGATCAAAGTTCACTGATTATGATGATTTAATTGATTGTCAATCCCAAAACCCATTTGTTGTTTTGCTTCAGTGAGATTATGGTCTTCGCCGAGACGGATGCATTTCTTATTTAGGACCAGTAAGATCAGCTTTCATTCTCATGGCTTCTGTTGTCACTTTCCAATACTCTGCTCAAAGGTCATTTGGGAGTGTGCACTCGGGGCAACTGTGTGAGATTTGCAACTTCATTTCACAGATATTTTTGTGAAGGTGTGCCAAATATCAACGCAAACTTACAAACACGAAAGAAAATATCATGTACGACGAAAGAAAATATCTTGTACGATCTCAAGATATTTTCGGTGCTTCAAGGCTTTTGAACAGTGTTTAAACTAAAACTCTAAATTTGTTACATAAAGCAGGGAAGAGTGATTCCGTTGCAGCAGCTCAAGTTTATGAATGACTAAATAAGTTTTTATTTGAAATGCATATTACTTTGTTGAGTCATGTTTTTGAAATAAAATTTCAAAAAGATTTAAGATCTCAATGTTGCCTGAATAGTTTGTTTAATGAATGCAATTTTATATGTTTTTTCATTGTATCTGGTGTTTGTACGTCTACCATAATGTTGATTGGCCATTGTTTTTGGTGCCTTTAGTCTTATTTATGGTTTTACCTGGTAGAGCTGGATTTTATCCTTGAACGAATTTTTTTAAATCTGCTATTCATGTTATACCCGAGTTCTAATAAAAACGTCCTGTTCGTTGAAGAAATTACTAAGTATTTCTTCTGTTTCCTCTAACAGGTATTATTAAGAAGACACGAACAGTTATGGAATGCTTGCACCGGTTTTGCAGGGAATGCATTGACAAGTCGATGAGACTAGGGTAGGTGAAATGAAGCTATTCCAGATTTTTTCTTTTATGTTAATGTGCTCCTGATAATTATAAACTAGGTCTTCTTCTTGCCTATTTTGTCTTTTATCAGAAAAACTATAGCTATAATGTATTGTGTAATTCAGGACACACTTATTATGTAACTAGATTTTCTTTTATCAGAAAAACTATAGCTATAATGTATTGTGTAATTCAGGACACACTTATTATGTAACTAGATTTTCTTTTATCAGAAAAACTATATGCAACTAGATTATTAATTTATTGTGTAATTCAGGAACAATGAATGTCGTGCTTGTCGGACACACTGTGCCAGTCGTCGTTCTTTGAGAGATGATCCGAACTACGATGCTCTAATTGCAGCTTTATATCCTGACATCGAGAAGTACGAGGAAGAGGTATAAGTTCACTTGTTTTGTATTTAATGTAAACTTTCACAATGTTTAACTACTTATATCACACCTGCTAGGAGCTTGAGTTTCGTGAAGAGGACAAGAACCGCAATAAGCTGGTAAATATTTTTTTGAGTAATCATTTTTAAGTATGCTTCAACTTTCAGATGTATCGTGTACAATAGTTACACCAGTAAGGAAAGTTTCACGGCGAAATTGTTATTGACTGCATCACACTCCTGGATTATGAAGGCTCAAATCATAGCTTTTGAGGGGAATGCTCGTATTGTTGATGATCTTTGCTTTTTCTTTAAAATCAGATTTGTTGACTATCTAGTGGCTTGGTGGCCCCAAAATTCTCATCCATCAATTTATATTTGCTTACTGTTCATAGTTATCCTTATTTGAATTTTATCACTCGTCAACAACATTCTCTAAATAGTCAGATCTTAGCATGTTCAAGAGTACTTTGTTACTAGGTTGTCATTTGATAGCTTTTCTGACAGATTCAAGCTTCAATTGCAAAAGTTGTTCAACGACAATCTGAAGCACTGGTTAAGAGACGTAGAGAGACACCTAGTTCATTTGTAACAAGATCACAGCGGAATCAACGCAATGTTCTTTCTAGGAGACAAAACCAAGTAATTGATAATCAAGGATCTGAAGATAATGAGGATGAAAATGACAATAATGAAAAGGACTCATCTTCCACAGATGAGCGATGTACAGAAATTAGGCACAGAAGGCGAAAGAGGCGGACCAGAGGTCGTCCTTCTCAGCCATCGTCATCCACAGCAAGTCCTGATGGTGGATGCATGGAAAGTGATGTGGATATAAGAGAGAATCGAGGAATTTCTTCTAGACCGTTGTCAAAACATCAAAAGCTAACTTGGGGAAGGGGTGGTTTTAGGAGTCACACACGGCATGGCAGTGGCAGTGGCAATGGTATCAATAGCAAAACTGCCCGCAGTAGCCGCTTGGCTAAGTTAGTTGATTATCTCCGTAACTTGAATGAAAACACTGATGAGGTACAGCTTACGGCTGAATTCCCTCTATAATGATGAATATATCCCAGTTTCAGTTCAATTTATAGAGGCTATATTCATTTTTGCAGTTAGATGTCCATCTCATTCTTTTGTCTCTGGACAAACAAAGTACACCAAGCTTGCAGCAGCCACACCTTTGCTGTCGACCAATTTTGTCTGTGAAGCACCTTTGTGAGGTGAGGTTCTCTTTGATCACTTGTTTCTTGCAATGATAATTTGTAGTCAAGTTAATTTTAACAACGTTGTGAAATCAATACCAGACTTCATTGATTCATGCTTACTAGAAGTTGTTGATATTTACGCAATAAAAGCATGTTTTTCAGTATGTATAACAAGCTTTTACTTTCCCAATGCTCTCTTATTAATGAAAGTGACTGCATGATGTCTTTTCTGGATGATCCAATTTTAAGCCTGATGATGATTTTCTAATTTTTTTTATGAATCCTTTTTCTGCATAGTATGTTGCTCGCCAGACATCTTTGCCAATTGAAGAAGTTGAGATACTGGCAGTTAAAGGATGCTACAGTACAGTTTGTGACAAGTCATTTGATGAGATTTCATCCTTTGATGAGCTAACAACGCTGATTATAGATCCTAGCAAAGATGAACTGGAAACTTTGCAAGGGCATGAATCTTTGGCAGAACTTAAATCCAAATGCATATCTCAGAGGGCGCATTTGGTGAGTATCAATCAAGACTTATTTTTCACCCAATATTATTACTTGTTCAAGTACTGACTAATTTTTTTTACCCTTTTCTGCTGCTTCAGATTCTGGCATACAGGCGGAAGGAGTGAAACATTAAAGACAGCTTTTAGACTTATAAATGCCAAGACTTATTATTCTCTACGTACATAGGAAAATTTTAACTACGAAACTATATATAGTTAAATAATATGAACCTCCCCAAGGTTATATATATATATATATAGACAGTTTTGATATTATTGATGTCAGGACTTATTCTGCATGTACATAGGAAAATTTTCAACTTAAAACTATAGTGAGTTTATATGAACCTCCCGAAAGGTTATTTATATACAAGAGTTTGTTTCAACTTGTTGCATACAAGTTTGGTACTTTGGTTTGTACCCTCAAAATTTGATTAGTTTTAATTTTATTTATTTATCTTAAACTATCCAGCACTGAGCGCAGAGGTTCTTGCAATTAAAGAATACACGTTTAATGCTGGACTTATTCGGCACACATGTAAAGAGAGGTTCTATTTATTTTATGATATAATGGAAATGATCACATGTAATTAGGTTACTACTTATTTTATACCCATCTCTTTTAAAAAAAAGTCGTATTTATATGGATACCGTTGCCAACTCTGGTGTTAATTGACAAAAAAACAGAAAACTCTAGTGCTCATTTAAGCAGATTTAGCAAACTAATTTCTCAAGCATTACTTCTAAATTTATAGAGAATTTGGCAAGGTTTCCTTTGTACTTTCAGCATTTCGAACATAAACACCTGTTCAAAATGCATGTACCTTAACTAAATCCGAAGAGCATAACAAATTTGTCACATGATATAATTAGTCAAATTCTGCATGCACCTGTGTTAAGCCAAATTTTTAAAATAAACAACAAAAATTAGAATATTTTAAATGATACCTGAATATTTTATTATTAAAATGAAAATGACATATAAATAGAAATTTCAGTTATTCAGGTTTCATTTTAAAATAACTTCCCTTTTCCTTTCTCTTCCTTCTCTCTAAGATTCTGATCTCCTCGTTCATCTGTTTGACGATCGGAGTCTGCCATTGGACTCCTGGCAATGAACTCTACAAGATTGCCCGATCAAAATCCTAAACAGAATAAGTTCATTTTTAGCCCTTTTCTTTGAGTCAAATTTTGAACTTGTCTATGAGTTTTACATGTGACTCTTTTAGCTTTAGGTTAATTTCTGTTAACTCAAGATCCTAGTTATATAGTTAGATTTTGATTAGGACTATGTGGTGCAGTGCAGGTTAATTACCTTTAAGCTTTTAGGTAGATTTGGAGAGCATCAGCGTTAAGGAAAGCTAATCTTATTATTTTCAATAAAATCCTAGGTTAGAAGATTCTGGATGTGGAGGTGACGTGGTCACCAATTCCAATTGTTTTTGCTTGCAGGATTGTCTGTTTTGAAGAGTAAAGTAATATATTGATTGGAATGGTTGATTTTGAATCTTTTATATTGATTTTAAGGTGAATAATTCGTTGAAAGTGTTTGTGATTGAGAATTGAAAGTGTTTGAATGATAATATGAATGAGTTGAACAGTTCTTTTTGAATATTTTGTTGAATTACTTAAGTGAGATGTTTGATGAGAAGTGGTTGTGTGATTTCAGATGATGACTGATTTAAAGAGCATGTATTAAAGTTTGAGATATATTTGGATTGTTTAAAAAGTTTAAATATGAAGTGATTGAGTGGTGCATTGATATGTTAAATGATGTATGTAATGAGGTTAAAGTGTGATCAAGACGTAGTATTTTCAGGAAAGGAAATACCATGTTGAGATTGTTATT
>Ga0123342_1009857_pt1 | contig 11202 bp, 8 predicted proteins | sample Turbeawhitnodule_FD_89960 | JGI IMG/M metagenome (GOLD analysis project Ga0123342, IMG submission 89960) | Root nodule microbial communities of legume samples collected from Mexico - Turtle bean Mexico white nodule | ecosystem: Host-associated > Plants > Roots > Nodule | place: Mexico: Nepantla... | reverse complement strand
TTTGTTTTCTTCACATTTTTGCTTTAAAAGTGATTTACTCCTATGTTGAAAGGGAGCCATTGATCACACTTTCTAACAAAGCAAGCTTGCAATGATATTTACTGGCCCTATCTCATGTCCTCTCACAAACAGATGATGGGTAAATCTTAAAGTTAGTGGTAGTTATATATTTTTTTTTCTTAATCCATTTTCCTTCCTCGAATAAGGAGTCTGATATACTATTTATATATAATCTTATGTAAATTACTTTTTTCTAATAAAGAATAAAATAATAATTAAAGGAAATATTTAAGGAGTATTCCAATTCTGGTAAAAAAGTCACAACCACATCACCTCATATTCTATTCCATAGGATTTTATAATCTTAAATTTTTTTTATATCAAAACCAAATAAATCTATAACAAATTTATCTAAGCTTCAAAATAATAGTCACCTACTACAAACTTAACAAAATTATGCATCAAAACCTACTTATAAAATACACAAAACTAACCTTCATGATCTAGATAATCCTATGTTAATTTTTGCAAGTTTTGTAATAATCATGTACGTTTCATCCTTACCTTTCTATAATGTATTTTTTATGATAAATTTTAACTTTATTGTTCCAATGTTACGTTCTGATGACTTCTTTAGAGTAAAATACTTCTCATTCATAACATACCATACCAGTATCTTAAAACTCAATCTTCCACACCTTTCAACCACTAACCACTACAAAGATACCAAAAGATAACCAGAACTATTTCATATTATATCTACAACTTAATCCCATAAACACCGAACAGTAAAAACAAATGTTAATTACTGTACAACACTTTAACACGTTAGAATTGTTTTTGTGACATTTCAGATATGAAATTGTATCTTTTCCCTCGTTAATGACACTGATACATTACCATTTATTCGCCACCGAATGTCCTTTTAAGTAACTTTTATCTTTGTCCAATGACAGGTAAAATTGAATTGTTATATGAAAATTGAGGTCATTGATGACATAGAGGTTATTTTGATAGCGCAAATGCTGTAATCGTATTTGGCAGAGAATGGTTTATTGGTGGCATAATTAGCCGTAAGAAGAAAGTTAGCGTATGGAAAAGGTGTTGATGGGGCATAAAGGGTTCGATAATGATATCCAAAGGAGTGAAACAGGAAAACTCACGCGCAGCTTGGAGGTGCATGATTGTGATGTGATGATTGGCCATCATGTATTTTGACTGAGACACGTGTGCAGAAGTAAATAGAGAGTGGAATTACATGGAAAAAAAATGTTTAGTGACGTGCCCAGCTGGGTTGGTGAAAGAACAGTGATCAGTTATCCGACCAGTTGCCAGCTGCACTCAACACTCAATCATATGGATTATTTGCAAACCCCACTTCTCACAGGTTTTCTTGGTTCACTTGATGATGATCCCTTTTGGGGTTATAAAATGTTTATAGAAATAGAGTGGAGTGAATTTGGATATAGTAGAAGTGGAGTTGGGAAATTGAAGTAGAGTGAGTTCCCGAAAGAGTGGGAAATTGGGGTGGAGCGAGTGTTGGACATTCTCTGGCAGTGGAAAAGGACAATCCCATTCATCCTTTTATTCATCCTTTTGGATATAAAAATCCGTATCCTGAAAAGCAGATCGAAGGGCTTCCGTTTTCAAGTTTTGGGATTGGAGGAATCTTTTTGCATTCCTCACATCACTTTATTGATGACCAAAAGCTTTGAAAGAGAGAGAGGGAAAGAGGCCACCGAAAAGCATCGATACCTTATCATCAAAGCAAGAAAATAACTCCTCATTTGACGGGCCAACACACACCCCTTCTCCACACGCGCTCATTAACATCTTTATTTAACCTCTTTTCTATTTTATACCTTTTATTCGTATCATAATAAATGCAGAATAAATATTATCTCCTTATTCTTATTTATCAATATTCAATAGAAAAACCACATCTTTTAAATATAAATAAATTTGAACTAATTTTACTTTATTTAGTCATATTTTCCTAACATATCTTAATTTTAATTAAAATTTAACCTTTAGTTTCTCCACCATAATATTTTTTTTTGTTTTGTTTTTAAGGAGAGGCATTTTGAAAAGAAATTAATAGATTCGTAAAATTTAATGTAGATATATAACTGATTTTTTCTTAATCTGTAGTAAACTAAAAACACACATTTTTAACATATATTTTTAATACACGTTATTCCTTAGTTTAGGGATTCAAATAATGAATTCTTATAAAACTCATACATTGATCATTTTTTATTTGCATTTCAATTTTTATAACTTTAAAACATTAAATTAATATTTTTAATTAAATATTAGTTGAAATGTAATTGTAATTATATGACAAATAGCATAATAATTAAATGAAAAAAAAGATTATGAGATTATACAGTTAAGTTGTTCATTACAATTAATTTTTACTGTAGTACTATTAAACACAACTAATAATATTTTCAGATGAAAAGCAAATATTTTTTTTTGTTAATCATGGTTCTTGTTCTTAAATATTGTGTCAATGCCACACTTTAAACAGTTATTTTTTTCCCTTTTTCGATGTTGAAAAAATATTTTTTTAAATTCTTAAGACCCTTGATTGAATATTTTAATATGATTTAGCTGTGCATGCCAATTAAGAGAATATTATATTTGTATAATGTGATAACTATGTAAATTTTAATCTTTGGATATAAGTAGTGTCTTGTCTTTTTTTTTATATTTTTTATATATTTTTTCCATAACTTTTACATTTAAGTTATCGATTAAAAAAAAATTTATCAAGAAAATAAATAAATAAATATGAATTACTTTAGGGGTGATTCAACCCTTATACATGAAACTCGACCTCTAACCTCCCTCTCTTATTTAAATTCGGGAAAAAATCACCTAAGACTTTCCCTCATACACTTAAAAAGGTAAATTATGAGATCATTCAAATGCAAACCAAATGATCAAGTCTCCAAACAAAGAAGGAAAAATGCGCAGAATGTGATTTGGATGTAACCAAAAACCAAACATTGAGTTGAACCAAAGCAAACACTTCCAATACATCTACTACCCCTTTAAAAATTATATTATTTCTATGTTTTCAAAATCGTTGAATGTCTTATTAAGTGTGTTGACTTTATCTTATTACGTGGTTAACACTTTAAATTTGAGATTAAATAAGTATAACTTATAATTATGTTTTAAATTATTATTGTTACATCTAATTTATACTTTTATTTTTTATTATATATTTTTATATTTTATTAGATGATGTTGCATTATGATGTTGGATTGCATAATCTATTTTATTTTTTAATATTATAACTTTTTTTTATTATAATTTTTTTTTTTTTATAGAATACATGCACGGGTGCAGGACTAGTAGTATAAACAAAAGACGTTTCAAATGTTATGCTAAATTTAATTATTGATACAGAACTCAAAAGAGAAAGTATTAGGAATATGTGACTGGAATTTTTCAATAATGACTGCCTATGGTAATAATTTACTGTGTACGGTGGAATTGTTCTTTTCCTTTAAAATATATTTTAGTTTTACTTTAGATTGGGTGAGTTGCATTGCCTTTTACTTTAATTTATAGGTGGAAATTGTTAAGTCAACTACATCTCATCATTTGGTCTTGGTTTTTGTAGGCAACACCTCATTTCCCACTTTCTCCACTTTACTAAAGTCTCATCTAATCCTCTTCTATATCATCTTCTATCATCCTCTCTTCTCTTCACCATGACCACCAGCATGAAGGTGCATCACTTCACACGTGCATTCTGGGAGCACGAACCTTTCCTCACCCTTGGCTGCAACCGATTACGCCCTCTTGCTCCCAAGCTTCCCAGCCTCCACACCACCACCACCCCTTCTCTTCCTTTCGATCTCAAGAGCTTCATCAGACCAGAAAGTGGTCCCAGAAAACTAGTTTCCTTAATCCACAATAACAAGGATCCACCTTCACCCCAAGCCCAGGTCTGCATATTATTATCTAATTATCACTATTATTACTATCATATCCCTTCACCTCTCTTCTTTTTTCTTTAATTAATTTAATTTCCCTCTCTGCCCATCATATCCTTGCATTAGTACTATAATTCACGTGCACGTATGCACGTACAGCATACTACTATATGCGACGATGCACATGCAATTAATTAACTAAAGTTTATTTTGAGAAAGAAAGGAACCGACCACAAAGTTTATTTTTTGTTAATGATTAATGCAGGTTGAAACGCTTCCAGGAGGGACGCGGTGGAATCCGACGCAAGAACAGATAGGTATATTGGAGATGCTGTACAAAGGAGGGACGAGAACTCCAAATGCTCAGCAGATAGAGCAAATCACGGTTCAGCTAGGAAAGTACGGAAAGATTGAAGGGAAGAATGTGTTCTATTGGTTTCAGAATCACAAAGCACGCGAGAGACAAAAGCAGAAGCGTAACAGCCTTGCCTTTTCTCATAGTCCTCGAACTCCCACAATTCATACTGTTGTTACTTTAGAGACAACAAGGGTATGTATATGCACTAACCTAGTAATGATGATACATAGTACTGTATCGTGTACGAGATTTTTGTTTTTAAAACAAAAGAAAAGTGGAATTAATTTAATGAATTATTGCAGGGGGAAGTAGTGGACAGAGATGAGGAGGAAGGTAGTCCGTGTAAAAAGAAGTGTAGGAGATGGGTATTTGATTGTTTGGAAGAGCAAAGCATGTCATCATCATCACTGTGTGAAGAGGAGGAACATAGAACTCTGGAGCTTTTTCCATTGCAGCCGGAAGGAAGATTAAGGGGTTTGAGAAACTGACCATTAATTATCCAACCAAGCTGATTGAATGAATGTGGTTTAATTTGCTTTACTTTTCTTTTTCCTTTGTATTGGGAAAGAAGAAAGACAAAGTGTCTCTGATCTGTACTCTTCCACTTAATGCTATTCCTGACTTTGGAACCGAACCAAAGCGATTTGTCTCCCTTTATTTGTTGATTTCAGCTACATGTGTGTGACTTTGAAAATGATGGATCCTTTTGACTACAGGAACAAAATACATCAAACGAAGCTTCTAGGTTAAAAGGAGAAGCTACGGACGCACAAGTCCACGCACCTACTCCTTCTTAATTCTTCTTCTTCTTCTTAAGTTTATACTTTTACTCTTCTAGTTTCAAAATCGAAAAAAGCATTAGTGTCCTGTAGCTGAAATCTTCTAAAATTATCACGTTAGATACTCCACTCACCCGTCATAAATCAGACTTTCATAAAGGAGGGCACATCAAGTATCAAAGGGTACATTCATATATATTTTTTTTCACCATTATGCCAATTTCTTTTACTACATAGTGCCTCGTAGGGCCATGAGAACCAGACTTAGGAGGAAGAGGTAAACCAGTAATTTGAATGTACAACTCCGACCAGTTCCATCACGTGGACTGTGTATGCATATTGATAAAAAAAACAGTCATTATATTTTCAAAGTTTACCCCTACACTAAAATATTAATATTTATAATAAAAAAAATTAAAAAATAAAAAAATGTTTTTAATGAAATATTAGACAAAATGTAAAATGTTAAAATAATTTTTAAAATTAAAAAAATAAAAAATAATTAAAATATTAATATTTAGTGGGATATAAAGTCCACCAATGGTGTCAAACCATCATTTTCCAAAAAAGAATAACCTTATCCTCTTAGAAATTGCGATCACATTCACCATCATATATTTTTACAATTTAGAAACAGATTAAAAAATGTGTGGTCTAAAGGGGTGATACTGAAACAGACTCTAAATGAAAGACCAATGAGATAGTTGCCTTAAGTTATTTAAGACTTACAAAAAAATGTTTGTCGAGAAATTTAAATTAGTTATCATATGATCAATTTTATTTTATTACCTGATATTTTAATTAATAAGTAATTTTAAACTTGTTCATTTTTTAAAAGCTAAAAATAAACATTTTTGTATCTATGTATTGATTACCTCTATCCTAATTTTTTTATTAAACCTATGGCTACATGGATTTCATTGAAAACGAATTCAAATAAATTATATTAATAATCAAAAGTTCAAGTAGCAGATTAATTTTCAGAATGTAGTACAGGACTATTCACTACAAGAAAAATATGAAATAGAAATCAATTTTAAAAAAAAATAATTGTTATAATAACTAAATTTGAAACAATTTTAGAAATTAAACTAAAATATTTTTGGTTTCTAAATTAGTTTCTATTATTGTTAAATGATTTTTAAATTGATATCTAATTAGCAACCAAGGTTTTAACTACCAATTATTTAGTTTCTAAATTTGGTAGCAAAAACTTTGGTTGCTAATTAGATACAAATTTAGAAATTATTTAACACTAATATAAACTAATTTAGAAACCAAAAATATTTTAGTATCTAAAATACTCTCTAATTTAGTCACTATAACAACTAATTATTTTTTGTCACTAAAAATTAATTTTTATTTCATGTTTTTGTTACTTCAAATATTCTTAAAAGTTATATAAAAATATCACATATTTTCTGAATTGCTTAATTAACACTATCTGAGTCTCTCAAAATTAATTAATTTAGTTCTCAACTATAAATTTTCATACAACAACAATTCCTAAATTTATATTAAATAGTAATTTTTAAATGTTTGAGCTTTAAAATTGAATTGACACACGCTATTATTTAAATTCATGATATATTTTCTTAAATTAATTAATAAGTTTATAAGTATATATTATATTACAAGTAAATGTCACTACAAGAAATTCATTAAATAAAAAGTAATTTTATAAAAAATAATTACTATAATAACTAAATTAGATATTTTTTATAAAATAAAAATTTATTAGTGTATAAAATAATTTCTATTATAAATAAAAAATTATAAACTTATTTTAAATTTGTATCTAATTAATTTTTAAGACTTTAGCTAACAATTAATTTCTCCTTAAAATGAGGTTGGTGGAGATTATTGATATAAGAAGGTAACTTCTGACTGAATATATATATATATATATATATATATATATATATATATATATATATATATATATATATATATATGGGAAGAAAATTGATTTATCGAAAGTAAGCCTTTCAGATTAAGGAAGCAGATGGTTATTTTGAAATTTGGTTTGGTAAGTAGGATCGAGGGAGAAGTTCAAATTTTGGGAAGACGAATGACTTGTTAATTCTCAGCTGAAAGAGAGATACCCCAAAATTTAAAATAACTCCCTACTTAATAAACCTATTGGGAGATTCAGAAGTTGGTCTACAGAGGGGTGAAAGTGGGCTTTTAGTAGAGAAGGAAATGGTTCGAGTGGGAAAAACCTATGGCTGAAGATTTTATGGCAAGTATATCACAAGTTTCTCTACATTAAGATAAGGAGGATTTATGGGTATGAAACGATCCTCCCTCATATAGTTTCTTAGTAAAATCCGCCTATAAAATACTAACAAATCATGGAACAAGGAGTGTACAAGAGATGTTTGCATATCTTTGGAATCTAAAGGTTATGTCATCGACACAGTTTTATGTCTGGAGAGCCTTATCAGATAGGATAACAACAAAGCTAAACCTGTATAAAAGGGGTGTGATGTTGACAGATACATTGTGTGTCTTATGCAGGAGGGAAGAGGAATTTATCTCACACATTCTTGTTTCATGTAAGGTTTCAACCACAGTTTGGAATATGTGCAATAGGTGACTTGGGATTAGCTCAGTGAATCGTAATGAGGTGGTTAAACATTTTGAATAATTTTCCACCATTTGCTTTAATAATGAAGGCAATAAATTGTGGAAAGGTCTATGAGTTTTTGTGATATGGTGTATTTGGAAGCATAGAAATAAAGCTATTTTTAATCAAGCAAAGATAGATGCTGAGAAATTTCTTACCATGGCACAAGTCCAATCATGGACATGGATGAAACATAAAATAAGGAAAGTCAATTTCTCCTTTTCTTATTAGATTTTATCACCCTTAATCTGCATTAACATGATAATAAAATAATTTGGTGATGATAATACACAGATGATGGTGCTATTTGGTGCAATTTGGTGCAGAGTACGTGAATGACAGAAGAGCATCAACATCAACATCTTTAATCACATATAGGGGTTGTCTTTGTAGAGAAGTTGATGTCTTGGTGGAGTCAACACTGTTAATTCTAGAAGATGTGAAAAATTCAGATAGAGTCATTGTAATCATGCTGCTGGTTTTGGAAAGTAGTCTTGGAATATAGGTTTAGGTTTATGCAATTGCCAGTGTTGTGGTAGTTATATTAAAAAGGAAAAGAATGATCAAGAAGTTTGACCTTAATTTGTCGTTCTATGTAATACTTTTGGTATGTGACTTTGGAGTAAGATATTTTTACTCTCTTTTGTATAAGAGTTAAGATAATCCTGAAGTGTTATTTTTTAATAAAAAAATTTGAAATAATGTCACTCGTTTAGTAAGAGTGTGCCCAAAAAAGTTAAATTATATTTCTTTTTAATACAATATTACTTTAATTATTTTTCAAATTAAAAATATTTTTTTTTTCGTATATTTCCTTATTTAGAATAATGAAAATTCAACGAAAATGAATAAATAAATCCACGAGTTCAACATAAAATTATCGTACAAAGTTAGTGATTACAATGTTCTCTCTAAAAAAAATTATAATTTCATTTTCTGTTAAATAGACTAATAATTGTCTAATTTATTAATTCGTGTGTATATATTCAGAATTGACACTCACCATTTACTGGCTAGTTCAGCTATAGAAGTCACAGGGTTCCTTATAAATACTTGCTCGGGGCATAACTTTTCCATTACATTGATCCATTTCAAGTTGTTCTTGAATTGAAGCTATTACCGCATTCAGTTTTTCAGTTTTCAAGAAAAAAAAAAGAAAGAGAGATAATGGCGCAAATTCCTGACCAACATAGGAGTGAACCCACGTTGACCAACATGTCGTTGTTCGTCGGGGATCTTGACCAGAACATCAACGAACAGCAGCTCCATGATCTCTTCAATGACGTTGGCCAAGTTGTTTCCGTTCGAATTTGCAAGGACTATCAAACTAAGACCTCCCTTGGTTACGGCTACGTCAATTTCAGTAGTGCTCAGCATGGTTGGTTTCTTCTTGCATTCATAGGATTAGTCGTTTATGTTCTTGGTTTGATAGGATTAGTGGCGTTTGTTCTTGCATGGATAGGATTGGTGGTTTTGTTCTTGCATTAATAGTATTGTTTTTGCTTAGGATTAATCTTTTTCTTTCTTGCATTGAAAGGTGTAGCAGCTTTTGTTCTTGCATTAATATGACTAATGGTGAATTCTGTTTTTATGACTGTTCTAACCTTCATTGCAAATCTTAACTACCATGCAGCCGCAAAAGCATTGGATGTGCTAAATTTCACTCCGTTGAACGGGAAACCCATTAGGGTAATGTACTCTATTCGGGACCCCAGTTTTCGTAATAGTGGTATAGCTAACGTTTATATAAAGGTGCCTTTTACTGATTCTTCTCTTTGATGATTATTATTGAATATTTTTCTGCTTGCTTATTAAGTCTTGTAATTTCTTGATTGATGGCGCAGAATTTGGATAAGTCAATCGATGACAAGTGTCTATTCGATGTCTTTTCGCCTTTTGGGAATATTCTATCTCAAAGGGTTGCGAGGGATGCTTCTGGCGAGTCTAGAGGCTATGGTTTTGTGCAGTTTGAGACGGAAGCATCTGCAAAAGAAGCGATTCAAAAGTTAAACGGCATGCTGCTCAATAATAAACAGCTCTATGTGGGTCCTTTCGTGCGAAAGGAGGATAGAGAGAGTTTTCATGGTACTGACGCGAAGTTTAATAATGTTTATGTAAGTAACCTGTCAAAGACAATAACGGATGCTGACCTGCAGATAATTTTTGGAGAATATGGGTCTATTACTAGTGCTGTAGTGATGAAAGATGTAGTTGGTGAATCAAAAGGTTTTGGTTTTGTCAATTTTGCAAACGCAGACGATGCTGCTAAAGCTCGGGACAGTCTTGATGGCATTTTTGTTTGTGGTCAGAAGTGGTACGTTGGAAGAGCCATGAGAAAATCTGAAAGGGAGCTTGATGTGAAAGGGGTACTGAATAGGAAGCCTTACTTTCCTAAGGAAGATACAAACTTGTATATAAAGAACTTGGACGATAGTATTGGTGATGAAGAACTCAAGGAATATTTCTCTGAGTTTGGTGCAATAACCTCAGCGTGTGTAAGTATGTTTCTCCATTTTTGTTCGTATCTGCATTTCTGAAATCTTCATCGCCGTGAAGCGTGTTTGTTTTGGCCTGACATGCACAGGTTATGAGAGATGCAAATGGATTTAGTAAAGGATCTGGATTTGTTGCATATACAGATAAGGAGGCAGCAAATCGGGCTGTAAGTAAATATTAGGGACTATCCTTTAATAACTGACTAGGAGGTTGTTGCTCATACAAAATCTGTTGATACTTGTAGCTTGAATCGATGAATGGTCGAATGGTTGCTGGCAAACCTCTCTATGTTGCCATTGCACAGACAAAGGAAGAGAGAAAAGCAAGGTTACAGGTAATATACAATGCAACTACAGGTCGGCAGTTAAATATATGCTTTATAACTATGTTGTGGTCATCTTTAGGAATAAAATTTCCTAAATCTCATTCAGGTAATATTATTTACGTATGTTATGCAGGCAGTGTTTTCAGAATTTAGGGCTTCTCCACCAGTCCGTTTTCTTGCACCTATGCAGGCATTATTTTCAGAACCTAGGGCTTCTCCAACAGTCCCTAATCTTGCACCTCAGCATCCAATGTACACTATACGGGCACCTGGGCTAGAACCACCATTTTTGCATAGGCAAACACATCCAGACTTCATAACTCAAGTAATTAAGCTGATTTTTTTATTTCAGTTTCACCTTCTAAGCTTGTAATTCTCCACAGTTCAGTTGGTCTTAGGTTTTTACTCGTGCATAATTAAATATTAATATATTATCGATTAGCTTAGCTTTTTTTATATAAGTAGTAAAAGTTAATTAGAGTGTACTTACACTATTTAATTATAGTATATATATGTTAAAAATTGAATTTTAATAATCATGTATTGTATAACATGTTCAACTTATGAATTTGTTGTCAATATGTCTCTATATATGTACATTATATAATTGTTATTATTACTATTATTAAATAATGAATTCATTATATTATATTTACATCAA
>Ga0123342_1009856_pt1 | contig 11203 bp, 14 predicted proteins | sample Turbeawhitnodule_FD_89960 | JGI IMG/M metagenome (GOLD analysis project Ga0123342, IMG submission 89960) | Root nodule microbial communities of legume samples collected from Mexico - Turtle bean Mexico white nodule | ecosystem: Host-associated > Plants > Roots > Nodule | place: Mexico: Nepantla... | reverse complement strand
CCGCTCTGTTCTTTTGCAGGTTCTTGAGGTGGATCTTGGCGGAGGACGGAGTTTGAAGCGGTGCACACGTCGATCCAAGTTTGACGAGGCAAGTTCCAACGTTCTGGTCAACAGGCAGGATCAAAATGTATATCGTTTAAAAGAAATATACAACAAAATGTCTTAATTGAAATAAAACTTTAGATTCGCCGCGTTCCACGTTTGAGGTATGGGTCCCCCTTCTAGGGTTTCGAGCCTATAAGCCCTATTCCAGAATGACTCAACTACGCGAAAAGGGTCAGTCCACTTTGGGGAAAGCTTGTTCTCCAACTTGTAAGGATGAGCTTTTTGCATCACCAAGTCGAGAACCTTGAACTGGCGGGGCTTCAACTTGCATTTCTGCCTGGCCTCCACCTTTCTCTTAAGGGCTTTAGAATTAGTGCGGGCTTGCTGGCGTGCCTCATCCAACAGGTCTAGGTTCACCGTCCTCTCTTCATTAGATTCATCAGAAGAAGTTTTGGAAACAGGGAGAACCTTTTTGGATCTCCACAGGTATCATGGCATCTGATCCATATACACAGCTAAAAGGTGTCTCCTTAGTTGTTGACTAAGGAGTGGTGTGGTAGGACCATAAAATTCAAGGAACTTCTTCTGCCCAGGCTCCTTTCACTTTTTCTAACCTCCTATTCAGTCCTCTGAGGAGGACTCTGTTGGCAGACTCGACCTCGCTGTTTGTCTGAGGATGTTCAACTGAGGCAAACACCTGTTTTATGCCGAGCTCCGAGCATAGCTTATGCAACTGCTGGGTTGAGAATTGGGTCCCGCTGTTAGAGACTAAATGCATAGGGATTCCGAAATGGCACACAATATTCTTCCAAATGAAGTGTTGCACCTTGTGAGCCATTATTTGCACAACAACTTCTGTATCTACCCACTTCGTAAAATATTCAATGGCCACTATGAGATACTTCATTTGTCGGATTACTAGAGGGAAAGGTCCCAGGATGTCTATTCCCTAGGTATGGAAAGGCCATGGCCTATAGACAGATCGCAACTCTTCAGCTGGCACATGATGCCAATCTGCATGCTTCTAACACTGCTCGCATTGTTGCACATATCCCACACAATCCTCTTTCATAGTTGGCCAGTAGTATCATGCCCGAATTATCTTTAACGAGAGAGCTCTTCCTCCAATGTGACTCCCACAAATTCCTTCGTGGAACTCTCCCATGATGCGGATGCACTAATCTCCACTCACACACGCAAGGATTGGGTGAGTGTATCCATGACGGAACAATTTTCCATCTATCAAGGTATACTTCCCAACATTTATCTTGACTATCTTGGCCTCCGTAGGCTCTCCGGGGAGCAAACCATCAGCCCAGTATCGCTAGTATGGGGTTATCCAGGTCTCCGCAGTGTCAATTTGCAAGACCTCCGAAGCCTCGTTTCCCAACATCCCGTAAGCGGTTAACTTGGGAACCTTCATAGTTTCCTGAGTTAACGATTTGTTTCCTGCCTCTGCGCTTTGAGCTTACTTCTAAAACCTCCACGCGTCCATCTGTTACCAACCCCCTGTGGTAGCTCTTGGCGACTTCAAGGTCTCCTGAACAACTTACCTTTGTCGGCCTCCCTTTCTCGAGCTGGCTAACTTGTACAACCGATCGGCTCGAGAATTATGTTCCCGGGGAACGTGAACCAACTCGAACGTTGTGAAAGTCTTTCTCACCAATGACGTACGTGAGGTACGAGGCCAGCTATGGGTCTTTAGCCTGGTACTCACCTGTGACTTGTCCAGTGAGAAGTAACAAATCTCTATTCACTAATAAATTCTGAGCGCCCAACTCTTTGGCCAGCAACATTCCAATGATCAAGGCTTCATACTTAGCTTGATTGTTACTGGCTTTGAAGGAAAACCTCAAAGCTTGTTCAATCAACAATCCACCGGGTCCTTCTAAGATGACACCAGCTCCACTCCCCTGTTGTTTGGATGATCCATCCACTGAAAGAATCCACATGAAATCACTAGAGTCAGACTGGAGCCCTTCCGACGAAAGCTTTACCACGAAATCTGCATATACTTGGCCTTTGATCGACCCACAGGGTTCGTATTGCACATCAAACTTTGATAACTCCACTGCCCAGCAGACCATCTGACCTGCCATATCGGGCTTCTGGAGGACCTTAAAGATTGATAGGTATGTCATCACAATTACGGTAAAGCTTTGGAAATAATAGCGCAACCGCGAGCTGTGAATACTACAGCTAAAATGACCTTCTTGATGGTCTGGTATCGCGTTTCTGGCCCTTGCAGCACCTTGCTCACAAAGTAGATAGGCCTCTGTGTCCGATCCTGATCCTGCACAATGACCGAACTGATCGCCCTGTCCGTGATTGCAAAAGAAAGACGAAGGGGGGTACCTGGTAGCGGTTTACAAAGGACGGGAGGACTAGCTAAGTATTCCTTCAACTTGAGGAAAGCCTCCTCACACTCCCGTGTCCACACAAACCAATTATTTTTCTTCAAACACTATAAGTAGGGGTACCCTTTATCTCCACTAGCTAATAAGAAATGAGATAAAGCGGCCATTCGTCCAATTAGCTGTTAGACCTCCTTCACACTGATAGGGCTCCTCATCCCTATGATGGCGGCACATTTGTCAGAGTTAGCCTCTATGCCCCTGTCGGTAAGCAAGAAACCAAGGAACTTCCCTGCATCTACCCCAAACACACTTCTCGGGGTTCAACTTCAAGTTATACTTGGCTATCATCGTGAATAGCTCCTCCTTTCCCTTCTGATTGACGACCACACTACAAGAAATTTGCTATTTACATACTGATTATTACATACGGATTCAAACCCGTATGTAAAGTGAGCATTCGATACAGCTTTTACATACGAATTTCAATTCATATGTAAAGTGGCGTTACAAATTTTTACATACGGATTTGGATCCGTATGTAAAGTAAGTATTACCTCTTCCTGCGACGTTGACTTATCTTTTCAACATGTCACTTATCACCTTGTACCCTAAAACGCACACTTATCTTAAAAAGTGTATTTAGGATTAGAACACACCGTATTAATAAGTCTTATATTAACACGTGACAAATTATGGCTATGACTGTGCCCTACTAGGCTTATCAACACAACTGGGCCAACTCATGTTCCAACTTAGAAACCCAACACCCAAGTTGACCTACTAACTATCCAGTCCAAGTATTGAGTTCCGAGCATCCTGTTCAGTACAATATACAACTTTCATATTTATTAAAAGAAATTTTTCATTGACTTAAAACAATTAAACACTGAAAGAATTACAAAAAAAAGTAGTGTTCTTATGCACAACTTTTGTGACGACCAGTACTCGGGCGTAGTTGACTGCTAGTGGATGTGGGGCCACGTAAGCTGGGTCCCCCGGGCGGCAGGGGCCAGCGCCTCGCAGACGGTACGCCTAAGGTGTCGAGGAGAGGTCAGACCTCGGTCATGTGAGGTGGGTACCGCTAGCGGTATGCCTAAAGTGTCTCGCAGACAGTACGCCCAATGGATCGAGGAGTGATCAAACATCGGTCCTCGGCAAGTTGAACAACAGAGCTGGGCCACGAGAGGTGGATCCCAGATTACACACTAGTTATCAGTTAGGGAGCAGCCTAGGTCACGAGAGCCCATGCGTATGGTGTGGATGACGCATTCAGGTGTAACACAAGTAAAGAGCCACTGGAAAAGATACGACCTATAAGGGTCACGTTCCAGGGGTGAAGTTGCACGCATGGCACGTGAACGACTAGGGCGCTCCCAGGACAGGTGACCCCAAAGATCAGGTGCACGAGGTGGCATCCAAGTGGTAATCCCGTCAGAGGTTGCACTCCAGTTAGGGAACCCCACGCGCTAGGTTGCCCTAAGAGTGGGTAACAGCGGCGCTGGGGCCTACCCCCTCAGAAAGCCTATTTTGGGTAGCGGAAACAGAGGAAACCCTATGCTATATAAACGAAGTAACAAACTTAGTAAGGTACACTATTCATTTCGCGCCGCTTAACACACACAGTTACACAAAGCTTTTACGCTTAACAGTTTTGGTGTTTTCTAGCCCTAAGATTGACTTGAGCGTCGGAGTGCAAACGACCTCTAGGGCACCCTTTGTCTTTGTGATTTCAGGTGTTAAATCGAGAGAGGCACGAACGAAACCACAGAGAATCAGGTGTGGGAGCATCGTGAGACGTACGAAGGCGATTGAGTCAACCGACAGGAACATTTGGCGTCCACCGTGGGGCACAATCTAAAACACTGTGCCACCAACAAGAACAAGAAAGATCAAGAAGATAAGAAATACGAGGCAAGGATCTTTTGCACCAAACGGGGGCGAAAGCCTCACCTTGCAACAGATTATGGACACGATGCAGGCCCTCCAAGAAGAAGTGGCTGCGTCAAGAGCGGATCAAGAATGCATCCAGGCTGATTTGGCTTCGTCGCAGGCAACAAACAAAGAACTGCGCCGATCGAATGAGGAATTGCGCAGGGATCTGCAAAATCAGGCAGGCGAACGTGAAGAGAAAGATCAAGAATTTGCGACGCCGCCTAGGGAGTTCTCGATGCCGTTCTCGCAAGCGATCATGGATGCAATGATACCAGCCACGTTCGTATGGCCCAAAGTCACTTTCACCGGTATGGAGGACCCAGAAGCTCATCTGGCAGCTTTCCATACGCAGATGATGTTGGTTGGGGGCTCTGACGCGGTACGATGCAAGTTGTTTATGAGCACTTTGGTGGGACCAGAGATAGATTGGTTCATCAGTCTCCCTGATGGCCACGTGACGTCGTTTCCATAACTCACTAAGCTGTTCAGAGAACAATACATCACGAATCGGGCTCCCCCGTCCATTTCTTACGATCTTTTTGACGTAAGGCAGTATCAGGGAGAGTCCTTGAAGGAGTTCCTCAATCGTTTTGGGGGACAGGTGGTGAGGCTGAACACCAAGGATGAAACGATGATGGTGCATGCATTTAGAAAGGGCATCGTGCCAAGACCTTTCAGCGAGTCACTCATTAGGAACCGCCCCAAAACTTTCACCCAGATAAGGCGCCGCACGGTGGCTCACATTGGAGCGGAAGGGGAAGTTAACGAGAAGCGCACGTGCGTGGTTCCCATGCGCACACGTGCACCAGGTCGACCTCAACCCCTAAGGGTGCATGAGGCAATGACAGAGAAGAAGGCCCCCGCAAAGCAGCAACCCTACCAACCAAGAAAGCCCCAAACCAGGGGGCGTGCAAGGGAGAACGTGCCACCAAGGCACAACTTCATGTTAGAGTTAAAGGACCTCATCGCTATCCCCAACATAGCGGAGAGGCTGAAGATACCACCCAAGACTGACAAGAAGCTCGAGCCCAACAAGAACGCCTGGTGTAAGTTCCACCAGGCGTTTGGCCACCCCATACGCAACTGTTTGGCGCTGGGACACCAGCTAGACAAGTTGGTGAAGAACGACTTCATGAGGGATTATTTGTAGGAAACGCAGGGTGTCGAGGACGTGGCGGCGACAGGGGGTGACCAGGGACATGAAATCACCGTGCATGGCGAAATTCACACCATTGCAAAAGGTTTTTCAGGAGGAGGTTGCACCGTTTCTCAAAGGAAGAAGTACGCACGGGCGGTGATGTCGGTAGAAGCACAAAGGGCAGACGATGCCTTTGATGTTGACCTTGTCTTCACCAAGGCCGACCTCCGAGATGTCGTTCCCCACGACAATGATCCGGTGGTGATTTCAGTAGTAACCGCTGGGAGGAAGGTGCACCGTGTACTGGTGGATCAAGGAAGCTCGGCAGACGTGATGTTCTGGACGACTTTCAACAAGCTATAGATGTCCCCTGACATGCTAAGGCCCTATATTGGCTACCTGTACGGCTTTGTAGGAGACCAGGTGGAGGTGCGTGGGAACTTAGAGCTGAAGACCAGCTTCACGGATGGTGTCGCGTCCCGTACGGAGAACATCAGGTACCTCGTCTTCAATGCCACCTCTGCTTATAACTTGCTGCTAGATAGACCTACGCTGAACAGGCTGGGGGCGGTACCGTCGACAAGGCACATGAAGATGAAGCTACTTGACTTGAGGGGAAAGGTGATTACCATCAAGTCAGATCAGAAGAAGGCCAAGAGGTGTTATGAGAACAACCTCAAAATGAAGAGAGGGGTATTCATGGTCATTACACGTGCACCACACTCAAAAGAGGTTGCCCGGAACGAGATCATTCACGCAGAGATTGCCCAAGAGGGGCGAGTGCAGAGAGGAGTACCCACTATCACCACTCGGGAACCAAGTGAAGAGAGGGCTACCAAAGCAGAGATTGCCCGCGCAGAGATCGCCCAGGAGAGGCGACCTAAGCCGGTTGGTGATGTGAGGGAAAGAGAGATTGGAGGAAAGGTCTTCAAGCTTGGCAGCGCTATCGACCAAACGGCGCAGGATCAGATTGTCGAGGTCATACAACGACACCTGGATACCTTCGCATGGTCCGCCTCGACATGCCTAGCATAGACCCAGACTTCTTGTGCCACCGCCTGACCATGGACCCCAAGGTTTGACCTGTCTACTAGAGACGAAGGAAGTTTAATGAAGATAGGCGTCAGGTCATCAGGGAAGAGACGCAGAAGCTGCTGAATGCTAGCCACATCAGGGAGATACAGTACCCGAAGTGGTTGGCGAACATGGTCTTGGTGAAAAAGGCCAATGGGAAGTGGAGAATGTGCGTTGACTTCACGGACCTCAACAAGGCATGCCCGAAGTACTCTTACCCTCTGCCAAGCATCGACGCATTGGTAGACAGTGCCTCAGGTTGCAAGATGCTCAGCTTCCTGGATGCCTTTTCTGGGTATAACCCGATTAAGATGCATCTCAGGGACGAATGCAAGACATGGTTCATGACTGAGCTGTCTTGCTACTGCTACACAGTCATGCCCTCGGGCTAAAGAACGCAAGCACCACCTACCAAAGGCTGATGGAAAGAGTGCTCGCGCCCATGATAGGGCGAAACATTCAAGCCTACGTGGATGACATGGTGGTGACCTCGCAGGCGAAAGAACAACACTTTGCTGACTTAGAAGAGCTATTTACGACAATAGCTAAGTACAGACTGAAGCTGAACCCCGAGAAGTGCGTGTTCGGAGTAGAAGCAGGGAAGTTTATGGGTTTCTTACTCACCGAGCGTGGGATAGAAGCAATCCCAGAAAAGTGCACGGCAATTTTGGCGATGAGAAGCCCAAGTTCAGTGAAGGAGGTACAGCAGTTGACAGTGCGCATGGCTGCACTGTCCAGATTCGTATCGACTGGAGGAGACAAGGGCCATCCTTACTTCTAGTGCCTAAGAAGGAACAACAGGTTCGTATGGACCCAAGAGTGTAAAGAGGCGTTCCTCAGGCTAAAGGAATACCTAGCTAGCCCTTCAGTCCTGTGCAAACCGCAACCAAGCACACCGCTTCGCCGTATTTTGTGGTGACTGACCGGGCGATCAGTTCAGTCCTTGTTCAGGAACAGGATCAGGTTCAGAAACCCATATACTTCGTGAGCAAAGTATTGCAAGGACCTGAGGTAAGATACCAGACACTGGAGAAGGCGGCCCTAGAGGTGGTATTCGCGGCGAGAAGGCTTCGTCATTACTTCCAAAGTTTCACTGTGGTGGTGATGACAAATCTGCCCATCCGCAAGGTTCTACAGAAGCCGGATGTGGCAGGTAGGATGGTGCGCTGGGCGGTGGAACTATCAGAGTTCGACATTCAATATGAGCCTAGCAAAGGCCAGGTCTACGCAGACTTCGTGGTGGAGCTCTCCTCGGCAGATACACACCAAGAGGAATCCAACTTCCGGTGGGTGCTTTCTGTACACGGGTCCTCTAACCAGCAAGGCAGTGGAGCTGGCGTCATCCTGGAGGGACCAAACGGGTTGTTGATCGAGCAGGCCCTACGGTTTACCTTCAAGGCAAGCAACAATTAGGCGGAGTATGAAGCCCTGATCGTAGGCTTGCTGTTGGCAAAGGAGATGGGTGCGCATAGTTTGTTAGCAAAGAGTGACTCCCTACTAGCCACGGGCCAAGTGACTGGAGAATACCAGGCCAAGGACCCTCAGATGGCCGCATACTTAAGGTATGTTCAGATTATGAAAGGCTCATTCGTGGTGTTCGAGTTGGTGCATGTCCCAAGAGAGCAAAATGTCCGAGCTGATTTACTGGCTAAGCTCGCCAGTTCGGGCAAGGGGGCAGGAAGAGGATGGTCATACAGGAAACCCTGAAGACACCTTGAACATTTACTGCCGATAACTGGGTGAACCAGGTCAACACGACAAGAGGAGGGGCGATGAGTCATCGGTCATTGACCCAGGAGACATGGCAAACCCCAAAGATAAGCACGTATCCAGTCTTGGGGAGGAAGCAATGCAAGTTTGCCTGGTCGAAGGGGGAGAAACCTGGATAACCCCTTACAAGCGCAGATGGGATACTTCCTTTAGAACCCGCAGAAGCCAGAAAAATCAAGAAAAACTCTGCTAAGTACACTCTCATTGATGGAGAGTTGTTTAGACACGGGTTCACCCACCCAATCTTGGTATATGTAAGAGGAGACCAATACGCACGTATAATGGCGGAGCTCAACGAAGGGATATGTGAGAGTCACATCGGTGGACGATCTCTAGCATCAAAGGCCATTCGTGTGGGATACTATTGGCCAACTGTAAGGAAAGATTGCACGAGGTACGCACAACAATGCAAACAGTGTCAGCAGCATGATGACTGGCACAAGGCGCCGCCAGAGGAGCTCAAGTTGATCCACAGCCCTTGGCCATTCCATACATGGGGGCAATATCTTGGGACCCTTCCCTTTGGCGGTAAGGCAGATGAAGTACCTCATGGTCGCCATAGAGTACTTCATGAAGTGGATAGAGGTTGAGCCAATGGCGCAGATCACGACTCACAAGGTCACACACTTCGTGTGGAAGAACATAGTGTGCCGCTTCGGGGTGCCGAAGCTCTTGGTGTCTGACAATGGCACACAATTTGCAAGCCAACAGTTGAGTAAGATATGCTCAGAGGTTGGAGTAAAGCATGTGTTCACATCAGTCGAGCACCCCCAGACGAATGGGCAAGTCGAGTCTGCCAACAGAGTCCTGCTCAGAGGTCTGAAAAGGAGGCTCGAGAAAGCCAAAGAAACCTGGGCAGAGGAGGTCCCTAGAATTGTGTGGGCTTACCACACCACTTACCAATCCACCACCAAAGAGACACCCTTCAGCTTCATATGTGGGTCGGACGCGATGATTCCAGTGGAGATCCAGGAGAGCTCGCCGCGTTTCCTAAACTTCATGGCTAAAGAGTCTAATGAAGAAAGAAATGTGAACCTGGACCTACTGGATGAAGTCAGGGAGGAAGCAAGAAGCAAAGCTGAAGCATTAAAGAGAAGGGTGGAGTATAAGCACAGCTCAAAGCTGAAGCCTCGCCAGTTCCAGGTTGCGGACCTGGTAATGCGGAAGGCCCACCCATATCAGCTAGAGAACAAGCTCTCCCCCAAGTGGAATGGTCCTTTCAAATTGATAGACGCCCTTGGAAATAGAGCATACAGGCTTGAGACGCTGGAGGGAGGCGCGATTCCTCGCACATGGAATGCAACCAACCTCAAGTTTTATTTTAGTTAAACAATAACATTGTACATTGTCTTAGGGGACATTTTTTTTCCCTTATAAGGGTTTTTTAATGAGGTCACCCAATAAATTTTGATTGAAATATTTTCTCGAATTTTGTACAATACAGTTACGAACTTGTTTTCCTTGCGTTAGAGGTCTCGAGAGGGGAAAGGTAGGTTCGTAGAGAACACCTCCCCCCTCGAGTAAGAACGCCAAGGTTGAACGAAGTAGTTCACCAGTTAAATCCTCCTCGCCCTTGAGCGTAGATGAGGTCAATTAAGAACTTGTTTCCCTTGCGTTAGAGGTCTCGAGAGTGGAAAGGTAGGTTCGTAGAGAACACCTCCCCCTTCGAGTGAGAACGTCAAGGTTGAACAAAATAGTTCACAAGATAAATCCTTCTCGCCTTTGAGCGAGAATGAGATCAATTGCAGACCGTTCGCTTGGGTTAGAAGTCTCAGGTGTGGGAGGGTAGGTTCGTAGATAACACCTGCCCCCCCTCGAGTGAGAACACCAAGAACGAATGAAACAGTTCAACAGATAAATCCTCCTCGCCTTTGAGCGAGAATGAGGTCAGTTGTCAGTTGTCCCTTGGGTTAGAAGTCTCGAGAGTGGGAAGGCAGTGATTTTACTAATGGAGGAAGAGGCCATTCACCCAAACATTTAAAGTTCTTCCTTCTAGTCTTTTCAAAAATTAAAGAAGAATTAAATAAAGAGAGGACCAAGCCTAAAGCCAACAACAAGTCTACAAGCATTCAAGAATGGGCTCCAATTAATATCTCTCTTTATAAATTCTTTTGTATAAATTTGTAAATAATATAGAATAGCTTTAGGATTTGCAAAAGAGGGAAACCTTAAAGACATCTCTTTTGTATAGCACCTATAGGTGTTAGCTTTAGAAAAAATCTAGAAGGTGCCTCTTCACTCTCCATTTAGGCACTAGAATTGGAAGAGTTAGAAAGATACCTTGTAAAGCTTCTCTTGTAAGCTTTTTTTTTAATAAGTGACCAGTCCTTCTACCTATAAAAGGAGGGCTTGAGTCTTTGAAATGGAAGAATTGATATTTTGAGTAAAGAACCTCTCCCAAATTGGTGAGCGATTGAGAGAAACTTGTGTCTTCTCCTCTTCTAGTCTTATTTGAGTGCATTCTTGGAACCTCAAGTGACGACATCTACACTCATCTTGAAGCCTTTCATCCTTCAAGTGGCGTGCACATCCCCAAGACCTCCAACCACATAAGTTTCCTATTTCGTTTCATCTTCTTCATCCATTTTCACTCCAAAACAAATCCTAAAACATGTCTTTGATGTTTCTATCCATTTCAATCGGCAGAACTTGCTTGTTTTGTGTTTCTATTTGGTATTTCTTCTTAGTTTGTTGTTCTTGTGATTTTAATTGAGTTTCCTTGTGTTTTAATCGGTTCATTTGTGTTATTTTGTGTTTTAATCGGTTCATTTGCCATATTATGGGTTTCTATATGAGTTTGGCTTGGTTACTTGTGATTTGGTGAGTTCTTGAATGTTAAGAACATTGATCCAATTCTTAGAAAGTGCCTAATCATATTCCAACTCTT
>Ga0123342_1009855_pt1 | contig 11204 bp, 8 predicted proteins | sample Turbeawhitnodule_FD_89960 | JGI IMG/M metagenome (GOLD analysis project Ga0123342, IMG submission 89960) | Root nodule microbial communities of legume samples collected from Mexico - Turtle bean Mexico white nodule | ecosystem: Host-associated > Plants > Roots > Nodule | place: Mexico: Nepantla... | reverse complement strand
TATATATATATATATATATATATATATATATATATATATATATATATATATATATATATATATATATATATATATATATATATACAGAATTGGTTAGAAAATATATTCAAGTGATTACTTTAAGATAAGTTTCTTTTTTCAATTATTTTCTTACATACAAGACTCTAACACGAAATGTTCCATTAATATATTCGGATCCAATTACTTAATCAATGATATGGAGTAGATTAAGTTTCAGTAAATACTAAGATTAATATGAAAGAGAATATGTTAGAAGACAGCCAGCTGACAAAGGCAGTGAATTTTTGGAAATGTGAGTAGACGTCTCCTTGTGGGCTGACTTTTCCTGCTACTTTGCTAATCCTTAATCATAATCTAATGATGTTTTTCCTTTCTAAAATTGTTTAAAATAAAATTTTGGAGTTTAGCTGTTGAACTCTTTAGGCATTAGAATATTCTCTCCCCTCCAACACTTCCCCCAAAGGCTGCAACTTTCAAGGCCTTGTGAGATTCCTATTCAAACTCCACAACTCCAACCTGCAAGTTGCCACCACCTCTTCCTTCTCTCTCTAGCTATCTTGACATGGTTGGAAACAGACATTTGAAATTGAAAGCATATATATGAATTTAGGGAAAAGCAAATTGTTGTCACCAAGGATGTGTTCGTTTCTTTGTTTGTCTTCTTGTTCACAGAAACTGAAAGTTAACCACAAGTTATTTGGTTAATAAGTAAAACCAGAAAAGTAGTATCAATACATGACAATTTTTGTTGTAGCTTACTAAGTCCATGTAGATCTATTACTTTTTTTTTGGCAAATTTTACTTTGATCCCTGTATGCAAATTAACTTCTGTATGACTGCAATATTAAAATAAGTAATGTCACACTTATATGTTTAAGTTCTAAAAAAACCAGTTTCAAACTCAAGTTACACAAAGGATAACATTTTAAATAATTCTGATTTTCCAACTAGTAGATTCAGCTTAATTAAATTGGAATGATTGCTCGAAAGTAGAACAGATTTAGATCTGGGATTCCATTACAGAAACCCACATGCTTTTGATTATCAAAAGCTGGAGAATATTTGCCTTTTACCATTGAGCAATTGATATTCCTTTTCTTTAATATTGCGCTATTTTAATTTACATATCAATTGCTGGACAAATATAGATGATATGCTACAAGATCTTATTGCATTTTAACCAAATCAACTTTACGGACACAATGAAAGAACAGCACTTGACATGAATATTCCCTTTCGGATTTGCAATTTGTACTTCACTTTATCAAAGGATATGCACGGTTTCTTTGTAATGCATAATTGCAACAGTGCATATGTTTCTTCAAGAATGAATGAATGAACACGTACATAGCTAAGTTTCGTCATTTTCTTTCTTATCACAGATATCTGAAAAGGAACATCAAAGTTACAGTAAAAGCAAAACAACTCAGCCACTATATGTTGTCTCAAATGTGTTTGCTACATAAAGAGAATACTGTGCTTATAATAAATATCATGGACGCAATGTCTCACGAATTTGGCTTTTCAGGTCATGCCATGTTTGTATACGCATTAGTGGAAGTGTCAAGAACAATTAATCAGTGAAGAAAAAAATTGCGCTGATTAGTATTTAGCAGCTGCATACGCTACAATTATGATTTCAATATTCCAATTAATTCCATAAACATATAGCTACAATCATTTCATGAAATTTATGTTTGGCTACAAACATTATCTATATAGACTAGAGTGCTAGCATTGTAATATTTGACAGTTCTAATTCCACTTTTCTTCACTTTTCCTTTTAGTTGAGTAAAAAGGGTCAGACATAGATAAAACCAATAATCAATCAATTCTCAAATGTCACTATAAAAACGATAAATGATTCAATAGAAGTGTGTGGTTGTCAATTCAATTATGATGCCATTAAAAGATTATTATAGTATAAAAAGATGCTGTTATTTCAACGTGATCTTGAATATGAGTTTATTTATTTTTGTTTCGATTTATAAGATATTGATTCGATTCCGACAAAAACACTACAAAAAATTCTAAATTAGCATCACCAAATGTTTGTACTGTACCAAAAAATATCTCTTGTATTAGCATTAAACGATAAAAGAACATCAAAACCCCGATACTATCCCTACTCACACTCTTCCCATTTTGGGGTGAATCCATTTTTTTAATCTAAATCCTTCCTTGGATCCAAATAAATTGGATATGATCGATTTACTTAACATGGGATCATTGATATAAAATATAAGTAATATGAAGGTTTTTACTTCTTATTTGATATGATTGTTATTTTAATCACCACTATTTCATTCTTAAACATCAATCATCAATCAATATAGAAAAAATTTCTCTACTAGAAGAATATTTGAGTTTGGTCTCTCTCTAAAACTAAGTGTAGGAACTCTTGGTTCCAAAAGGAGAGCTGAATAAAGTCTTAGACTGATATGTGTATTGTTTGACATTCAAATCTATGTTTACGCAGTCAAACTATCTAAAGAGATTCGTTCGATTCCCATTAATGGATCATCTAACAACTACAAAATATAGTATAGAAAGTCTATTAACCTTAAGTCATCTCTCAATGTACTTAAGTGTGAATTCAGTGAAAACTAGCTCTCAAACTAGCTGCAACACAATAAAGTAAAAAGGGGAGTTTATGTTTGTTTAGCAGGAGAATATAAAAGAAATTAAAAATAGTAAAGAATGCAGGTTGATTCCTAAGTTCCTCCACCAATGAATTCCTCACCGGTTATCTAAATGTTATCACCATTCAATTCTCACACAGGGCTAAACCAGATTGAACATCACTAGTGCAAAAAGACCCATTTACATCAAAACATTTACAAATAGACATTGTACTTCAAAACGCAGTGACATTTTTTAAATTAAATTAATCTAAAACTTCAAATTTGGGGTAAAGCCGCTGTTTAGACGAAACAGTTTCCTGTAAAACAGCGATTTTACCCCCATAGCCACCATTTTATAGTCTTTTTATTACCCTACTTCATAACGCGCTAGTTACACTTTCATATTTCTTTGTCTTTTGGCGCTTCATTTTCCTTTTCTTCTTTGTGCTTCTTCCTCGAGCCATTGTCATCTTCGTGCCATTGGTAAGTTTCTTTCAAGCTCTTTGCTTCTTCTTCACCATTGCTTTTTGTTTTTTTTGTTTCTCTTATTTGTTTCTTTTCTCCCATTGTTGTGAAGGTTCTTCACCATTCCTACTGTTTCATTGCCTTGCACATTGCTCTTTGGGTTTTTGTTGTGTCTCCATTTGGTTCTTCGTTGTTATCGTTCGTTGTCGTTGATGTTGCCATTAGTCTGTTGTTGTCGTTGTCGCCGCTCTTCACCACCACTGTTGCCGTAACACACAAGGTTGGTGGTGCTTGAAATTTTTTTAAATATTTTTTAGTGTTATTAGTTTTTTATTTTTTATTTATTATAATTTGTATTTTTTAAAATTTAAATTTATATTATGTTAGTTTTTAGGTTAGAATAGAATTATTAAATTATTAGATTGTAGATAGATTTATATTATCTAGTATTTATAATTAATTTAAGGATTTTTAATTTGTAAATTTAGCATTTATTATAGTTTATATTTATTATTAATTTATATTATGTTAGTTGTTAGGTTAGAATAAAATTATCGTTTTGGTATTGAGTCTGAGGGTGTTCGACCCTCGGCAATTGATACGTGTTAGTATTGATGGCGAGAGTGTTCGACCCTTGACAATTGATACGTGCTGGTATTAAGTCTAGGGGTGTTCGACCCTCGACAAACATGAGATTTCACACTCATTAGTAAACACTTGAATGACTATTACAGAATATAATGGATCGAAATTAGATTAATTTTGTTCGCATAAGTGATGAGTACGAAAGAGGAGTAGAAGAATTTATACAATTTGCGCAACGTAAGACCAATAATAGTGGTCATGATGCAGTAAAGATTAGGTGTTCGTGCGTTAACTGTTTGAATGGAAAGATACAGGTTGTTAAGAAAATCAGGGAGCACCTTCTATGTGATGGGTTTCTTCGATATTATACAACATGGACATGGCACGGTAAATTATCAAATTTACCACGTGTTTCCGTAACTAAAGAATATGTGGGGTCCACCCTGAATGATGCAATACATAGTGAAGTACATGATGATTGATTGGAGGACATGATTCGTGATGTGGGGTTGAGTCTTTTGCAGAAGCGCATGAATATGGAAGTATGTCAAGCGATGCAGAGACTCCATTATATCCTGGATCAACTAACTTCACACGGTTGTCGGTGGTGTTAAGATTGATGAATTTGAAGGCAATAAATGGATGGACTGATAAAAGCTTCACAGAATTGCTTAGTTGTTGAATGATATGCTTCGAAAGGGAAATACTCTACTTAATCGTAATTATGAGGCCAAAAGGATTATTTGTCTGATGGGTATGGAGTATAAAAGTATACATGCATGTTCTAATGATTGTATATTATACTGGAAAGATTTTGAATTGTTGAAAAGTTATCTAAGGTATGAGTTATCACGTTATAAGTTGAAACAAAAAGATGATGATACTATTAAAGAGATAGAAAAGCATGGACCCCAATGAAGGTTATGTAGTATTTTCCCATTATTCCAAGGATGAAGCATTTTTTTGCAAACCCAAATGATGCTAAGAATATTAGATGACATGCAAATGAGAGGAAATGTGATTGCATGTATCGACATCCAACTGATTCTATTCAATGGAAGAAATTTGATGACGAGTTTCCAGAGTTTGGTAAAGAATCAAGAAATATTCGACTTGGTTTAGCTACAAATGGAATGAATCTGTTTGGTAATATGAGTACGAATCATAATTCATGGCTTGTTTTACTAGTTATTTACAACTTACCTCCTGGATTGTGCATGAAGAAAAAATACATGATGTTGTTTATGATGATATCCGATCCAAGACAGCTAGGAAATGACATAGATGTTTATCTAAGTCCCCTAATTGAAGATTTGAAGTTAATGTCGGATCAGGGTATGAAGTATTTGACGGATTTGCTAATGAAACTTTCAAGATGCATGTCATGTTATTTTTCATCATCAATGACTTTCCAGCATATGGTAAGTTATCAGGGTATAATGTTAAGGGTCATAAAGCATAACAATATGCAAAGAAGACACCGCTTATTAATAATTGAAACATGGAAGGAAGATAATATAGCTTCGAGATAGGAGGTTTCTTAGAAGTCATCCTCCTTACCGGAGGTTGAAAAAAGCCTTTAATGGACATCAAGAGACTGGCAGTCCACCAACTCCATTAACTGGTGTTCAGGTTTACAAAAAGGTAAATAACATAGGCCACACCTTCGGTAAGTCGAAAAAGAAGTCATCTGTGACAAACATATGGAAGAAAAAATCAATCTTTTTTAATCTTCGGTAATGGTCGAGGTTAGAAGTCAGACATTGTATATATGTAAAGCATGTTGAGAATAATGTGTGATAGTTTAATTGGTACACTTTTTAACATTAACAGGAAGATGAAGGATGGTCTAAATGCTTGTTTAGATTTGATTGAGATATGAGGCGAGTTGGCACTAATAGAAATGGGTAGGCGTACATATTTGCCTCCATTCTGTTACACCTTGTCAAAAGATGAAAAAATAAGTATTTGTCAATGTCTAAAGGGTGTGAAAGTGCCACAAGGACATTCCTCAAATGAGAAGAGTCTAGTGTCAATATAAAATTTGAAGTTAATTGGGTTGAAGTCTCATGATTTTCACATCTTGATGCAACAGTTGTTGCCGGTAGCTATTCCTGGGATCTTACCAAAAAATGTTAGACATATCATAACCTGTTTGTGCTCATTCTTCTCTTCCATATGTTGTAAAGTCATTAATCCATTAAAATTAGATGAACTTGAAGATGAAATTGTTGTTATCTTGTGTGAATTGGAGATGTTTTTTCCTCCATATTTTTTTGACATCACGGTTCATCTAGTTGGGCATCTTGTAAGAGAGGTTAAATTGTGTGGTGTAAGAGAGGTTAGATTGTGTGGACTAGTGTACTTAAGATGAATGTATCATGTTGAGCGGTATATGAAAATTTTGAAAGGGTATGTGAAAAATCATTATCGTTCAGAACCTTCAATGATTGAAAGGTACAAAGCTAAAGAAAGTATTGAATTTTTTTTCAGAATACATGTCAAGAGCAAATCCAATAGGTCTTCCAGCTAACTCATTGCACCACAGGCGTTCTACAAGTAAATGTTTACGTGGTGTACATGTGGTAAGCAAATCTCGATTAGAAGTCTTGCAAGCACATTTGTATATATTGAATAACATAGAAGAAATTATACCTTACATAGATGCTCATAAAGCCATTCTGAAGGCAAATAACCCAAGACAACCAGAGAAATGGGTCTTGATAGAACATAATAGAACTTTCATGCCTTGGTTTAAAGACGAGCTGTTAAAGGATTCAATGGCATCGGAGACCTTGACCTAGTTGGCTGCTGCATTGAAGTTTGATGTCATTTGTTGTACAAGTTATGAAGTGAACAATTGTATATTTTACACAAAGTCAATGCAGTTTTCCACTTTGAAAGATACAAATCGTGTACCTGGATCAAAGGCATACTATGGGTAATAGAAGAGATATGGGAGGTTGACTATACTAAGTTTTTCGTTCCAGTTTTCAAGTGTAAATGGGTTGATAATAAAAGTGGGGTTAAAATTGATGAATCAGGATTCACACTAGTGGACTTTTGAAATATAGGGTATCGAGATGAGCCATTTATAATGGTTCAACAAGCATCTCAGGTTTTCTATGTCAAAGATTTTATGTCAGAACATTGGTATGTCGTTTTACACTAGAAAAAACAAGGGGAGGTCACTGATGATATTGAAAATGGTGACCCCCGTTCATTCACACCACAGTGAAGGAATTTACATATGAACATTAAACTCATTATGGTAATAAATTTAGAAATATTTTTTATAATACGAATTTAAAATTTTATGTATTTGTTTTATATGATTCTTTCGATGCAATTTAACTAATGTTTGTTACCTAATTTTTTAACACAGATATGGCAGATGATCAAACCCCCTTTCGGACGAGCCAACAAAGGACCTACTAGATTGAAGTGTCTCAATGAGATGTGCTACTGGTGAAAAGACACATGATGACATTGACGTCAACACTGGAGTGACTTCTAGTCCTAATGTTGAGACTTTTAGAAGGTAGCTTGGAGTTGTTGCTCGTGAGAGGCTCTCCATTTTGATTAATTCATAGGATGATGTGTTAGAGGTCGATCAGAACATGCTTTAGGAGGATGTTCTGGTTTAGGGTTTAGGGAAAAGGAGCAAAGTAGACAGCTGACTGGGTCTGGGATTGATGCAGGGGTCACTGAACCTCCATCAACCTTCCTGCTACGAAAAGATGGCCTGAATTACAAAGTCGGGTGCATTTAGTTCTGAACAATCACGGATAGTCTTAGAAAAAATTGTAAGTTATTTTTATTCTCTTTTCCATTTATTTTAAAGCATTAATAACATTAAAAACTTATATGATTTTGGTCTCTTGCAGGATTCCTCGGTTGAGCAAAGCTCCAAAGGTAATTTTGTACCTGAAGGTCATCACGATATCCTGGGTGAAGCAATTGGACGACCTGAGCACTGTGGTCGTGTTCGTGCAACTAGAAAAGGGGTTGAAATTAAAAAATTATTTCAGATTTGCACCGCGACACTCATCCTCCTTCCCCGATTCAAAGACCAACGCAGAACTGATGAGTAAGATATGTCAAGAATTAAAAGAAACCGAACAGGTGCGGCTAGAGTTGCGACATGAGTTTCTATCGCAACAAATTTGTGTTGAGATACTTGGGCCGCATGTTAGTCCCACTCCCAAGAGTACAAAGGGGAGTTGTGCGAATTTTACAACATCAGGGGAGGATATCATTGGCTAGATGAACCAATGTGAGCTACTAGTAGAGGGTGACATCTTTCCTCAGGTGGTGGCCATTGGAAAAGTCTATCAAGAGGCCACCAACTTACATACATAACGTTCATCTTTCCCCTAATGTGGCGAAGGTAACGGTGGAAAGAGTATGAGTAGTTGATGTTTGTGTTTCACTACCTTTAGTTGAGGTAACAATTGTGGCTGATGCATTCCAGATATTCCTAGCCTGGCTCAGACACCTCATTCGAATTATATCAAAACCTCCGGTAATAATTTCATTTCATTATATTAATTTATAGTTATATATTACATCTAATTTAACACAAATGTTCTTTATTTTGTAGAAACCTTTTCGGAAACCAAGTCCAAAAAAGAAGCATGAGGTTCTGATTGACGATCCTATAGTTTGCTTAGCTGCATCCACTAGAGAGATTGGTCAAAACCCTATGGACATTTTGTGGGATGATACGTTTTTCGAAATAAACATTGACATGCCATTGTACAAATACATGTCAGATTTGTTAGAATTTGTAGCTGGGGATAAGGAGCTCAATATAAATATAATTCAATTTTTTATGATGTAAATATATCTACCTATATTTCAATTTACTTTATGTTAAATTATTATTGATTATGCTTACAAATAAGTTGTAGGTATTTGCATGGAGTTTCTATCAATGACTGGAATGAACATGTTTATGGATTCTTAGATCCCTTGTATACTAATCCCACTGGAACAAAGAAATCTAAAACCCAGTCATACATCACTAACACCCTGGAAAAAGAGGGAAAACAAATTTATCTATACCCTTATATTAATGAGTAAATTTAGTTATAAGTCGTCGATTATTATTATTTCATGTTTTAAATATTTACTAACTCTTTTCATGGATGATATATGGGTCATTGGCAATTACTTGTCTTATCCACGGTTGATAAGTCTGTTGTGTGGTTGTGTTTCCTACAGAAGAGGCCATCCACACATTTAAAGATTATGATTGATAAGTAAGTACATTATAAACTTAACTTCGTATGTTACTAATTAAGCATCTACTAACGTAATTTTTTGTATTAATCATTTCATGGCGTTTATATAACATCCTCAAAGGTCGATCCAATTCAAATTATCAAAATTTGAAGTGGATGACACTAAAGGTTTGCAATTTTTGTCTTTCTCTTTTCATTGTTTATCAATATTAAATTTTACTTTCTATTCAATTATAATGTAATAGACAACCCAGAAGCTATGAGTATGGCTATTATGTTATGCAATGGATGGTTCCCATTGTAAGACTAGGCCTTAAATAAATTATTTTTATAATTCTTTAACAAATATGTATCTTAACACTAATTTATGTGAACCTTATTTTGTAATGCAGTTCTTTATGGATGAGCAAACACTGTCTTCTACCGCCATAGATTATGTGAGACATGCTTGGGCCACATATTTCCTTAATTTTTATAACTCTAGGATAGCTAATCAATAGTGTAGGAATTAGATAGATAGATAGGAATATATGTAAAGATATATGTTATTAGTATTTGTAATACACTTTTATCAATATATATAATTTGATTCTCTAAATTTATGCATTTGTCTGGCTGGATTATAATTGAATAGGTCAATTTATATGAGAATTAGCATTAAACAGAATGTACTAAAAAATTTACCATCTAAAATGGCAGCTATTACCAAAGCCACCGTTTTAGATCCTTCGCAAAGGTGTATAACGACGGCTGAGGCAAATATTTGTCATTTTCGGTCTTTGGATGTGCTGAGATAGGTTGGGTAGAAAAGGGACGCTATGGTAAAAGTCATCGTTTTACACCTCATGCATATATTATATATACATGTTATAGGGAGGTGTAAAACGACGACTTTTACCATAGTTGCCTTCTTTGTTTGAATCTAAGAAGGCGGCTAAATAGTCGCCTTCTTTGCTTTGGGACATAAGACTACACACTGATCCACAGCAGCTAGAAAGCTGCCATTTTTCAATTAAACTAGCTGTTTTTAACCTTTTCTGCACCAATGCATGCATCAATCTATTTCAACTTGAATCTCACCAGTAAAACATGTGTCGACTGATTTAATTAGTACCCACTTTTTTCCATGCGTATACTCAATGGGAATGCTTATCTCCTCTCTCTTGAATCATGTGTCCAAGAAATTAATTGCGAACTAACTAAGATACCAAAGTTTATGATAAGGAAGACTTTCAATCATGCGTTCAGGTACAACCTTTCACAAAAGTCATTTTTCCTAGAGATTAGAAGATTAAAACAATTGCTATAGAGAATTGAAAAACAAAACTTTTATTGATTAGAACCTCATAACTCAATGGGGAATTAAAAAGAAAATCATCTGGAAATGTTTAGCCTTTGATGTAGATACAAATATTTGCAAAAAAATAAACAGAGGAATTGACTATGTGTTAGAATATATGGCTTTAAACTAGAGGGGGAGTGAATTGTTTAAAGAGAGTTTTCGCAAACTTTTCAGCCTTGAATGAAATTTCGTCGAGAAAACCTTGATTAAGAAATCAGTTTTTCAAAACACAAAGCTTAAAGCACTGCACCAGCAGAACAATCGGTTGTTTCGCAGAAACAATTGGTTGTTTATACCAGTAAACAATTATCAAAACTGAATTTAAAGAGTTAAGGATAGAGAAAATGTACACAGATGTTTATACTGGTTCACTCCAAACCCAGAGCTACATCCAGTTTTCTCATAAACCTCTGAGGAAATCCACTAAGCAATCACACCTTGATCACTTACACCACGACCAAGAAAGTGACCTTGATCCCTCAAGATTTTTATACATTCAAAGCATAAAACATGATAAACAATCAGTTGTTTACACGAAACAATCGGTTGTTTCTATCAGTAGCAGCAGAAAACAGCTTTAAATCAGAGATTTTCACAGTTTATACAGTTTCAGATAAAGATATACAAGAAACAATTAATTCTCCCCCTATTTGTCTTCACAAATAGACTTTTAGCATATATTAAAACAGATTTAGGAGAGATTATTAAGATCAAGGATACCTAACTCATTTCTTAGGAAGAAAAACCTTTCTTTTGGTAATGGTTTCGTGAAGATGTCAGCTAACTGCAGTTTGGTCCACAAACTTCACTTCACAGTTCCCATTGTTTACATGATCCCTGATGAAATGATGTCTTATCTCAATATGTTTGGTCATTGAGTGCTGAATCTGATTTTTGGTAAGATTGATGGCACTTGTGTTA